>Ga0210017_1005111_pt1 | contig 10626 bp, 7 predicted proteins | sample CryGeyCG2014_020_FD_183966 | JGI IMG/M metagenome (GOLD analysis project Ga0210017, IMG submission 183966) | Groundwater microbial communities from aquifer - Crystal Geyser CG08_land_8/20/14_0.20 (SPAdes) (version 2) | ecosystem: Environmental > Aquatic > Deep subsurface > Groundwater | place... | reverse complement strand
AATTCTATGTGGAGAAATGAGTTGCCACTATTGGATTACTGAGAATTGGTATTATTTTGATGATGCAATTTACGCCCTAGCTAGAATTTTAGAAATTATTTCTAAATCAGGAAAAACTTTATCAGAATTAGTAGCTGAATTGCCAAGATATGAAGCAACTCCTGAGTATAGGATAGATTGCCCAGAAGATAAAAAATTTAAATTAATTGAAGAATTGGTAAAATATTTTCGAGATAACTGTGACAAAGTTGTAGATGTGGATGGAATAAGGGGCTATATTGAAGACGGCTGGTTTTTGCTTCGAGCTTCAAACACTCAGCCCTTAATTGTGGTTCGCTGTGAGGCCAAAACTAAAGAAGGATTAGAAAAAATAAAAAAGCTTATTAAAAATAAGCTAGATGAGTATTCTTTTATCCATCTCGATTGGGAAAAACAACCCTAAATTAACCCCATCTTTTTCTTTACTTCCTGCATCGTTGACCGGGCAATAATCTCCGCCCTTCTCCGGCCCTGCTCCAGAATCTCTTTGACATAAACCTCTCGCGAGAGGAATTTTTCTCTTTTTCTCCGCAGGGGCTCCAAGGAATTAATTAACAATTCGGCCAATGATTTTTTAAAATCGGCATAGCCTTTGCCTTTGAACTTTTTCTCGATTTGTCCAATTGTTTTTTCTGAGAACAAGGAATAAATGGTAATCAAATTAGAAATTCCCGGTTTTTTCTTCTCGTCGTATCTGATCTGTTTTCCGGTGTCAGTAACGGCTGACATAATTTTCTTTTTAATTTCTTCTGGCGTATCAAACAGACCTATGCATCCTTCCGGGCCGTCCGTTTTGGACATTTTTTTCTTCGGGTTTTGCAACGACATTATTTTGGCTCCCGCTTTGGCTAGCAAAACTCGCGGCTCTTCAAAAACATCGCCGAATTTTTTATTGAATTTTCTGGCGATTTCCCTTGTTAATTCCACGTGCTGCTGCTGGTCGATGCCTACCGGTACGGCTGTTGTCTGGTAAAGCAAAATATCCGAGGCCATGAGCAGGGGATAGTTTAAAAGGCCGGCATTGATATAGTCCCTGTGCTTTTTGGATTTTTCTTTGAATTGAGTCATTCTGTAAAGCTCTCCTAAAGGGGTCAAAGTGCCCAGCAGCCAGGCAAGCTCCGCGTGTTCTTTTACTTCCGACTGGACGAAAAAGATGCATTTTTCAGGGTTCAAACCGGCTGCCAGGTAAGCCACGGCTAATTCTAAAATGTTTTTCTGCAATTCGCCGCTTCTATAAGGGGTGGTTATGGCATGCAAATCAACAATGCAAAAAACGCATTCGTTTTTTTCCTGAAGCTCTATCCATTGCTTTATGGCGCCAAGATAGTTCCCAATATGTAGTTCACCGGTAGGACGGATTCCTGAAAAGATTTTCATAAATTGAGCCCCCGGGGCGAAATTTATCCCTAGAGGTATAAATTTTTGTTAAAAAAATTTATTCGGGACCCGCCGAAGCGGGAATCATACTTCAATAACTACTGGTAATACCATCGGTCTTCTTTCCGTTTTTTGGAAGAGAAATTCCCCGACCCTGTTTCTTAATTCGTCTTTGACGTAAGTCCAATTTACGGCTCCGCCCGCTCCCGTTGTCTCGTTGATAAGACCGATTACTTTCCTTCTTGTTTCTTTTAACAAGTCTTTCGACTCTCTGAGATAAACAAATCCTCTTGATATTATATCAGGAGAACCCTTTACTTTGCCAGTTTGCTTGTCCACCACGGCGACAATAACGAACATTCCGTCTTTAGCCAGCATATGCCTGTCTCTCAACACTACTTCTCCCACGTCGCCGATTCCCAGACCGTCAACCATTACGTAGTTCGAAGGAACGGTTGTTTTTTCAACAACAATTCTTTGCGGGGTCAAACTAATAATCTCACCGTTTTCGGCGACAATGGCATTTTTTTCCGGAATCCCAACCTCCCGCGCCAATTGAGCGTGGGAAACCAGCATTGAATACTGGCCGTGAATCGGCAAAAAGAATTTAGGTTTCATTATCTTCACCATTTCAATCAGTTCTTCTTTCTGGGCGTGGCCTCCGGCGTGAATATCCATCATTTTATAATGGAAAACCTTGGCTCCCTGGCGCAGAATATTGTCTTTTAAAAATTGAACCGTTCTTTCATTTCCCGGGATAATCGAAGAAGAAAGAATAACCGAGTCTCCTTTTTTAAGTCGCAAAAATCTGTGGTCTTTCTGGGCAATCCTCATTAAAGCGGCATCGGGTTCACCCTGGCCGCCGGTGCAGAGAATTGTGATTCTGGAATCGGGGTATTTATGAGTTTCCTTGGTTGGGATAATCGTTCCTTTTTTTGCCTTGATGTAACCCAAAACCCTGCACAATTCGACGTTGGTTTTCATTGAGTAGCCCTCAATAGACACTTTCCTGCCGTATTTTTCAGACAAAGAGATTATCTGCTGTATTCTGTTAATCAAAGAAGAGAAAGTAGCGGCAATAATTCTGCCCGAAGAACGCCTGAAAATTTCTTCCAGATTATTCTCAATCGTCTTTTCGGAGAGAGAATGATTTTCTTCCTCGGCGCCCGTAGAGTCAGACATTAATAAAAGCACTCCCTTTCTGCCAAATGCCCTGAGCTTTTGAAAATTGGTCGGTAAATCATTTATCGGATTAGGGTCGAACTTAAAGTCAGAGGTGTGAACAATATTTCCTACCGGAGTTTTGATAAACAGCCCCAGATTGTCGGGAATGTTATGGTTTTGACGGAAAAATTCAACCTCGAAAACGCCCAACTTTATTCTTGAGCCGTCCTTTACTTCCTTTATGTTCAAGCGCGGCAGTTCCGGAAAATCATCCTGTCTTTTTAAAATTATTCCTCTGGTCAGGGGAGAAGCAAACATTCCCAGGTCTCTTCTCCAGATTTTCCCGATTAAATAGGGGATAGCACCGATGTGGTCATAGTGGCCGTGGGTAAAGACAATTCCTAAAATATTCCTTTCCCTTCCCTTTAAATAACTGATATTGGGAACTATGTAATCTATACCCGGCATGCCTTCCTCCGGCATACGGAACCCAATGTCCAAAATCAAAATCTTACCTTCATATTCAAGAAGCATCATGTTGCGGCCTACCTCTCCCAAACCGCCTAAGGGAATAATTTTAAGATTTTGTTGTTTAATCATATTTTACGTTGTGCGGACGGAGGGAGTTGAACCCACAAGCCTTTCGGCATACGGCCCTGAACCGTACGTGTTTGCCAATTTCACCACGTCCGCCTGCTGTCTACCTCGGGCTTTTTCTGCCGTATTTGTCTTCTATCCTTATTTCGTCGTTTTCTTTAACTTTACCAGTAGAAATTTCTAATACTTTTGAATTTTTTATCCCCTCTATCCGATGCAAAAATCTTTTGGGGACTTCGGTGTGTCCTTCTTCTTTTACAATTTTCTTTTTGAGATATTTTAAGTTTTTTCCTAAGGTTACTTTTATCACCCCAGAAATCACGTACCAGAACTCTTCCCTTAATTTATGGAACTGCAAGGATAACCTCTCTCCTTTCTTAATATAGAGAATTTTTACCGTGCAGGGTTTGTTATCAATGAATTTAATGAATCCGCCCCACGGCCGCTTAAAGTCCTTTTCGAGTTTTAATTTTGAGCGAAACGAAAAATCAAGGTTCTGCCGAGCTTTACGAGGCATGGTTCTTATTTTTATCACTTTTTAAAAACCCCGGCTTTTTTAATGGAGTTTCTGTTTTGAAAAATCCAATTATACAGCCTTTTTATCCCTTCTTTCGGAGAAACGGCGGGTTGCCAGTTAAAATCCTTTTTCGCCCGAGCGATGTCTGAAATATAAACCTTCTGGTCGCCTTGGCGCCAGGGCCCGAATTTGTAGTTGAATTTTTTATTGCCCAATTTTTCCAAAATATCGAATAATTCCCAGATTGAGAGGGAAAAAGCGTTTCCGCCGCCTACATTATATGCCTTGCCTCGGGTTTTCCTGATGTTTTTTAAAGCCGAATCGTAAGCCCTGATTAAATCATCGATGTATAACACATCTCTGACCTGTTTTCCGTTGCCGAAAATTGTAACCGGTTTATTGAACAACAAAGCATTACAAAACCAGGCCAGCCAACCTTGTTCTTCTATGCCGAATTGATGGGGGCCGTATATTCCCGACTGGCGGAAAACAACCGTATTTAAGCCGAAAATTCTCGAATAATCCAGCCAGTATTGGTCGCCGGCGCCTTTGGAATTGCCAGAAAAATATGCGAAACCCTTTTGTCGTACCATTACTACCGAGTTTGGAACTTCTACACAATAAACCATTCCATCATAATCTACCCACTCGCTTCTATCCTGGTCTAAGTTACACTGTGCAGTTCTGGTGGTATTAATATAAACACGGTAAAACCCTTCTTTATCCAAAAAAACCCGTGCCGTCATTCCGCATTTAATTGCGATTTCTTGGACATCGTCTGCTAATTGCTGCGAGACAGTTGTATATTTCCAGCCATTTTTACTATGCTTGTTACCGTCGCCAGCCAACAATGATTCTAATAAAACAGCAAGATATTTTCGGTTGAGACGTTTGATCTCTTGCGGAATATATTTATTACGGCTTTTGCCAAATCTTTTAACATATTCGTATAATTGTTTTGATGTGGCGGTAACATGATGTTTCTTCACGCAAGGTGAAAGCCCAATAGCCCGTAAGGTTTCGACGGCTTCTTTCGTTCGATAGTAAGTAGTAAGGGTAACCGTGCAGTTGCCGGTATTAGAATCTTCATAACAATTTCCTTCCGAAAGGTAGTAGCCCAAAAAAGGCAACCAATCTTTTGCTGGAATTAAACGTTCTCTAAAATAATGTTTGTGTTTTTTAGGATTTACTTCTGGTAGAGTAAATTCCGTATGGTTTTCTTTTTCCTCTACCTTTGCTGCGAGAAGATAAGCCATTGGCTTGCCTTTAATCTTTTGAGCTTCTACAAGGTGCGGTCTTTCTAACCCATTATGGTCACAATCCCATGATACCAACATTTTATGATTAGGCGTCACACAGGTCTTTAGACGGCGGTTTTTTTGTACGTACATCTTACCAGAATAATGATACGCAAAATGTCGTGTAGGTGTTTGATATTCAGCTACTTCCCGTTCAATATTATATGTTAAAACCATATCGTTAGGGAGTAATTCGTAAAACTTTTTCCAGCCATTATCGGTAAGTATGTCAGTTTCAGCCGAATAACAACATCCGTAGGGGCCATGAAAATCCAAGGGAAAACCTTCATTTACCCCTTTAATATTTTTGTAAATATATCTTTTTTCTTTTTCGATAACTGGTATATATAACAATTCACCCATTACTTTATTAGTTGAACTGTAAAGCGCTGCGGCTTTACTTTTTGTTTTTCTCATTGCTTCCAGAACGTTAAAGGTGCCCACGGCGTTTATCTCAAAATCCTCTCTGGGATTTTCCACCGAAGTTACCATGGTTACCTGAGCCGCCAGGTGCAAAACAAAGTCCGGTCTGTATTTTTTAAAAGTTTCCAATAATTTTTTGTCGTTTCTGACGTCTCCTTTGACAAAAACAAAATTTCCCTTTTGACTTTTTAACCAGGCCAAATTCTGCTTGGCTCCCGGCCGGGATAAATTGTCAAAAGCGATGACTTTATATCCCTTTTTTAAATAGAAAGCCGAGGCGTTGGTTCCTATAAAGCCGCAACCTCCTGTAATGAAAATTTTTTTTGACATTTTTTATAATTCTTTGTGATTCCAGTTTTTTATCGCCTGTTCCCACCTTTCAAAAGTTCCGATGTCCTGCCATCTACCTTCGTATTTGTAGCCGAAAAGTTTTCCGTCTTTTGCCGACTGGGGGAAAAGATCTTTTTCAACCATGGCAAATTTTGCTTTCGGAGGATAATAATTTCTTACTTCGGGATTTAATACGTAGAGACCCGAATTAATGTAAGAAGAGGGAGGATTTTTCGGTTTTTCAACGAATTCAATAATTTTATCTCCTTCCATCCTGGCCACGCCGTAAACCGAAGGATTATCAACTTTCACCAGACCGACCGTAGCCACACCTCCTTTTTGGCGATGCCAGTCAATCATTTCTTTCAGATTTAATTCTTTCAATTCATCTCCGTTGGAGACGACAATCGGCTCGGAAAACCAGTGGGAGCCCGCTTTTAAAAGGGGACCGAAAGTGCCGCTTGGTTTTTTCTCAACAATAAACTCAATTTTCTCTCTCGGGAAATAAGTCGCCTTCCATTTATAAAAATCCTCCAGATGTTTTTTTTGGATATTTATTTTGATATCGTCAACTCCGTTTTCCAAGTATAAATCAACTAAATAAGTCAGTATTGGAATTTTGCCGACTGGCAGAAGGGGTTTGGGAATCTCCAAGGTTAAAGGATACAACCTTGTCCCCTCACCAGCCGCCAAGATAAAACCTTTCATAAAATTTATATTTAAATTTTATTCGGGACCCGCTAAGCGGGAATCGTAAATTTTTGTAAAAAATTTATCAGGGTCCCGCTTGCGGGAATCATATTAGTAGATTTTAATATACCAAAAGAGAAAATTTCCGTCAATTTATCTAAATATAGCATGCTTGAGATAAAAAGTCAAAATGAAAACCCCCGGGAAGTCCTCGAAATAAATTCCGAGAAAATCCCAGGGGTCTATTGCGGAGTTAGATAAACTTTAAGGGTGTTTCCCTTTTTCCCAGAGCATCCCTTCGAGCGTAAAAGGATCAGCGTTGGGATTCTCTTCCAATAACTGCTGGAAATCTGGATTAGAAAGAAGATTGCCAGTTTCTTCCACCCAATCGTAAGGATAAATCCCGAGGTGGTTGAGTACGCTTTTTAGAGAAGAGGTCGGTTTAAAGACCGCTACCTCATCGGGTAGAGAGATTCTTTCATTGTTCCGGGTAGTCATCCTGGTTGTCTTTATCTTGTCGCCGAAAACCTTCTCCCTCAATTCTTCTTCTTTTACTACCAAAATGTCTCTTCCTGCCTCATGGTAGATTAGGACCTCGTCCATTGTTACTCTAAGATTAATTCGTCTTATTTGAATGAGGTCCGGAGTAGGATACCAGGTAAAAGAACATTTTATCCTGGCTTTTCTTTCTTTTCCTTGGTAGAGGTAGTAAATATCTCTGGCGGTTTCTTCGTCGTACGTAATCTCAAGGTCTTCCAATGCCAGTTGTAGATTTAATTTTTTGGCAGTGGTAAGAACCGTTTCCCTCTCTATTCCCTGAAAGGGGACTAAAAGCTTTTGCTGCCAGATGTAAATACCCTCCATGTTAGGCCGTTTTGCTGCTACCGGCATAAAACTACGAGAGAAGATTGCTTCTTCATTTGTTTCTCTTTTTGCATGATTTCCCGAGAGACACTCCTCGAGACTTTCTGGATAACCCAGCCAGGGGTTTTGAAATCCTGGTGCTCTTATACCGGGCTTTTCGTCTCTTTGTTCGATGGGAATATAGGTTTCTCCCGTAGCGTCTCTGATTATATCTAGACAGCCACCGCTTGGCAGGCGCAGAGGTTGTTCAGGAGTAGCAATGATAGAGAGATTTTTATCCGCCAGCGCTTCAAGAGCATTTAATACATACTTCCAGTTTTGAGTTCGGGTATCTTTAGGATAAGTGATGGGTTCTTGGGGAATAAAAAAATGCACTTCTTTCTTGAATTTCCCTCCTTCAATAAACCTGATTGCTTCAGCCCGGGGAACTTCTGCTAGATAATTACTCAAAGTCTTTCACCTCCATATTCATAAATTAAAGAGCGAGATTTATCGCCCTCCTAGAATGCATAATTAAACAACAAAAAATCATATCTGTCAAGATATGATTTTTTGAATACTTTTAATGTCTTTAAATCTCTTTTAGTCTTTTCTTGAATTCCTCGACGGTCTTTATCGGCGTCGGGTCTATCTTATATTCCAGAGCGAGCCAATACGAAGTCCAAAATGCCAGGATAATAGTTGAGAAAATCTTTTCCAGGAACGTTTTCCCAGAAATCTCAATAAAATCAACATCTACCCCCTCTTTTTCAATCAGGTCCTTGGTGATATCCATTTGTTTTAAAATCCGGGAATAAGAACTCTCTTTGTCCCGAAGAATCATTACATAAACTTTTTTGCTTGGGACTTGATCCTCGTTTATTTTTTCAAAACCGACGGTTTCATTATGATTTAATTCCGGGAAATAATTGGTGAAAGCCACAATTTTTGCCGTTTCATTCAGACTGTTTTTCCAAATCGTGCCCAATTCCCGGAAACGGCGGGATGTATAAATAACTGGAATCTTTTTAAAAATCTTTTTCGCTAATTTTTTGCCCGCTAACTCAATTTTCCCGGGCTTGAGAATGTTCGCTAATTTTAAAGTTTCATCAATAATTTTCTTGTCCAAAAGATTGTTGTTGTTCAAAACTTGAATTAAGGCGCCGAACATCTGAGCCAAGGCCAATCTTGGGGGAATATAGGGAGCCGGTAATTTTACCAGGGGTGTTTTGTATTTTTTTGAAAGTTCTGCCAATTTTCCGCCGGTGGTGATGGAAATTACCGGCAGATTTCTGCCGATTGCCGTTTCGAAGGCGGAAATAGTTTCCTCGGTATTGCCGGAATAAGAGACGCAAATTATCAAGCTTTCGTTTCTCGCCTGAAGCGGCAGGCGATAGGATTTATAAACGAAAACATCAAGAGGCCTCAACGTTACCAAGATGTCGCCCGGCAGCCCCGAACCTCCCATCCCGCAAATAATAATATTTTCCGGAGACCATAAAAGATCGCCCTGTTCCAAATGAACGTTTTTGGCGGCTTCAATCCCGATTCTAAACTGCTTGGGAAAATCCAGAATAATCTGCCGCATGTTTGATTTGTCTATAATTTTCATTTCCATACTCTTTGAATTTAATCGCTCGGGAATTGGTTTTTGTTGCCGTAAGTTTTCTCCTGCGGAAAACTTACTAAGTCCTCGCCATTTTCCGCCAGTGGGCGGAACCAAGCAAATGGCTGCGATGTTGCCCCAAAAACCAATTCCTCTCGCTTTACCGTCTTTTTTACTTCCATGCTCTTTTAGTTTGAATATACCAATTTTCAACGCTTGAGAATCTTTTCGAGGGGTCGGTGATTATTTTGGCGCTTATTCCCTTAATTTCGTCTGAAACAAAATAGAGATAATCCTGACTGTATAAAAATACTGCCGGTGCGTCTGCGATTAAAATGTTCTGAAATTTTTCCAAATCACTCTTCATTAATCCTAAATCATACGTTTGGCGCGCCTCTTCTAATAGTTTATCACAGTCCTTGCTTTCATAGCCAGCCAGATTTAACCCCGGATCTTTCACTTGAGAAGAATGCCAGAAGGGGAAAGGGTCGGGGACCGCTCCCAGCACCTCGCCGAACAAAAGCATTTCATAATCTCTCGGTTTGATTATTTCTTCTTCCAGCGCCTGGACGTCAAAAGTTTTTATCTGAAGGGTTATTCCCAGTGTTTTCCATTGATTTTTCAAAATTTCAGCAATTTTGGTCAGAGCCGACTGATCAACGGTGGCCAGGGTAAAATTGAGAGTTATGCTTTCTGCAGAAGGAGCCGCGCACAGTTCGTTTAATTTGGCAATGGTACTTTTTCTTACGTCACCGGTTCCCGCAGTTAAACCGGATGGTTTTAAAATAGTTTCAGTATATTTTTCCTGGAATTTGATTACGGCCGTCTTGGTTTTATTCCCGAAATATCCGGTAATTTCTCCTTCAGGATAAATTTCCGCGTCTTTTGCCAGACACTTTTGCAGAGCCTCGACTTCCGCGCCCTGGTTGCCCAGCTGCAAATTGCTTTTGAACTGGAAGGCCGGCGTTTTCTCAACAATTTTTTCCCTCGGGCCTTCTCCTTTTTCGACGAAGCCCGCCTCTGTCAGAAGCTGTTTCGCGTTTTTAAGATTAAACTCGTAAACTTTCGAGGGATTTGCAAACCCGTAGATTTCCGGCAGAATGGGCGAATCAACCCTCGCCCCATAACCTGACAATGCTCCTTTGATGATTTCTTCTTTGTCGGTTCCGTAATTCAGCGCCTCTCTGACTTTTTGATTGGACAATATTTCAGATTTTTTCGGATTTAAAAATACGGCAAAATATCTCGGTATTGAGAGGTTATATTCCGATAAATTTTTTAGATTCTCATATTTTTCAAAAGAACCAAGCGAAAAACCTTGTATTGTCTTTGAATTGTGGGCGGAAATTAATTCAGCTTCATTGTTAAAAAAATAAAAATTTATTTTTGGAAGATTGGGTCTCGTTCCCGCGTAGTTGTGATTGGCAACTAATTCCAGGAATTTTATATTGCCCTGGTTGTCCTGACTGAGACTTTTCAATTTATAGGGGCCGGAGCCGATCGGCTTTAAATTATAAATTGAAAGAGGAAAATTTTCAGTAGAAATATCCTGCCAGATGTGTTTGGGTAGAATCTTCAGGGTGCAGTTTTCCAGGAAGACGGCGGAAGGATTTTTTAGTTCAAAACGGACCCCCTCACCAGTATCCTGGTGGGGGGCAGAAATTTTTTCCACTTTTACGCCTAACCAGCTTGCCCTGACCGGGCTCTTAAAAGACGGGTTTTGGATTGCTTTAATCGTAAAA
>Ga0210017_1005109_pt1 | contig 10628 bp, 7 predicted proteins | sample CryGeyCG2014_020_FD_183966 | JGI IMG/M metagenome (GOLD analysis project Ga0210017, IMG submission 183966) | Groundwater microbial communities from aquifer - Crystal Geyser CG08_land_8/20/14_0.20 (SPAdes) (version 2) | ecosystem: Environmental > Aquatic > Deep subsurface > Groundwater | place... | reverse complement strand
CCCTCAGGATTCTATAACCTTAGTTGGTTCAAGGAGAAGCTTGGAGCGGGTAAGAAATTTGTTAGGTAGAATGAGCCCCATTCCGGAGGTAGAAGTAAAGACTTTTGATTTAGGAGGACTTAAAGAAGAAGCAGTTAAAGAGGCATTGTTGAAGAACATCCCTGGTCTTTCTTTTATCTCCAGTTCTATTACCGACAACCCTAACACAATTACGGTCAGTGGTAATCAGGGAAGCTTAAAAAGGGTAGAAAAGCTGATGGCTAAACTAAACCTGAGACCAGCAGTTACTTATCAAAATTTCATTCTTACTGAGATTGGAGTAGAAGATTTTGAGAAGATTTTAGCTGAGACTGTGCCGGGAGCTAAGATTATCAATTCTATCAAGGGTAGTGATACTACTTCAGTTACTGTCAGCGGAAGGTCTGATGAATTGACCAGTGTTAATAGTTTAGTAACTGAATTAAATAAGAAAGAGAATATAGCCAAGACGATAAAAATCTTTAAATTAAAGCATATGGAGACCCTCAAAAAGCTTCAAGAGCAGGAGGATGGGCAGAGCATTGAGGATCTATTAAAAGCAGCAGTGCCGGGGCTCTCTGAAGCGGGTAGTGAGATTACCCTGGATAACCGGACTAATTCTATTATTGTTAAAGCTATTCCTTCGGATATTGAAAAGGTGGAAAGAGCTTTAAAAGAAATAGATGTAAAACTCCCTCAGGTGCTTATTGAGGTAATGATTGTAGAGTTTGGACAGAAAGAAGCCAGAAGTTTTAGTAATAACTGGATTATTCAGCAATCAACTTATGAGAAAGGTGAGCGAGGTCTGGGAGTAGGCCTTTCTGCTGATAGCACTCATGCTGAAATAGCCTTTAACTTTTTAAAGAGAGGATTTAGAGCTGCTCTTGATGTTTTAATCTCTGAGGGCAAGACTACTACTATTGCTTCTCCCAAGGTGGCTACAGTCTCTGGACATCCAGCTACAATTGAGCTTACTGATAAATCGCGAATATTCCTTGGTAACAAGACTGTCTATGACAGTGAAGGTCATCCCGTCTCCACTGAACCTCAATACGATGAGATAGAGGTAGGAGTAACCTTTGAGATCACTCCCCGGGTTAATGAAGATAAGACTGTTACTCTTAACTTAAGTCCTACCATTAGGACTCTTGGTGAACCAGTCGCCGCTGGTCAGACTATTCCTGTTAATACTCGGACAGTAAACACTTTACTTCGCATTCCTGATGGTCAAACTATTGAGATTGGAGGATTGATTAAGAAGGAAGAATTTAGTACTATGTCCCGGGTCCCCTTCCTCTCCGAATTACCGATAGTAGGAAAGTTATTCCGAAGTACCTCCTATACCAAACGGGAGCCAGAAGTAAAAATATTCCTTACTCCCCGAATTATGCCTGATTAATAATTTCCTCTTTCATGTTTCTAAACACAATTGTAACACTTTAGCCATCAGATGTAATCGCCAATTTCATATTGGCGTTATAAAATGCCAATTAAAACCCGCAATGACGGGCGAAATATTGTCGCCCCTGCATTTTCTTGACATTTTTAATTTAATGTGCTATTCTATAAGTGTCATTGCGAGAGAATGAAATGACCGAACAATGTCATTGCGAGTCTGCCAGAGGCAGACGAAGCAATCCTCTAAAGTCGTTGCGAGGATGAGGTCCGTGGCAATCTCAACGGGATTGCTTCGCTACCGCTCGCAATGACACTGCTTCTGCTTCACACTTCTTTTTTTATCAGGAGGTGGATATGTTTACCTTTCTAACTGCGGGTGAATCACATGGAAAGTGTCTAACAGCTATTATTGAAGGAGTAGTATCTGGTCTTTCCTTAAATGAGGAATATATAAATGCTCAGCTAAAGCGGCGGCAGGTTGGCTTTGGTCGGGGAGAGAGAATGAAGATTGAAGAAGATAAAGTTGAGATTACCTCTGGTGTCCGCCAGGGAAAGACTTTAGGTAGCCCAATTACTCTGGTGATTAAAAACAAAGACTGGGAAAACTGGAAAGAGGTGATGAGTGAGAAGCAAGATGTCAGAAGGCAGAAGACAGAGGACAGAGGTGGTCTAATTATAACTACTCCCCGTCCCGGGCATGCTGATTTAGCTGGTTTAATAAAATACCAGCAGGAGGATATTCGTAACATCTTAGAACGTTCCAGTGCCCGGGAGACGGCAGTTAGGTCGGCAGTAGGAGCAGTGGCGAAGAGATTATTGGAGGAATTTGGTTTAGAAGTATTAAGCTGGGTGAGCGAGATTGGGGGAGTCAGAGGGAAGTCAGAAGTGAGAAGTGGGAAGTCGGAAGTTAAAAGTCAGAGGACAGAAATTATCGGTTATCGGTTATCGGTTATTAGGGAATTTTTTCAAAGAGCAGAGGAGTCTGTTCTACGTTGCCCGGATAAGGTTGCTGAAAGAAAGATGATTGAGAAGATAAAGTCGGCAAAAAGAGAAGGTGATACCTTAGGTGGCATCTTTGAAGTGGTAGCTATAGGTGCCCCGGTAGGATTAGGGAGTTATGTCCATTGGGAGAGAAGATTAGATGGAAGGTTAGCAAGGGCTTTAATGAGTATCCCGGCTATTAAAGGGGTAGAGATCGGCTTGGGATTTGCTCTCTCCTCACTTTCTGGTTCAGAGGTGCATGATGAGATATTTTATAAGACAGATGTCAGAAGTCAGAAGTCAGAAGTCAGAAGCACCGACGGTGGACTAAGAAAAGGGTTTTATCGGAAGACAAATTCTGCCGGGGGATTAGAGGGAGGAGTAACCAACGGTGAGCCAATTATCTTAAGAGCAGTTATGAAACCTATTTCTACCTTAGGTAACCCCTTAAGGACGGTTGATTTTAAGACCAAAAAAGAAGCTTTCTCCTTTAAGGAAAGAGCTGATATTTGTGCTTTGCCTTCAGCCAGCGTGGTAGGGGAAGCAGTAGTGGCTATTGAGTTAGCAAAAGTAATGGGAGAAAAGTTTGCTGGAGATAGTTTAGCCGAGATGAAGAGGAATTTTTCTACTTATTTAAGATATGTGAGAGGTCTATGAAAAGCATTATTCTTATTGGCTTTATGGGTACAGGTAAGAGCAGAGTGGGGAAGGAGCTGGCTAAAAAGTTAGGATGGAGGTTTTTGGATACTGATGACTTGATTGAAGAAAAATGCGGGATGAAGATTAAAGAGATTTTTAAGAAGTTTGGAGAAAAGTATTTTCGGGATAGGGAGAGTGAGGCGGCCAGGAAAGTAGGCAGACTAAAAGGGACAGTAATTGCTACTGGAGGAGGAATTGTCTTAAGAGAGAAGAACATAAAAAATCTGAGAAAAAATGGAATCCTCATTTGTCTTACTTGCAAACCAGAAGTAATCCTGAAGAGGATTGGAAAATCTAATAAGCGTCCTCTACTTGCTCCCAAAAGAGAGGACGCTTTGTTTCAAATAAGGTCTATACTTAAAAAGAGAAAGCCATATTATGCCCAGGCAGATTATGTGATTAACACCAGCAATTTAAGGGTAAGAGAAGTAGTGGAGAGGATACAATTAGATGTTAGGTCTTAGGTTTTAGGTGTTAAATACCTAACACCTACCACCTATCACCTAACACCTAACTAGGGGGGGTTGTGCGAACAGTTAGTATTGGAATTATGGCTTATAATGAGGAGGCTAATATTGGAGCTTTGCTTTCTGCTTTGATTGAGCAGGAGTTAAGTTCAGTTAAACTTCTGGAGATTGTGGTAGTAGCCAGTGGTTGCACGGATAACACTGAAAAGATTGTTAGGAAATATAGCCAGAGGGAAGATAAAATAAAGTTGTTGGTTCAGGAAAAGAGAGAAGGGAAAGCCTCAGCAATTAATCTCTTTTTGCGTCAGGCGAAGGGTGATATTATTGTCTTGGAAAGTGCAGATACTTTGCCGAAGGATAAGGCATTGGAAAACTTGCTCAAACCTTTCTTAGATGAAAAGATTGGGGCAGTTGGTGCTTGTGTAATTCCAGTTAATTCCTCTTCTTCTTTTATGGGATTTTATGTTCAGCTCTTCTGGAGACTTCATCATAGAATAGCCCTTCTTTATCCCAAGTGTGGAGAGATGGTAGCTTTTCGTAATGTTCTTCCCTCCATTGCTTATAACACAGCCACTGATGAGACCTGGATTATTGCTGTTCTTTCTCAGATGGGATATAGGATTGGCTATGCAAAAGATGCTTTAGTCTTAAATAAAGGGCCAGAAAGCCTTTCTGAGCTTGCATCTCAGCGGCGAAGACATCTGGCTGGTTATATCCATCTTAAGAAGGAGTTAAATTTTAAGCCCAAGACTATGGACAATCTTTTGGTCTTAAGGCTCTTACCTTCCTGTATAAAGTTTAATCTTAAAGAGATCGTCTTTACTCTGGGAGTAATAATCTTAGAAGTTTCAGCTCGCATTTTAGCTAATTATGATTGGTATATAAAGAAGAGGAATCCTTATATCTGGGAGATGGCTAAAAGCACCAAATCACAAATAAAACCACAGATTAACACAGATTGAAACCACGAATAAACACGAATTAACACGAATGATAATATCAAAATCCAAATACTACCAAATCCAAAATCCCAATGACCAAGTAGAAAATCCAAAATCCAAATACTACCAAATCCAAAATCCATCCTCCGTAGCAGTAGCCTGCTACTGCGGAGGACGGGCAAATCCAAAATCCCAATAACAACTAAGAACTAACAACTAAGAACTAACCTGTTAACACAGATGAACACAGATAAATAAAGCTATGGAAAGTAAGCACTAAGCACCAAATCACAAACAAGCCGCTGGAGGCATTTTGAGATTATCTGCGTGGAGGATAATTCCTAAAATATTTGAGTATAAGTTGTTTAGAAGGTTTGGCTTTCCCCTTCTTCTCCCTTTAAATTTAACTATTAGCGTAACTAATAGATGCAACCTAAGATGTAAGATGTGCAATGTTTGGAAGAAAGAGGTAAAAGAATTTAGTTTTGATGAGTTCAATAAGACTTTTAAGAGTATTAGTAAGTCTCCTTACTGGGTTACAATCTCTGGTGGTGAGCCTTTTTTAAGAGGGGACTTGGATAAAATTTGTGAGAGTATTTATGAAAATTTAAGCCCGCAGATTTTGAACATTGCTACTAATGGAATGCTTTACAACTCAATTCCTCAGGTGGTAGAAAAGATTGTTCAGAGTTCTCCCCGGATGGAGGTTATTCTTAATCTCTCCTTAGATGGGGTAGGGGATAAGCATAATAAGATTCGTAATAATAAAGATAGTTTTAATTTTGCTTTAAGGACATACCAGCATCTTCGGGAATTAAGTTATCCTAATTTTACCCTGGGGATTGGCACAGTAATATCTAAATTTAATTTAGGTGATTTTGAAGATATTCTTGATTTAATTGAAGAGTTAAGACCAGATTCTTTTGTTTGTGAAATAGCTGAGGAAAGAGTGGAGTTAGGGACGGTAGGTGAAGATATTGCCCCTTCGCCAGAAGAATACAAGAGAGTTTTAGGTCTTTTATCATCCAGGATTAAAAGAAAAAAATTCTCTGGTATATCAAGGCTTACCCAGGCTCTTCGCTTGGTCTATTACGACTTAAGTAAAGAGATTATTCTGAAGAAAAAGCAGGTTATTCCTTGTTATGCAGGTTTTTCTTCAGCTCAGATTACACCTTCGGGTGAGGTTTGGGCTTGCTGTGTAAAGGCTTTTTCTTTAGGAGATCTAATGAAGGTAGATTATGATTTTAAGAAGGTCTGGTTCAGTGAAGAAGCTGAACTCATTAGAAAGAAGATAAAAGAAAAAGTCTGCTATTGTCCTTTAGCTAATGCCTCCTATACTAATATGCTCTGTGACTTTAAGAGTCTATTTAAGGTGGGGAGGGAGTTCATTTTTATAAATCAAATATAAAAATGCAAAAATCAAAATGACAAATCAAAATGCAAAAATTTTTAAATTCGGGCACCCACGCAGTGGGTCGTGTCATTTTGCATTTTTATCTTTTATTTTTACATTTTGTGGGGTAAATATATGTCAAATCAATTTACTACTAATTACCTTGATGAGAAATACCTGCAAGAGTTTTATCAGAGTAAAGAGGGTTTTTCCTGGGCTTATGAGACACTTTCTGGATACTCTGAGTTTGCCAGCATCCGTAAGTTTGAGTTAATTATGAGTCTAATCAAGAAGATGAAACCTGAAAATATTTTAGATAATGGCTGTGGGGGAGGACTCTTTACCCGCTCTTTAGCTAAAGATGGATTTAGTGTTGTTGGCTTTGACCTTTCCTTAGGTTTACTTTTAAAGATTAAGTCCTCTCTGCCTGCGGTCACGCCTGAGCAAGGAGAAAAGTTATCCCTTATAGCTGGTAATTCTCAGAGGTTATCTTTCAAGAATAATAGCTTTTCTCTTTGTTTATGTAGTGAAGTCTTGGAGCATATTCCTGATTGTGAAAAGACGATAGAAGAGCTCTCTCGGGTATTAGAAGAAGATGGAAAGGCTATTATTACTGTTCCTAATCTTCACTGTTATGATTCCCTGGAAGGAAGATTTAAGATAATTAGTAAGATTCTAGAAGTAATTAATTTTGGACGCCGCCTTTTGGGGAAAGAAGAGATATATAGGTATGGTTACAATACCCATCTTCACAAATACACTCCTTTTCAGTGGCGAAAGATTTTAGAGAAAAATGGACTAAAAGTAACTTTTGAGCATCCGGTCTTTATCTCTCCTTACATTCCTCAGGTAATCAAGCCCCTAAAGTGGGTGGAGAGGTTTCTATACAGTAAAGACCTGATTTTTAGGTTACAGAATTTTGTAGAAAATTACCTCTCCTTAGTCTATCCTTTCAAATTTTTAGGACAGCTTCATCTCTTTATTTGTGAGAAGAGGAGCCTCTTAGATGAGTGATGTTATTCTTATTATGCCTCCTAATAATTTTACGGATATGATTAAAGTAAGAAATAATCAAAAAAACAAAGGGTTTTATGTTAATTACCCTCCCTTAGGACTTGCTTATTTAGCGGCAGTATTAGAAAGAGAGAATTTTAAAGTAAAGATTATTGATGCAGTTACCTCTTTGATGGGAGAAGAGGATATTTTAAAGACCGTTAGTGAGGAAAGACCTAAGGTTGTAGGAATTACTGTAACTACTCCTACTCTAATAGTAGTCTATTCTTTAGTTCAAAGGCTAAAGGAGATAGCCCCCCAGATGGTAATCGTTTTGGGGGGTCCTCATATTTCTGCTCAACCAGAAATAATATCTTTTCTGAAAGCAGAGTTTGGGTTTAGAGGAGAGGCAGAGGAGGGTCTGCCTAAGTTAGTAAAGAGTATAGTAGAAGAGAAAACCTGCACCCAAGCATTCCATAATATTCCTGGGCTTGTCTGGATGTGTGATAGAGAGGTGAGGATGAATTCTCACTATGTCCTCTCAAAATTAGATTCTCTACCTTTTCCTGCCCGCCACCTTCTTGACAATGGAAGATACATTAATCCCACCTGTTCAGCTAAAACCACTTCCTTAATTACTATTCGGGGATGCCCTTATAACTGTCTCTTTTGTTCCCGGGCAGTAAGAGAAGGATATAATGAGAGAAGTGTAGACAATGTTATTGAGGAGATAAGGGAAGTAGTCAAGATATTAGGAATAGAATATATTACCCTTATGGATGAAACCTTTACTCAGAATAGAAAAAGGGTTGAGGAGATTGTAGGGAAGATTAAAGAGAATAAATTAAATTTTAAGTGGGCTTGCCAGACCAGGGTTAACTTAATTGATAAGGAGTTAATAAAGGCTATGCATGACGCTGGTTGCGTAAATCTCTCCTTTGGAGTGGAGAGTAGCTCAGAAAGGATAAGAGAACTCTTAAAGAAACCACCCTCTAAAAAAGATTACGAAAATGTAGTTAAATGGTCTCGGGAGATAGGGATGGAGACCAATGCTTATTATATGTTCGGTCATCCTACCGAGACACTTTCTGACCTAAAGGAGACTATAAATTTTGCCCTCTCCTTAAATAGTGATTATGCTTCTTTTAACCTTACTACTATCTTCCCCGGCTCTCCTTTATATAAACAGATGTTAAGAGAAAATTTAATTAGTGAGAATATCTGGAATCAGTACATACTGGGGACTGCTGACCTGCCAACTTATATCCCTGAGGGTTTAAGTAAAAAGACTCTGGAGAGGACAATTAGCCTTGCCTTTAGAAAGTTTTATTTTCGCCCGAGGTATATTTTAAGGAAGTTATTTAAGATAAAGAGTATTAAAGACTTGAGACATCACTTGAGAATAGCTATAATAATCTTAAAAGACTTTGTTTTAAGTCATAGATAGATAAAACTAAAGAAAAATCAAAAATAAAAATGCAAAATGACACGACCCACTGCGTGGGTGCCCGAGTTCAAAAATGTAGGGGCGACAAATATTTCGCCTGTCATTACGGGTTTGATAAATCAAACCCCTACAATTAGCTAGCAAAATCTTCGGACTATTTCAAAGAGCACTTTAGTCCCAAAAGTAAGGTTCTTTAGAGAAATCCTCTCATTTACTCCGTGAATCATTTTTTGATATTCTTCCAGAGGCACCTCAGCCTTAAAAGGAGCAAAACCATAGGAGATGATACCTTTCTCCCTGAGGAAGCGGGAATCAGTGGCTCCGCTAAGCATAAAAGGGATTATTTTGGCAGAAGGCTCAAAGAGACTGAGGACTTCTTGAATAGTTGAGAAGAGAGGGGTCCGATAACTTGATTCAGTGGCTGGGTGTGATTCAAATACTTCTATATCTATCTTAGTATTTTCCACGACTTTCTTTAATTCCTTAACTACACCTTCTGCAGTCTCTCCCGGTAAGAGCCGACAGTCAACTTCAGCTTCACATTGAGAAGGAAGAACATTAGTCTTATTCCCTCCCCTTAAGACTGTAGGCACAAAGGTATTATGGAGCAAGGCATTAAGCAGTTGGACTAATCCCTTCTCTTTTATTCCCCTTAAGATTAAGGGACCTAATAAGGAGTTAGTTAATAATTTGAGCAAGAAAGATTGAGGGAATCTTTCTTTGTTGGCAATCTCTTTAATCATTTGCTTCATAGTAGCAGTCCCCTTAAGGGGAGGTTGGAAGTTTGAAATTCTATGGAGGGCTTTTGACAGGTGAATAACAGCATTATCTTCTGTAGGTATAGAAGCATGCCCGGGGGTGCCTTTTGCCTTTAATCTTAGCCAGCATATCCCTTTTTCGGCAGTTTGGCAGATATAAAAATGTTTGTTGTTTATAGGGACCTCTATTCCTCCTCCTTCGTTAATCACATAGTCAGCCTTAATTTTGTCGTAGTGGGTCTTAACTAACCATTCTACCCCTTTCTCTCCCCCTTCCTCCTCATCAGCACAAAAGGCTACAATAAGCTTTCTTTTTAATTTAATTTTATTTCTCCTTAAGAGAAGGAGAGTCATTAGTTCATTGATGACCAGGGATTTACAATCTATTGCTCCTCTTCCCCAGATGTAATTAGACTTAATCTCTCCGGAAAAGGGATTGACTAACCATCTTTCTTTTTCTGCCGGAACTACATCCAGGTGGGAAAGGAGTAAGAGGGAGTCTTTATCTTCTCCTTCCAATCGGGTAATTAGGTTTCCTCTGCCTTTATCTTTTTCTAAAATTTCTGCCTTTAATCCTTCTTTTTCCAATATTTTGGCAATGTACTGGGCGGCCGGGGTCTCATTACCGGGAGGGTTAGTAGTATTAATCTTAATTAAGTCAGATAAATAAGAAGCTGCTTCTCTTTTTACTTCTTCCCAGTTAATCTCTTTGAAATCCATTCTCTTCCTCCTTGTCGCAGAGCTCCATTGAAAATTTTAAATTGTAAAATGCAAATTTATTCTCTTCCTCTTGCATTTTTCTGGCTTTTAGTTATAATAAATTATAACAATATTTAGAGAATTAGTCAATAGTTCGCGTTAAGTCATCTAAAATGTAACTGAAAGGATACTGGTTGAATCATATAAAAAGTAACCGAAAAAGTAGAGGCGACTCTTGTAGAGGCGACTCTTTAGAGTCGCTAAAACAAAGCAGGACCGTAGAGGCGACTCTTTAGAGTCGCTAAAACAAAGCAGGACTAAAGTCCTGCCTCTACATTGAAACGGTCAGGAGAACAAATCCTGACCGAGCAGGCAACCTGTAGTTGGGTTACCTATTTAAATGACTTGACAGGGTTTGTTACTTTTTTTCTTGCCTCTACAGCCCTAAAATGAGTAAATGATATGAGGTCAGAACTTTTATTCTGTCAAAAATGGTCGCTGTCCCTAATATACTTCATTGTGATGCGGATTGTAGAGACGACCCGACGGGTCGTCTCTACTGAAGTGGTAGGTGATAGATGCCTGGATGCTGGGTGATGCGGGACAAGAGTGTCCCGCCTATCGGATGCTGGGTAGTTCCTGTGAGAAAGCGGGGGAAGATCACCCCGCCTATCGTGTTTTTCTATGGTTCGGGTTGTGAAACCCGAACCAGCCGATGAGATTGCTTCCCCCTGATTTAATCAGGGGTCGCAATCAGGCTGTGTTATAATTAAGTAAAGTGTGAAAATGAAAATTTTTTCTCCCACTTTACCCTTTATATCATGAAATATTTGG
>Ga0210017_1005107_pt1 | contig 10629 bp, 10 predicted proteins | sample CryGeyCG2014_020_FD_183966 | JGI IMG/M metagenome (GOLD analysis project Ga0210017, IMG submission 183966) | Groundwater microbial communities from aquifer - Crystal Geyser CG08_land_8/20/14_0.20 (SPAdes) (version 2) | ecosystem: Environmental > Aquatic > Deep subsurface > Groundwater | place... | reverse complement strand
AAGCTCCCTAATAGGTTTTGCAGAAGAATTTAAACCCACCAGTTCTTCCCCAACTTTTTCCGTTTTAAAGTTTGGTATTTTAAGGGATTTTACGGCCCTCGCCAGATTTTTTACTAGACCAAAGACCCCCCCCAGATTGGCAAAAATACTTTCCAGACGGAACTCAAAAATAATGATAAGAGAGACGGCTAACCCCAAAGAAAAAAGCACCTTGGCACCGACTTCCGAAAAATATAAGGACAGCTTTTGACTGGCAAGTTGCCCCACAAATCCTCCATAATTGCCAAAAATCCCCACCACGCTTCCAAATAACACTATTAACCCAAGAAACACCCTTGTTTCCAATATTCTCCATTTAAGACCGCGGAAAAGAAAAAGACCAAAATAAAAAAGCACCGGCGGAATAAAAAACGCCGCCATACCAAAAGTCTCCCCAAGAGTAGCAGATAGTATAGTAAGCGCTACGCCACGGGACGAATAGATTAAGGACAGCGCAGAGATCACGGATGCCGTAATAAACAGTAAAGAGACCACAGAAAGAAGCGCTCCAGTATTAAGCGAAAAACTTAGCGATCTGCGTTTGGGCTTTCTTCCTCTTTTAGCCATGGTATTATTGTAGCAGGATCCAAAGGGAAAAAGCTATGTGGCAAACTAATAACATCCTCTATCATTTAATAAGGGCCATGCGTCCCAGACAATGGACAAAAAACGCCAGCCTTTTTGCTGCCGCGATATTTTCCGGAGCGCTTTTTGATGGGGTCGATATTTACCGCCTTGCCATAGCCGCGGTTCTTTTTTCCCTTTTATCGTCGGCAACATATCTTATTAATGATGTTAAGGATGCGGAAAGAGACGCCTTACACCCTATCAAAAAAAACCGACCCATTCCATCAGGCCGATTATCCAAGGGTTTTGCGCTGTCCGTTGCCCTAGCGCTTGTAGTTTTCGTTTTATTGATGTCTGTGGTCTTTGTTAATATTCCTTTTTTTGCTATTTGCATTATCTATCTGCTTTTGCAAATCTCCTACTCCATCTATCTTAGAAATATTATTATTGTTGACGCGTTAACTGTGGCTGTGGGATTTATCGTACGGGTTTTTGCCGGAGGGTTTGCCGCCGATGTCTCTATTTCTTCTTGGATTATCCTTTCTACAATTGGGCTTTCTCTGCTTTTGGCTTTTGGAAAAAGAAGATCGGAAAGAACAATTTTGGGATCACAGGATATCGCCTTTAAAACCAGAGCTACATTAAAAAGCTATCCCGATTCCCTTTTGGATTCTATGATTTCCATGTCGGCAAGTTATACTATGATCGCCTATTCCATTTTTTGTTTTCAAACCGGAGTTAGAAGCGACATTTTTTTAAACCGCTATCTTCCCACAACCCTTTCTTCACCAAAATGGCTAATGATAACAATACCTTTGGTCATCTACGGGGTAGCGCGGTATCTATATGTGATTTATGAAAAAAGGGACGCGGAATCTCCCGAAAGAGTCCTAATGTCGGATATTCCTCTTTTGGTTTCGGTTTTGATGTGGGGAATACTTGCTTTCGCGATCATTTACTAGAAAGATACGAAGAGCTTACCCAACCTTCTTTTGTTCCATCAAATTTTACTTTTGTCCACCCGCTATTCTCTTCCAAAATATCTACTATGGTACCTACCTTTAACTCCCCTATCTTTTCAAAGGCCACACCCGCTCCCGATCTTACATTAAGCCCAAAATCTGTTCCTGTTTCTAGCACTGTTGCCTTTTTGGACGAAGTTACGGTACCTTTTGCCCCTAGTATTTTCTGAATACTGGAAACAGCTTTTTCTGATAATGGGCCGGCTGAAGTTTGCAAGGCGCCGATAATAAGAGGACTTGGCGCACTTTCCGGAGGCGAGAAATTTGCTAAATCTTCAACCTCCCCGGTTCCAATCTTATAAACGACTCCATCCAAATCCACAAAGTAACTAAATTCTACCAAAGCCCCGCCGCGGGTTTTCTTATAATAACTTATCGCTCTAACCCATACGGAATGAGGAATTTTTAACGAAACTTCGGGATTAACAATGCCAAATATTTTAGCGCTGTCGGTGCTTTCAGCCAGCTCTTTGGGATTTTCCCTAAGCGGAAGAAGAAACAAATCCACTATTGCATTGGCCCTGTACCACTTCTTTGGGATAACGGAAATGGATTGTCCCTCGTAACCCGCTAGCGACAACTTCACCTTATGTTCTTTGTCTGGGGTTATTATCTTGGGATCAGAAATAGCAACAGGGGTTTTCCCCACGGCAATACCATCCACGGTAACTTCGACTCCAACAGGGGTAGAGACTATCGAAATGGATGGCAACGCAGTATTAGATTTTTCTATAAAAACCGTCCTTCCCGATGAAAACTCCCCGGAAACTCCAAGATCCCTGCTAATTGACACTTCGGTCCCCGGACTGGGCCTAATTGTTGTCTCAAAACTATTAGGTTCTCCTTTTATCACAAAGCTTAAAGGGGCAGAGATGTTTTTTTGACCTTTGTACGGGGTGTTTCCAACAAGATTTCCATCAATAAATACCGGCGCGTTAGTATAAAGTGAATTTACAGAGATTGTTACCGGACCAGACAAATTTCTTTTGCTCCATCCAATATAAAAAAGAGCGCCAGCCAAAGCTATAAGAAGCGGAACGGCAATAAAAATTAATTTTCGAATATCAAAATTTGGCACATTTAAAATATAACCCAAATTAGAAGATCGTTCAAGTCCTTGACACTCGTGCCTTATGTTTGCTAGTCTCTAAGAACTATGATTAACATAAAACCTCTTTTGGACAATATTGTAATAGAACCTTCCGAAAAAGAAAAGAAGACCGCGTCGGGAATTTTGATCCCCGATAGCGCCAAAGAAAAACCTCAGGAAGGAAAGGTGGTAGCAGTTGGTCCCGGAAAATTTACCGAGTCTGGGCAGATGATTAAACCCGCAGTAAAAGTGGGAGATACGGTTATCTATAAGAAATGGGGAGGGAACGAGGTAAAAATTGAAGGAAAGGATTACTTGATAGTAAAAGAAGAAGATATTCTAGCAACTTTATAGAAATAAAGTCGCAATTTCTAATTATTAATTTCTAATTTCTAAATAAAAAATGGCAAAACAAATTCTTTATGGCGAAGAGGCCAGAAAAAAACTTAAGATCGGCGTAGACAAGCTAGCTAATGCAGTTTCCACAACCCTTGGCCCTAAAGGACGAAATGTGGCTTTGGATAAAAAGTGGGGAGCTCCCAGCGTGGTTCACGATGGCGTTACTGTAGCTAAAGAAATAGAACTTCCCGATCCTTTTGAAAACATGGGGGCACAAACTGTAAAGCAAGCCTCCGAAAAAACCAACGATGTGGCAGGAGACGGAACAACCACATCCACATTGCTTGCGCAATATCTGGTGGATCGCGGTCTTAAAAATGTTACCGCTGGCGCCAACCCAATGATCATAAGACGCGGTTTGGAAAAAGCGGTAAAACAAATAGAGGAGGGTATTAAAAAAATGGCGAAACCCATAACTACTAAAGAAGAAAGGGCACAAGTAGCCACGGTTTCGGCTCAGGACGCTGGAATTGGTAATATGATAGCAGACGCCCTAGAAAAGGTTGGTGTTGCCGGGGTGGTTACGGTGGAAGAGGGAAAAGGGCTTAAAATGGAAGTGGAATACAAAGAGGGTATGGTTTTTGACAAAGGGTACATCTCCCCATATTTTGTAACAAATGCCGAACGGATGGAAGCCGAAGTGGAATCGGCTAATATCCTAATCACCGATCAAAAGATCACATCTTTGCAGGAAATACTCCCGATGCTTGAAAATCTTATTAAGATTTCCAAAAATCTGGTTATAGTGGCGGATGAGATAGAAGGCGAAGCACTGGCCACACTGGTTGTTAATAAAATCCGCGGCACATTTAACGCCCTTGCCGTTAAAGCCCCGGGCTTTGGCGACAGGAGAAAAGAAATGCTCGCCGATATTGCCACACTAACTGGGGGACAGGTGATATCCGAGGATACCGGAAGAAAACTTGACAGTGTTACGGTAGACGATTTAGGAAAAGCGGACAGAGTTATTTCTGGAAAAGAGGAAACTGTCATTGTGGGAGGAAAAGGCGATCTAAAGGCGATAGAGGCAAGGATTTCTCAAATTAAAACGCAAATTAAGGAATCCGACAGCGATTTTGACAAAGAAAAATTGCAGGAGCGCTTGGCAAAGCTTTCAGGCGGTGTTGCCGTAATAAATGTCGGGGCCGCGACAGAAACCGAACTTAAAGAGAAAAAATACCGCGTGGAAGATGCGGTTAACGCCACAAAGGCCGCCATGGAGGAAGGGATTGTCGTAGGTGGTGGGGTGGCCTATCTTAAACTGCGGAAGGGGTTGGATGCTATGAAAGTTGAGGGTGATGAAGCACTTGGAGTTAAGATTCTTTCCGAATCCTTGGAAAATCCCGTAAGAAGAATTGTAGAAAATGCCGGGGTTGACGCTGGTTGGGTAGTAAGAGAGGTGGAGAAAAAAGGTGGGAATTACGGTTATGATGTAATGAAAATGGATTTTGCCGATCTTGTGGAAACTGGAATTATAGATCCAGCCAAGGTTGTTAGAGCCGCCATTCAAAACGCTGTTTCTGTTGCGGTAAGTATTCTAACAACGGAAGCGCTGGTTACAGATATTCCAGAAGAGAAAAAGGAAGCCCCAGCAATGGGTGGGGGTATGGGGGATATGGGAATGTAAGAACCGCTCGCGGACTTGCGAACCTTGCTACGCTTTCGCTGACGCGAAATAATTATTAGGGTGTTTTCTTTTATCTTGTAGTAAGTTTTTTTGGGTGGAAATCCTCGCTTTTTGTTTTTATAATCGGTTCGGGTTTTGTTTGACGAGGGATAAAATTTCTAACATAACAGATAAACAAAATCGCAGTATTCAAGGGCAGAAAAATCAGAAAAGCTCTTTCCACCCCCCACCAAAATATTTTCCCATTCAAAAATATTTAACCTTGTGATAGCATACGGATATGCCTAAAAGGACTTGGCAACCAAAAAAGAAAAAAAGGGCCCGCAAGCATGGGTTTTTAAGAAGATCCCTAACACCGGGCGGGAAAAATGTTTTAAAAAGAAGAAGAGCAAAAGGCCGCGCAAAACTAACAGTCAAAGTCCGTAAACTCTCCTCCTAGTTTGATATGCTAAAAGCGCAAAATCGTCTTTTAGACGATTACGATTTTAGAAGGGTTAAAAGACTGGGGAAGACTTTTGTCACCCCACTTTTTGTTTTAAGCTTTGCTCCTGCAAAAAATCCTGCCGGTCCTCCCCGATTCGGTTTTGTCTTTGCCACAACATTTGATAAAAGGGCGGTCGTTAGAAACCGCCACAAAAGAATTTTAAGGGAAGCTGTGCGGGTAAATTTGAATAAATTCCACGCGGGATTTGATATTGTTATAATTCCAAGGCGTAAGCTAATTGGAAAAACCTATGAAGAAATTTGTCGTATTTTTGATTGGACTCTACCAAAAACTCCTCTCGTTTGAAACCGGTATCCCATCTTTGTTCTTTCGTGTTAAAATATGCCGGTTTACGCCCACTTGTTCGGAGTATGCAAAAGGAGCGGTTAAAAAGTATGGGGTAACGAAGGGAATTGAAATGTCGTTGCGAAGGATTAGTAAGTGTCATCCGTGGAACCGTGGGGGATACGATCCAGTCGGACCAGTTTAGAGTTTAGAATTCAGAACTTTCTGAAACCCTAAATCTAAATTAAATTCTTAATTCTAAACTCTGAATTCTTAACTTATCTTATGATAAACATTTTTCAATTACTCCTTACCGACCCATTACTAAATCTTCTGATCTTTTTCTACAAACTTCTTTTTGACAACTTTGGTTTGGCGATTGTTGGGCTAACACTTCTTTTAAAGATTGTTACACTTCCCTTAACTATCCCGTCACTTAAAATGATGGCAAAACAAAAAGACATCGCGGGCGAACTTGCCGCTTTAAAAAACACTTATGGGAAGGACAAAACGCTTTTCGCCAAAAAACAGATGGAACTTTACAAAGCGCATGGTATTAATCCGGCTTCCGGATGCCTCCCCCAGATTTTACAATTTGTTATTTTGATTGCGCTTTATCAGGTCTTTCTGGCCTTTCTACGCCGTGCCGAATCGAGCGCAAGCGGAATGAATAGCAACCTGTATTTTGATTTTCTTAAATTTTCTCCGGAGGAGAAAATCAATACCACATTTCTTTATCTTAATCTGGCAAAGCCGGACCCCTATTATATTATGCCGGTTATCGCGGGAGCCGCTCAATTTGTTATGTCGAAACTCATGATGCCAAAACAAGTTGCCAAACTTGAAGGGGCGGTGGTTAAAGAAACCGAAGAAAAAAAAGATGACATTATGTATAATATGCAAAAGCAGATGATGTACATGGGACCCGCGATGACAGTTTTTTTGGGGGCTAAATTCCCTTCCGGTCTTGTTTTTTATTGGTTTTTACAGACCCTGTTCTCTGTTGCGCCGCAATGGATACTCACGAAAAAGAAATAGAGAAAATCTTAAAAGAGCTTTTGGATATTTTGGAAATAAAAGCCAAAATCAGTTTTTCCGATAAGACGGACGAAAGATTAAATGTTACACTAGAGGGTGAAAATTTGGGACTTTTAATTGGGTTTCGCGGAGAGACCTTAAACGCAGTGCAACTGTTTTTAGAAATCGCGCTATATAGAAAAGTAAATGAGTGGGTTCCCGTTACTTTAGACATTGCGGGATACCGCAAAGAAAGAGAAGAACAGGTAAAAAAGCTTGCGGAAAAGTTTTGCGACAGAGCGAAGTTTTTTGCCAAAAGCGTAGAACTTGCCCCAATGTCCTCATACGATAGAATGATTGTCCACACCGTAGTTTCCACATTCCCGGGGTTAAAATCGGAAAGCACCGGAGAAGGAAAGTTCCGCCGAGTTATTATAAGTCCTGTTTTAAAGCCATGAAATTTGAAGTGCTCTTGGATAATTTTGTAAAGGGCCTATCGTACGCCGGTAAGGCTATTTCGGTTAAGGCAACGCTTCCGGTTTTGGCAAATGTCCTTTTGGAAACCGATAAGGGTCGGATAAAAATCTCGGCGACGGATTTGGAAAAATCGGTAAGTGTGTGGGTTGGAGCCAAAGTATTGGAAGAAGGATCTATTACCATTCCCGCCCGCGTTCTGTACGAATTTGTCGCAAGTATCAAGGCACCTCAAATAACGGCGCGCGTAGAGGGGGGATTTTTAGTTTTGGAGAGCGAGGGAGTTTATTCCAAGATTTCCGGCATGGCCCCTGAGGAATTTCCAAAATTATTGGCGGAGGAAAAGGGAAACGAGATTTGCGGAATAGATCCAAAGGTATTGGCCGACGCCGTTTCCAAGGTTTCCTTTGCCGCGGCCAGCGACGATTCTAGGCCAATTTTGACCGGCATTATGATTAATTTTTCAAAAGATTCACTAACTTTCGCGGCGGTGGACGGATTTAGACTAGCGGAAAAAGTAATTACTTTAAAGAAATCTGCCGTTAAAGAATTTTCTTGTGTTGTTCCCGCCAAATCTTTGGCCGAAATTGCGCGCATTTTTGGAGGCGGAGAAAAAGAAGTAGAGGTCGGGTTCTTTGAAAACGACAACGCTTTTTATATTTCCAGTCCTGACATTTTCGCTACTATCCGGGTACTGGAAGGAGATTTCCCCGACTATAAAAAGATAATTCCTCAGGACTCTACTTCCAAGGCGGAATTTGCCACCAGCGATTTTTCCCAAAGCATAAGACTCGCCGGGGTTTTTGCCAAGGACGAATCAAAAATCATTAAATTAACTTTGATTAAGGAAAAAGAGGAAATAGAAGTAAGATCAGAAACTCAAGAAGTTGGGGAAGTATTGGCCAAGATAAAAGCAAAATGCGAAGGAGACGATATAACTATTGCTTTTAATTCAAAATTTCTGGCGGATTTTTTGGCAAATCTTCCAAACCCACAGGGAGTACTGGAAATGGTGTCGATGGGCCCCCTGTCCCCAGCACTTTTTGTGGTTGAGAAGAATCAAAATTATCGGTATGTGGTAATGCCGGTACGGGTGTCGGGCTAGTTCCAGAAAATTTCTTTTTAAGTTTATCGACTTTTGTTTCTTCTTCCCCCTCCTTCATTTTTATAAGCTCCGCAGGATTTGTAGTAATAAGCTTGTGTTCATATTCCGATGCCACAACTTGCATAGCTACATGATTGGATCCGGCAAAAAATATACCCTCTCCAACACCGGCCGATAGAAGTAGCCTTTTTTCTCCTTCGGACAAGTAAAAAACATCTGCTACCTGATCAATGGCCGCCGGATGCTGGCGCAAAAGTATTTGCATAGAGGAGTTTGTAATAATAGTTTTTCCGTATGGCGAATCTAAAAAGTCGGAAACATCTTGGGTAATCGTAGTTAAACCCAAATAATACTTTCGGGCTCTTTTAGCGACGGAATATAAAAACCCTGCAGAATCGGGGTTTTGCATTAAATACCAAGCTTCATCAACAACCATTATTCTTCTTTTTAACTCCCCCTTTATCTTTGTCCACACAAAATCCAATATGATATAAATTGCAATTGGCCGTAAAATATCTTCTAAATTTTGCACCGAAAAAACGGTAACGCGGTTTTTAATTTTTACGTTAGATCTTTGATCAAATACGCCCAACAACGATCCTTTAATATATCTTTCCAGTCTTTCGGAGAGTCCTTTGGCTTCCGGTTCCCCCATCGCAAGAAGAACCTTATACAGATCCTGCATTATCGGAGGTTCCTTTGACTGTGTCGCCGGATCCTGCGTTATACCCTTAAGTTTATAGGTTGTTACCAAAGAATTGTCTAAGACCGCTTCTTCGGTAGAATTAAGGCTCCCAAGCATAATTTTAAAAAGGGTATGCAACGTTAATATCTTTAATCCCAAAACATCTTTTTCCTCGTCGCTTCCTACGATAGGTTCTGGAAGATCAAAGGGGTTAATACGGGAATTGCTGTTTATGGAAAAGTCGATGTAATCGCCACCTAACGCCTCGCACATTTTTTTATATTCGTTTTCAGGGTCTATTACCATTATCTCGCACCCAAATAAAAGCGATCGCATAATTTCTATTTTCACAAGATAGCTTTTTCCGGCACCAGACTTGGCAAAGATAACCGAATTAGCGTTTTCCAAAGAGAAGCGATCAAAGATTATCAAGGATCCGTTGTGTTTATTTATTCCATACAGGATTCCTTCGTTTGCCGAAAGTTCGCTTGAAGTAAAAGGAAAGGTTGTAGCAACACTCGTGGTATCCATATTCCGAGTTATAAGAAGCTTATCAATACAGCAGGGTAAGGTAGACTGAAAAGCTTCCTCCATTTGCAAGGTCGCGTGCTTGGATATAAGCATCAAGGACCCAAGGGCAGATTCCACCCTTGTTGATACACGAACCAGTCCCTCATAGGAATCGGCTGTAACTGTTATATAAAAGGAAAATTGGAAAAACCTTTCCATGCCTTTAACAAGCTGTTCTTGAAGCGACCCGGCATCATCCAAAGCGGCTTGCACCGCAGGATCCACTACCCGCCCCCGCTCACGGTCTGTAGAAATGGTTGCCTCCATTTCGGCAATTTTTCTTCTTAAATCATCCAAAACTCCGCGAGCTTCTATTGGGTAATAGAACATGGAAATAATAAGTGAGTGGTCAAAATTGATAATAGGTTCTAGCCAATTGGCTCCAACAAACCGGGGGTATCCCGAAACAAAAAGGGTTCTAAAATATTTCGCGCCAATTTTAATATGATCAAAATCCACCTCGATTGCCGAAGGAGCGATTATATCTTTAACCTCCATAAGCCCCGCGGCCAAGGAGCCTTGTGGATCTATTTCACCGGTTTTCTCTTTTGGTTTTGTATTTTGCTTTTTAAAAAACATAATCTGGGGCGTTACCTAATAATAACTTTTGGTTCAACGATTGGGGCTGTGTATTCATCTGGAGATCCCCGCATCTTTTGCATTCTTGCGCTTTCGGGATTATAAATATCGTAGAAAAGCTCAATAATTTCCTCGGATTTTAGCTGGCGAGCCTTTATATTAATCCGAGAGAATTCTTTTATCAGGTGATCCTTTTTAGGGTCGAGCACGATCCGAGCCTTCTTTTCTATATAATCTATATCTACCCTTTGCTTTTTTTGAGTGCCTATGCCAAGCAGAGACTTTAACCAAAATAAAGGGTCGGTAGAAGGCTTTAAGGACGCTAAGTTGTAAGGAATAACTACATAAAACTTTTTGTCCAAAATTTCGTTTTTAGTCACCAACTCTTCAATAAACTTACGATATCTTCCAAGTTCCTGTTTTAATTTAGGGTCCTTTTGGATATCCTCTTCTTTTTTTACATTGGACACATAAGTAGTAATATCCATCCTTTTACTTCGGATTATTATTTGCAAATAAAAAGACAACGAATTTAAAAGAGCGCTATAAGCGGCAATAGTCGCGTCCTGCTCCCTTTCTGAAAGCAGGTCAAAATTTACCGACGAGGTTTCCAAAATACAACAGGCCCCGCCATTTTTTAAAATAACTAGGTCGTTTTTTACGGCTTCTACATCCAGATGATCTTG
>Ga0210017_1005106_pt1 | contig 10629 bp, 10 predicted proteins | sample CryGeyCG2014_020_FD_183966 | JGI IMG/M metagenome (GOLD analysis project Ga0210017, IMG submission 183966) | Groundwater microbial communities from aquifer - Crystal Geyser CG08_land_8/20/14_0.20 (SPAdes) (version 2) | ecosystem: Environmental > Aquatic > Deep subsurface > Groundwater | place... | reverse complement strand
TTAATATATTAACGGGTCGCACCCGTTCATATCTCTTATGCCATCAAAAAATACAATACGAACATTTATTAAAGACGGAATTTACCACATTTATGATCGTGGGGTTGAAAAACGAAATATTTTTTTAGACGAGGAGGATTATAAAATTTTTCTTTATTATCTAAAAGTTTATTTAACTCCTCCTAATACAGAAAATAAAAAAAACAAAATTCCTCTTAATATTTTAAGAATGGGTTCAGAATTTGATTTATATAAAAACATTAAACTTCTTTGTTATGCTCTTATGCCTAACCACTTTCATTTTTTGGTTAGGCAAATTCCTGAAAGGGCTATTACTGAGTTTATGAGACGATTAACTAATGCTTACGTTAAATATTTTAACGAGAAGTATCAAAGGGTTGGCCCTCTTTTTCAAGGTCGTTATAAAGCAGCATTGGTTTCAGAAGAGAAATATCTTTTACGGCTTTCATTTTATATTCATAGCAATCCATTGGAATTAGCAGAATATTCAGATATTGAAACACTTGAAAACTATCCCTACTTCAGTTATCCCGACTACATTGGTAAGCGAAGAATTTCTTGGATAGATAGAGATTATATCCTGAATTATTTTGGAGAAGAAAAGAAATTCACTGCTTATAAGGAATTAATGCAGGAATTTGCCCTTACCTTTAAATTAAAATCAAATAAATATAAAACCAACTTAACTGAATTAAAACCACTTTTATTAGAAAAATAACGGGGAAAAATAACGGGTGCGACCCGTTAAATAACGGGTGCGACCCGTTCATATCGTGGTAATCAGTATAAATCAGCGGATTAGAGCTTTTAGCTGGTTAGCTAATCCTTCATCAAGTGGAGCTAAAATTTCCAGAACCTTAAGCGCTTCGGTTTCTTGTTCTAATTGAATCAAAGAAAATGCCTTTACAGCCAAAGCTCCTGTGTTTTGCGGTTCCCTTCTTAACACCAAATCGCAAAGCTCAATTGCTTTCTGATAATTTTCAATTTTAGCATAGGCCTGAGCCACGATTATTTGCCCAGTAATGTTGGTTCCGTAGCCAAACCCCATATCTCTGGCTGTTTCAATGCTTTTTATACCTTCTTGGTAATTCTCATTTAAAATTTGAGCTAAACCATAATACCAATGAGAATCTCTGATTTTTTCATTCAATTTTAAAGCTTTTTCAAAAATTTCAGCTGCTTCTGAAAACTCTCCTTGAGATATTTTCACCTGACCCAATTCATAAAAAACCTCCTGCCTTTTTGGGGAAAGTTCCAGCGCTTTTTCAAAAGAGGCCGCAGCTTTTTCAAAATTGAGATTTAGCCGCTCTAATTTCCCTAAAGCTAAATAGTATTTGACATCAAAGGGATGCTCTTTAGTGTTTTTTTCCATTTCAGAAATAGCAAAGTCAAGTAATTCCTTTTTGTTTTTTTCATCAAGTTTTCCTTCGCCCGCCGAAGCTTTAGCGAAGGCGGGCATTTCTTCCAGAACGGTTTTTGCTAACATTAATCTGACTTCAGGATTAGTAAAAGAAGGACTTTTTAAAGATTTTTTATAAAAATAAAATCCTGATTCAAAATTAATTGGGGAAATTACAGCTCCCCTTGCTCCATCTCGAGATTTGCTAAAAGGTAAAATGTTTAGTTGATAAATTGAGATAAAAAGGAAAATTAAAATAATTGGAAACAAAATTAGGCGCCATCCAAGGATAGGGTGTCCGCTTTCGGCGAAACGTCTTGCCTCCCGGCGTCTTATGGCTCGAGGTATCCGATGGCCGTCATTCGAATTATTCGGAACATTCGGATGAAAATTCGGATCATTCGGATTGCTTTTACAATAAAAATAAACCAATCCTAAACTAAAATAAAAAGAAATTAAAGGAGTAGGAGTGTCAAAAACAGAAAGATTTTGTAAAAAATAAGAGACGAGCATTAACCCCAAAATTAGACAAGACAAAGGAAGTTTATACTCCCTGCTTTTTTTAAATAAAGCTCTAAAAATAAAAAAGAAAAAGGCTAAATAAGAGAGCAATCCAAAAATTCCTGTCAAGCAGAGAATATCTAATACCTGATTATGGGATTTATCAAACCAGGTTTCAGCAAGTCCCACTTCAAGATAACGGGGGTTATAGAATTTATTGAAAACAAGATTATAATTCTCCCAACCCCAACCTAAAATCGGCTTTTCTTTAAATCCTTCTAATGCCGCTTGCCAGGCTAAAATTCTTGACCAGTCAGTTATTAAAAAAGTGGTAGGCGTTATCGTAGCAATTCTCTTTAAAAATAAAGGAGATTTTTCTAAAAAAGGTTGAGATTTCGGAGTTTGTAAAAAAATAAAGCCAGAGATAATGAAAATTAAAATAAGCGAAACAAAAACTTTTATTTTTTTTGATGGGAACAGAATTATTAAAGAAATAAGAAACAAAAACAAACTAAATCCAAAAGATAAAATTACTCCTCTTGAAGCCCCTAAAGACATAATCACCAAATTAAATAAAATTAAAATTATCAAAAGAACTTTTAAAATTTTCTTTCTCTCTTGCAAAATTAAAAACCCAGCCAAAAATACGTGGAGCATTGCGTAAACCGACAGATAAATAGGATTTCCCAAAGTAGCGCTCAAACGACTTACATCTCCTTTTAATAAAAATTCCCAGCCCAATTTTTGTCCTATACCATAAAGCCCTACTAAAAGAGAAGCTGTTAAACTTAGCCAGACAAATCTTCGCCAGTCAGCCACATCTTTAAATAAACTGCCTAAAACTAAAAACCAGAGGTAAAAATGGATAAAAGTTATAATTCCGGTCATTCGTTCTTGGGTTGAAAAGAAAGACCGGGAAACGTCCATTCCCAAAAGAGAAGTTAAAATTAAAATCCCCATAAAAACTGTTAAAGAGAGTAAAAGGGGATTTTTAAAATCAGGCCGATAGTCTTTGCCTGCCCCGTAGTGAACGCGAAGCGTTCTACTACTGGGGTTGCCTGCCCCGTAGTTCCGCCCGAGGCGGATACTACTGGGGCCAATTACCAAAATTAGCCAGAGCGCAAAAATAATCTCAACAGCAATTTGGAAAAAGACAATCTTTGGAAAGATATAAGGAAATAATGTTTCCCTTAATACCAAAATAGGCAAAAACAAAATCAAAAAACTTAGCCAGCGAATTATTTCTTTTACCCCGTTAGAAATCTGTTTATTTAGCATAATATTTTTTATAAGTTGAAGAATATGACATTTGTGTATAAAGATATTTAGTAGCTTACAAAAAAATTTAAAAGGTTAAATTTTTTTGTCCAAGATTTCTAACGGGGCAAAAGCCATTTTTTAACCTCCGAACGGAGCGAGACGAATTAAATGAATTTATTCATTTAATTCGCGAGCGAGTAAGGAGGCAAGGTTCTGCCGAGTGGAGGGAGGCATGGTTCTTATTTTAAACCAGATAACAATAATTGCCAACCTTTTAAGTTTACAGAGACCCGTCCTCTGTAAATTGACTAGGTCAGACCTAGTAAGTTTTAGACCTATTTTCATAGTAATATCTTTGAAATTTTTTGATTTTATGCTAAAAATAAAGATATTATAAATAATATCAGCATGAATCAGCAAAATCAGCGTAAATCAGCGTTTATTAGACGAATAATCTTTAAAAACACTTTTTGGCTCTCTTTTTCCGAGATTATCACTCGGCTTTTAAAATTTCTCTTAATAATTTATGTTGCCAGGATTTTAGGAGCCGTTGAATACGGAAAATTTTCTTTTGCCTTAAATTTGGTGGCAATTTTGGTAATTTTTGCTGATTTAGGTACAAGCACGATTATAACCAGAGAGCTCTCAAAAAATTTAAAAAAAGAAAAAGATTACTTTCGCTCTCTTTTTTCTTTGAAGGCTCTTTTAACTCTTTTCACTCTTCTTTTAATAAATATTATTGCTATTTTCATTACGCCCGACCTTGAGGTAAAAAGGGTTATTTTTCTTTTATCTTTTTATGGAATATTTTCTTCTCTTTTTGATTTTGCCAATTCTTTTTTTAGGGCTCGTCAAAAAATGGAATATGAGGCAGTGGGCAAGATTTTAAATTCGGTTTTTTGCGTTGGTTTGGGTTTTATATTTTTATTTAAACTACCTTCAATTATCACTTTAAGTTATGCTTATTTGATTGGAATTTTTATCGCTGTTTTTTCTGTTTTTTTTGTTTTGCATAAAAAATTTATTCCTTTTGGCTTCAAAATTGATAGAGCTTTTTGGAAAAAAATTTTATCTCTATCTTGGCCCTTAGCTTTTATTGCTATCTTTACTTCTGTTTACCATTATATGGATTCAATTATGTTGGGAGGTTGGGGATATTTAAAAGAAACAGGTTTATATAACGCAGCTTACAGAATAATGGATATTTCTGTTGTTCCTGCTATTTTGATTTCCCTTTCTTTTTTTCCGGTGATATCAAAAAGTTTTAAATTAGGAGAAAAAAAAGAGCAAAGAGAAAGAATTTTTTTGTCACACTTATCTATTTTGACAATTTTAGCCATTCCTTTAATAATGGCCGGAGTTGTTTTAGCTCCTCAAATTATTAATTTTCTATATGGCAAAGAATACCAAGCTTCTATTTTGGCTTTTCAGATTTTAATTATAACAGCCGGCATAATTTATTTCTCTCATCCTTTTTACAGGACATTAATCGCCGGTAATTTTCAAAAAATTATTTTCTGGATAACATTTTTCGGGGCACTGCTTAATATGATTTTAAATTTTCTCTTAATTCCAAAATACACCCTTTACGGCGCCGCTGTTGCTACTTTAATCAGCTATTTTTTGGTTTTTTTGCTTTATCTGATTTTTCTCAGGAAAAAAACCTCTCTTTCACCATTTAACAAAAAATACCACAATGTTTTAATTGTTTCGCTTTTATCTTCTTTATTAATGATTTTCTTGATTTCTCAAATCCTTGTTCTTAAATTAAACATTATCTTGATAATCTTAATCGGAGCAATTTTTTATTTCCTTTTCATATTTTTATTCAACAAAATTTTTAAATTAAAGCTAATTTAGTTTCAAATAAAGTAGTCGAGGTCAAACCTCGACTCGAGGTTTGACCTCGACATTCTTCGCTTTATTTTTTGCTTAAAATTTGATAAAATTAAAGAATGTATTGGGATATTTTAGATTCAAAAAGGAAAAAACTTTTATCTCAACTTGGTTTTCTCAGCCGATACGGATTTTATTTAGCTGGTGGCACCGCTTTAGCTTTAGAACTTAATCATAGAACCTCTTTAGATTTTGATTTCTATACTAAGAGAAAATTTGACAACAAAAAACTTTTTCAAGAATTAGAAAAAAAGTTTAAAAATACAATCTTAATTCAAAAAGCTGAGCAGACCTTAATAGTAAAAATTAATGAAGTAGAAGTTAGTTTTTTCCATTATCCTTATCCTTTAATATTTCCTTCAATTAAACTAAAGGGAGTAAATCTTGCTTCAAAAAAAGATATTGCCGCGATGAAAATTATTGCTATCTCTGATAGGGGAACTAAGAGAGATTTTATTGATATTTATTTTTTATTGGAAGAGTTCTCTCTTGAAGAGATTTTTGAGTTTGTAAAGAAAAAATATCCGATGTTTAATATCTATGTTGGCTTGCGAGGATTAACTTATTTTGTCGATGCCGAAAAAGCACAAAAGAGAAGATTATATCTTATTCATTTTGTTTCCTGGAATGAGGTTAAAAAGTTTTTGATAAAAGAAGTAAGAAAATATCAAGAAAAATGGTTAAAGTAAAAGCAAAAATTCCTCAAAAGATGAAATGGCTCTTTTGGTCGTATGATATAAATAGTTTAGATTTTGAAACTGACAAAGACTATATAATTTCTCAAGTTTTGAATTATGGTGACTGGGATGATGTAAAATGGTTATTTAAGATTTATTCTAAAGAAGAAATTAAAGAGGTTGTAAAATATCCCCAACGAGGATGCTGGTTTGAAAAAAATCTTAAATTTTGGAATTTAATGTTTAATATTAAACTCAAAGAGAATATTTTTAAAAAGGCAATCTTTGAACTCATTAAAAATAAAGTAGTCGAGTAGTCGAGGTCAAACCTCGACTCGAGGTTTGACCTCGACAGAATTGAAGTTTATCGCCGGCTTAAAGAAAAAACCAAAAAAACCATCGAAAAGTGGTGAAGTAAAATCATCAAAGAATTGTCAAAATTTTAACCAAAAACTTGGCAAAATAAATTCGGAGACAAAAATTTAACTAAAAACTAAAACAATTGACAAATCTCTTCTACACTGATATATTTCATTTAGGGGATGTTATTGTCTCTTTACTGAAATGATATGAAAAATCTCAACACTTTATTAATTTTAGATAAATTAAAAAATGTTAAAATTTTTACAACTTTTGATTTCCAGAAGATTTTTAATATAAAATACCAAACCGCTAAAAAAGCGCTTCTTCGCTATACCAAGGCAGGAATTCTGATTCGGGCAAGAAAAGGAATATATTTTCTTAGCCAAGATCCCCCATCCGAATTTGAAATAGCCAATAAACTATATCAGCCATCTTATATTTCTTTTGAGAGCGCGCTATCGTTTTATGGGATAATCCCAGAGACAATTTTTGAAATAACTTCTGCTACGCCGAAAATTACCCGAAATTTTGTTGTTAACAAGTTAAAATTTTCTTACAAAAAAATAAAAAACAACTATTTTTTTGGCTATCGACCAGAAAAAATTAATAAGGCAACCGTATTAATTGCTGAACCAGAAAAATCCTTACTCGATTTTCTTTACTTTGTCGCTTTAAAAAAGAGAAGTTTTAGTTACGAAAGAATAAATCTTAAAAAAATAAATAGACAAAAATTAATTAAATACGCTAAACAATTTAAAAACAAAAAAATTTTAGAATTAATCAAAAATCTTTATGATTGATTTCGAAATAATTAAAAATTTAGCCAAAAAGTATCAGACAAGAATAGATAATATCGTCCGCGAATACATTCAACATTTATTTTTATCTGCTTTATATAAACAAAAAGGATGTGAAAATTTTTGTTTTAAGGGTGGTACTGCCTTAAAAATTATTTACAGTAGTCCAAGATTTTCTGAAGATCTCGATTTTAGCTCTAAAAATTTTTTAAAAAAGAAGAATATTGAAAATCTTTTTATTAATGCCTTAAATAACATAGAAAAAGAAAATATCCCGATAAAATTAAAAGAGGCTAAATTTACTTCTGGGGGTTATTTAGGGATAACCTCTTATAACATTTATGGTTTAAGGGGAGAAATTTTTTTTGAAGTTTCTTTAAAAAAGGGCTTAGGGCTAAATAAAGAAGCAATCACCATTGTTCCAGAATATATCCCTTCTTATGTTTTGGTTCATCTATCGCCGAAAGAAATTGTTAAGGAAAAACTATCAGCTCTCTTTGAAAGGGGTAAGCCAAGAGATTATTATGATTTATATTTTATCTTAAGACATTCTGCTCTTAGAAATTTTTTGGAAGAAAATTCCTTGAAGAAAATAAAAAAAGAACTATTAAAAACACAAATTAATTTTAAAAAAGAATTAGAAGTCTTGTTGCCAATAAGCCATCATCAAATTTTAAAAAATTTCAAATCCAATCTTCTTACTGAAATAGAAAAATTTTAAAAGCGCAAAAACTTTGGACAAAAAGAGGTAAAATTCCAAAACTATGGGACGGCAAAACAGCCAAAAAAATTGTAAAAATTTTAGCAAACAAGCCAACTTGAGACAGCCAAAAGGTTTCAGCATAAAGCAGTATTAATTAAAAATTATAAGGGTGTTGCAATATTTTGTATAATATATTTTATTGTCGGTATAATATATCTGCGAGATTTAACAGTAAAAATTTATTTTATGCCCAAGAGATAGATTTAATATCGTATCGGATGTATGACGTTTTGATCTATCCGATATTAAGTCAGAGAGTTCTATCAAAACTCTTAATATGGTATAATGTAAAAATATAAGTAAACCATATTAGTCTCGTTAAATTTATGAAACCCCGTTAGAAGTTTTAGGCAGAAAAATTTAATTTAAATTTTTTCTGCTTATCAATAACCGGGTGTACAATAATTGACAAAAGTTGTCTGAAATTAGCTGTTGAAGTTATATAAGGACAACTTCTAACGGGGTGAAATATTTAGAAAAAAAAATAAAAGATAGGATTGAGGCAAAATTGAAAGCATTGAATAAACTTAGACCATTGCCGCTATCAGCTGTTCAAAAGCTTAAAGAGCAATTTAGAATAGAGATGACTTACAACTCAAATGGAATTGAAGGAAATAGCTTAACCTTAAAAGAAACATTTTTAGTAATTAATGAAGGAATTACCATTAAAGGAAAACCCCTTAAAGATCATCTTGAGGCGAAAAACCATTATGAGGCGTTAGAATACCTATCTGGCTTGGTGGAGAGAAGTAGAAAACAAACCATCTCCGAACAATTAATTCGGAGTCTGCATCAGTTAGTAGTTCAGGAAACAGAAAAAGAATGGGCCGGAAAATACAGAAACAGCGATGTAATTATTGGTGGGGCAGAGCACAAGCCGCTCGAAGCCATTGATGTTCCCCCTGAAATGGAAAAACTAATGAGGTGGTGGAGGAAAAACCGGAAAAGGCTGCACACTATTGAATTAGCCACCATACTACATCATAAGTTAGCTTATATTCATCCATTTTTTGACGGCAACGGGAGGACGGCAAGATTGGTAATGAATTTATTATTACTTCGGGCAGGATACCCGTTAGCTGTTGTATTAAAAAATGACAGAAAGAAATATTATCGAGTATTGGCTCAAGCCGATAAAGAAAACTTAATTCCATTTGTTCGATTTGTTGCTCAAGCGGTAGAGCGTTCTTTAGATGTCTATTTGAAAATTCTAACTCCCTTCTCAAAAACTAAAGAAAAGTTTATTGCCCTAAAGGAGGCAAGTAAAATTTGTTCTTATTCGGCAAAGTATCTCAATCTTTTGGCTCGCCAGGGAAAATTGGAAGCGCATAAAGAAAAAAGAGACTGGTTAACCACCAAAGAAGCAATTGAAAGATATATCGAAAGCCGAGAACGGAAAAGATGATAAAATTGGTGTGATACCTACTGATACTTATTGACATCTCTGGATAGGAGATTTATTATTAAAATAGAAGCTGATTTTTAGAAAATAGTTGTTACTAATTTCTATTTTCTACTAACCAATTTCTATGAAGAACATTGAACCAAATCAAGTTTACACAACCGAAGAAGCCAGAGACTTCTTGAAAATCAGCGAGAGCACTATCAAGCGTCATCTTAAACGAGGCATTATCAAGGCTAATAAGGTTGGCGGCAGATACCGGGTTATGGGCAGAGAACTTTTAAGATTAGTTTCCCCCGAAGTTGAAGAAAAAGCGGTGGGTTATTATCGCAAACTAAAAGAAAAGACAAAGAAAGCTATCAAACATTGGTAAAATATCCGCATAAATCCGCATCTATCCGCATAAATCCGTGTCTAAAACAAAAAACTAAAAAAACCATTGAAAAGTGGTAAAGATTAATTAATAAAATGAAAAACTTGTTAAAATTCAACGTAAATAAAAAGGCACTTGACAAGAATTTTAGTTTTGCTATATTAATAACAGTTAAACCCACTGCCTTCCCTCGCTTCGGCGGGCGACGGCAGTTTTTTTATTTATGAACAAAAGAGCCTTTGTTTTTATTGACGGAAGTAATTTCTATTTTAAATTGAAAATTTTAACATCTGAACTCAATGAAAAATATAGTTTAATTAATTTTAATTTTAGAAAATTTGCTGAATATTTGATTGGAAATGATAAATTAATTGCAGTGCGGTATTATATTGGTGCCGTGAAGAGACAGCCGAATAATCAGAAAAGTGAAAAAATGTATGCAGATCAACAAAGACTACTTCGTAAGTTACAAAAACAAGATATCACCATAACCCTTGGGCAATTAATTCGTCATCCGGATAAAACTTATCATGAGAAAGGCGTTGATGTTCGTTTAGCAGTAGAAATGATTAGATTTGCTCGAGAAGATAAATATGATATTGCCTACTTGGTAAGTTCTGATACAGATTTAGTAGCAGCAGTAGAAGAAGTTCAAGCTTTTGGCAAAACCGTTCAATATGTAGGCATTTCCAAAGGTCAATCATATGGTCTTTCTAAAGTTGCTGACGATGTAAGATTATTGCGAGCAGAGGAAATTGAACAATTTTTATCAGAATCACTACTATAAAAAAAGTAAAGTTGAGACTGATAATATATGATTTTAAAAAATTTAATCAAAAACAAAAAAGCGAAAGTGGCGGTTATCGGTTTGGGTTATGTCGGGCTTCCTCATGCGATTATGATTGCCAAAGCCGGTTTTAAGGTTGCGGGAATTGATATTAAAAAAGAAAGGGTAGATAGCTTAAACAAAGGAAAGTCATATATTGGAGACGTAAAACCAGAAGATATTAAAAAAGCAAAAAAGAATTTTTATGCCACAACAAGTTTTGAACCCCTAAAGAAAGCTGATATTGTGGTTATTTGTGTTCCCACGCCCCTGGATAAATACAAAATTCCAGACATCTCCTATATTAAAAATTCAGCTTTGGAAATTAAAAAAGGGTTCCATAAAAAAGAA
>Ga0210017_1005093_pt1 | contig 10643 bp, 10 predicted proteins | sample CryGeyCG2014_020_FD_183966 | JGI IMG/M metagenome (GOLD analysis project Ga0210017, IMG submission 183966) | Groundwater microbial communities from aquifer - Crystal Geyser CG08_land_8/20/14_0.20 (SPAdes) (version 2) | ecosystem: Environmental > Aquatic > Deep subsurface > Groundwater | place... | reverse complement strand
TTCAAAATTACAAAAAGTGGTAAAATTTTAAGAAGACCAACTGGTCTTGATCATTATCGGGCAAAAAAATCGGGAAAAAAAATTAGAAAAAGTCGGAAATGGATTCCTCTTTCAAAAGCCGAAGCGAGAATAATTAAAAAATTAGTGTAATATTAATTAAATCCGAATTCCCCGTGGTGGAAAAATAGGAGGCACCAGAGGTGCCGACGCAAGAAACCGAAGGTGTCTTGAGCGGGGGTCGGGGAATTACGTGGTGAGAATAAAAAGAGGTAAAATTACCCACAGAAAAAGAGAGAGGTTATTAAAATATACTAAAGGTTTTCACTGGGGAAGAAAATCAAAATATAGATTGGCAAAGGAAGCCCTGCTTCACGCTTGGACCTATACTTATCGAGATAGAAAAAGAAAAAAAAGAGAATTTCGAAGATTGTGGCAAATTCAAATTAATGCTGCCTGTAGACAACATGGTTTGTCTTATAGTAAATTTATCTGTGGCCTAAAACAAAAAAAGATCGAACTCGATCGAAAAATTTTAGCAAAACTCGCCCAAAATCAGCCAGAAATTTTTGAAAAAATTATCGAGGAAGTGAAAAGCTAAAAAGAAATTTTTTCTCTTTCTATTCTTAGCCCTTCCTTTTTAAGAAGGGCGATTTTATTTTTAATTCCGCGATTGTAACCACCGATTTTTCTATCTAACCTTATTACTCGATGGCAGGGAATTTGCTTGCCCGCCAAAGTTTTCTTGGAAAATTTAGGCGGGTGAAGGTCTCGATTTTTATTCAAAACATTTCCCACTGCCCGCCAAGCCCGAGGGTAACCAATAGTTTGGGCAATTACAGAATAAGTTGAAGTCTTTCCCTTCGGAATTTGTTTTACCGCCTCATATACTTTTTGTTTGAAGTTGATATTTTTTCTATTTAAAAAATTAATAGTCCTAACTATTTTTGGTTTTAATTTTCTCCTTATTGTTATCCCTTTAATTTTATTAATAAATCTTACTGCTTCAGTAGGTTTATAAATACAAATATCTTTACTGCTACCTTCTCTAGTGTAAATTGAGTAAATAAAATCAAATCTTTTAAGAATTTTTTTATATAAGTTTAGTATGTACGGATTGGAATTAACAAAATGCATTCGTAAATTATCGGGACCATGCAAAGAAACGCTTCCTTCAGCGTCCCATAAACCTTTTAAAATTCGCTTCCAATATTTTTTTGGAAAAAATTTTAAACAAAACAGGGGCTTATCTTGAAATTGTTTAAGAAAATACCAAGCTTCCTTAAAACAAATTTGGGTAACCCACGCTTTCTGGCAATAAGAAATTCTATTATTTGGAAATTTATGATACCCAGCCTCTATAACTGAAACTACTGGAGTATATCGCGACCATTTGTTAAAGCTCTCAATAAAGTAATCCATGAAATCCTTATCTTTAGAAGCAAAGATAATCACATAGCTTTTTCTTATTTTCGATGTTTGGAATCTAAAACTCCCGTCTCCAAGTAAAACTCCTACAATATACGCTGATTCTTTACTCGGGAAATAAGCTGATCGGGGCAAAATATACACCTTGGGTCTTGTTTCTAGTTTTGCTTTTTCTTTCGCTTTATTAAAACCGCCAAAACAACGCCGACAGGATGAAAGCAGAGTAGTATCAATTTCAGCCACAGAAGGTGAATGCCTCAAATGAGAGGCATACTGTTTTAACTTTTTAATTATTTTTTTCTTATCACAAAAACCTCTTTCTTTAATTAATCTAAGATTATAACATTTCCCCCAGATAGAAGATTCTGTTCTATTTAGTTTTTGAGCAATTTCTTTATATTTTAAATTTTTATAATTATTTTTCAAAAATTTTATTTCTTCTTTTGTCCAAATTCTCATATTTTTAAAAAGTTATCTGCTTTTTTGAGAATTTCTTTGGCATTTTTGAAAGTTAATTGTATTAAAGCTTCATCGTAAGGAAGCCATTTATAACCAATATGTTCCGGGGAAATTTTAACTTCTTCAGTTTCGGCTTCAGCCAATAAGAAAGTGACGATTTTAAAAACGTTCTTTCCTTTGTGTTTAAAAAAATATTTTATCCATTCTTTAAAGCCTTCAACAAATTTTATATCTTTTAATCCCGTTTCCTCCTCAACTTCTCGCTCCACCGTCTCTTCAATTTTCTCCCCTTTTTCAATATGCCCTTTGGGAAAATCCCAATATTCCCTTGGCGCTTTAGCGTTCGAAGGATAATGCAAAAGAAGGTAATAAATTTTATTACCTTCGCGTCTAAGAATTACCGCTCCGGCTGATTTTTCAACTGGCATATTCTTTCGCTTCGCTCAGTCAATATCAGAATTCAAAAGTCAAAACTCAAAATTAACTGAGCGGAAAATTTATTTTTTAAATGCCTTTATTAATTTCTCTAACGACTGGGTGTTAATTATATCTTCTTTTTCGGCCCAGCCGCGACGAGCTTGCCCTCCAAAATTTTGAAAAAATTTAGGAGGACTTAAAATATTTCAGGAGTTTCTCTAGTGGTTGAGTGTTGATAATATCTCTACTCTCTGCCCAACCTCTGCGGGCTTGGGCAATGCCAAATTCGATAAATCGCATTTGGTCTCTATGATGAGAATCAGTATTAATTACCATTTTTACTCCGGCTTCTTTTGCCTTTCTAATATTTGTGTCTTTTAAATCTAGTCTTTCTGGAAAAGAATTAATTTCCAAAGTTGTTCCGGTTTTCTTCGCTACTCTCAAAATTTTGTCAAAATCAATTTGATATTCATCTCTTTTCTGAATCAATCTACCAGTCGGATGAGAAATTATATCAACATTTGGATTTTCCATTGCCCGAATTATTCTTTCTGTCATTCTTGCTTTTTCCATTTTGAAACTGGAATGAACCCCGGCAATAACATAATCCAATTTTTTTAATGCCTCGTCTTTAATGTCAATTGAGCCATCGTTTAAAATATTTGCCTCACAACCTTGTAATATTCGGAATTTTTCATTTTTAATTTTTAATTTTTCATTTAATCTGTCTATTTCTTTCCTTTGTTGAGCTAATTGTTTTTCGTCTAATCCGTGTTCAATCCGTAAAAACTTTGTGTGATCGGAAATTCCCAAATACTCATAACCCATTTCCATAGCTTTTTCAGCTATTTCTAAAATTGTGTTTTTCCCCCCGTCCCATTTTGAGTGGCAATGTAAATCTCCTTTGATATCATTATAATCGATTATTTTTGGTAATTTTTTCTCCAAAGCCGCTTCAATTTCTCCTTGATTTTCTCTCATTTCGGGTGGCATCCAATCCATTCCCAATTTTTCATAAATTTCTTTTTCATTTTCACCAGCAATCATTTTAGAACGTCTGAATAATCCATATTCAGAAAGTTTTAAACCTTTATCAATAGCAATTCTCCTTAAAAGAATATTGTGCTCCTTTGAACCGGTGAAATATTGCAAAGCTGACCCATAAGATTTTTTTGACAAAACTCTAATATCCATATCAAAACCTTCTTTCATTCTTACCGATGCCTTAGTGGTTCCTTTTCCCCAAACTTTTACGATTCCCGATAAGGAAGTGAAAAAATCCATCACCTTCTCTGGCCCCCCACCAAAAGGGTGGTGGGGGATCACCAAAAAATCAACATCGCCAATTGTCTCTTTCATTCTCCTAATAGAACCAACAGCATCTATCCTTTCGACTTCTTTTAAACTTTTCAATTTCTGATAAACCTCTTTTACCTTTGGCAAAATATCTCCTAACAAAAATCTCCCCTTAGATCTCTTTACAAACTCAATGCCTTCTAAGATATTTTTTTCAGTTTTTTCTCCGAAACCAAATAAAGGGGCAATTTTATGGACCCTGGCGGCTTTTTCCAGGTCTTTTAGATTTCTAATTCCCAATTTTTGGTATAATACCTTTGTCTTTTTCGGTCCCATTCCCTCCACCGCCATCAATTCCTCTAAATTTACCGGAGTCTTTTTTTTGAATTCCTCATAGTATTTTATTTTTCCGGTTTTCAAATATTCCTCGATTTTCAAAGCAATACTCTCTCCCACCCCTGGAATTTCTTTAAGAGCTTCTAAATCTCCTCTTTTGTAAATTTCTTCAACATCTTCTTCCAAAGTTTCCAAAGTAATAGCTGCTTTTTGATAGGCATAGGGTTTGAAAGCCACTCCTTCCATCTCAAGGTAATTTGCTATTTCATAAAAAATTTTAGCTATTTCTTGGTTTTTCATAACCCTACGAATTAAAATGGGAATCTAAGGGGAAAAATTGGTGGAAAAATTTTATCCCGCGGGGCAATCTCTTTATGGATAAGTAAAAGAAGGAAGGCTGAAATTATATTAAAAGTTCCAACCAAAATAAAAATTACATTAAATCCAAAGAGGGCCACCAGTATACCGCCAATTGCTCCGGCAATTCCTGCCCCAAATCCCAAAGAAGTACTTTCTGTCCCCCACTCAAAAGCTTCCTTTCCTTTATCAATATGCCTAGTAAAAATAGCAGCCCAAGAGGGAACAACCATTGCCATCCCAATAGCATGAAGAACTTGAAATATGTAAATATGCCAAGGCAGGGAGGAAAATAAAAATCCAAAAGGAGTAATTCCTGTTAAAAAAGTGCCAAAGACCATAAACCAAAAATCGTCTTTTTCGCCGTGGTTTTTATCCAAATATCTACCGATTGGAATTTGCAAAAAAGATTTGACAATCCAATAAGTAAGAGAGGCAAAACCAGCGATTTCGGCTCCTTGAGCTGGATTTCCAAAAGCAATTTTTTGAACCAAAAATATTGCAAAGACCGGAGCTAATAATCCCCATCCCGAATTTAAAACAAAATCACTGGCTATTAGAATTTTTATAACCTTATTAATAGTTTTTAGCATACCCCGTAGAAGAATTTCGAATGAAAAATTTCTTCGAAATTTTCTTTATTTGCCCCGTAGGGGCTTTCGAAATTTCTCTACGGGGCATGATTAATTTATTTTATCTCATTACTCTCAATCTAGGAAGTGTTTCAACAAAAGCTCGGGAGGTTAGCCCGAGCAAATTAATCAACATCTGTTCCAAAATTCACTTAAATTTTTTTAATCTCTTTTCTCTTTCTCAAAATCTTTCTTCCGTACCAAATAACAATTCCGAAAGGTATCCAGACCACTGCCCAAACAATAACTTTAATCGCAAAATAAGAAAATCCTCGCCAAAATCCCAAAACACTTTTCCAGGTTTGAAGTAAAACATATTGTGGTCTCCATTTTTCGGCTGGTGGAATCGGTAATAATTCTTCTGAAAGGGCAAGATTTACAGTAATAGTAGCCATCTTTGCACTTTGCTCTAAATATTGCATCCTACCCTTTATCCTTTCAATTTCTTCTCGAGTTCTTGTTAATTCTCTCTGAACTTCCAAAACTTCAGAAATTTTTCCTGATCGTTCCATTATTTTCAAAAGCTGAGCCTCTGATGCTTCTAAATTTCTTAACCTGGATTGTAAATCAATATATTCCTCAGTCACATCTTGGCCTTGGGTTCCTTCGTAAGTTACTCTTTCTGCTAACCCTCGAAAATAGGTCATTGCTTCGTCGAAATCTTCGGCCGGAACCCGAACGGTGACAAAACCAGAAGGAATTGTTTCCAATTCAGTTAAACTACTACTTACTACCCAACCGCCTTTTTCTTGAGTATATTTAATAATCTTTTCTATCGAATCTTTAATATTCTTTACTACCATATTCATTGTTCCTGTCTTTATTACTAAGCGAGAAGGGGCTTCGGATTTTTCTTCAGTTCCACCGCCTTTTTCTCCTAAAAATTCCAATGCTTTCAATGGACTTTCCATTTCAACCTTTGGAACATAAGTCATTCTTTTTCCTGTCAGAGAAATAAAAAATAACCCAATCAAAATCAATAACACTACCAAAGAAATCATGCCAAATATTCCAAGGGCTTTCCAAATTTTATCTTTCATAAATAAATTTAAATTTTATTCAATTAGAATTTCGACCTTTGTTATTTATTACCTTCGCAACAATTTCTCTTTCTCTTGGCCGATTATCGAAGTCAATTAAAATGAGGTTTTGCCATTGACCCAAAACTAGTTCTCCATTCTCAATTGGAACAGTTAAAAATGGTTTAATTAAAGCCGATCTGATATGAGAAGGAGTATTTTTATCTCCCCAGGTTTCATCATGATGATAAGGTCTATTTGAAGGAACTAATTTTTCCAAAAACTCCTTAAAATCTTCAAGCAGGTTTGGATCATTCTCAATTGTAGTTAACCCTACAGTTGAACCGGGACAAGATATTAAACAAATCCCATCTTTGACTTTAGAATTTTTTATAATTTCAGAAATTCTATCAGTTATATCAATAATGTCATTAAATCCCTTAGTAGAAATATTAAATTTCATGATTTTTATTTTTAAATAAAGTAATTTTTAATAAATTTAAACCGAGCCGAAAAAGAATTAGCAATCCAAACAAAGCCAAAATTGTTTCTGCTCCCCTGATAATTAAAGTGAAGACTACTCCTGTACCAGCCCCAAAACCTAGAGCATCAAAAGAAAAAGCTTGAACTACATCATGGGATCCAATTGAGGCTGGAATCGGAATCATTGTTGCTAAATACAAAAACCCGTTAATGGTTAAAGTCGAAAGCGGACTAATGTTCTTACCTAAAAAAGATACTAAAAGAAAGGTTCTCAAAAACATAATTACTTCTTCGAGAAAAGCTAAGCCAAATCCTTTCCAGAAATGGGCCTTTTTGGGTTTAAAAAAAGTAAAAATTTCTTTTTCTATCTCAAGGGGTTCCATATCTTTGTATTTAAAGTTAATTAATCTTATAAAAAATTTTGCCATGCTTTCCTTTTTAAAAACCTTAAAATAAAAGAAAAAAATCCCAACCACCCAAAAGAAAAATACTCCTCCAAAAATTATTCCCAGTTTCTGGGGCAGACTACTGGCTTTCGAAAGGAAAAAAATCATTCCCAAAAAAACAATTATTAAATTAGTAGTCCAGTCTAAAATCCGATCTATTATTACCGAAGCCATTCCCTTTGTCCAGGAAAGATATTTTTTTTCTTTCAAAAGATAACTTCGGAGAACTTCTCCTCCCATTAAAGCAATTGGGAAAAAATACATGACTGAAAAACCGGCAAAATACGGCCGGAAAAGATTCCGAAAAGAAATCTCGGTTCCTAATCCCTTGAGAATTTCTTTCCATTTCCAAATGCAAATTAAGGATAATAAAAAAGTTAAACCTAAAATTACCATTCCTTGCCAGCCGGTAAAGACCAAAAGAGCATTTTTTATTGCCCGCCAACCTACGAATTTAATGATCCAGATAAATAGCCCTATTCCAAGAAAAAGGGAGAGTAAAAAAAGTAAAAAATTTTTCAAATTCATATTAAATATTATATCTAAATTTTGACAAAAAACAAAATCCCTAAAATCGAGGGATTTTGTCCGGTTCAAACATCTACTTTTATTCTACTTCATCAAATTGCCTTGCCCCCACACCAAACTTGGTGTGGGGGCTTGTCAATTTTTTGTTGAATCTTTTTCAACACTTCTCTGGCTCTATCAATTCTCACTTTCTTTTCTTTGACTAAAATTTTGGCAATTTTATCTATTATTTTTCCTTTGGCTCCGGCGGCTATTGCCACATTTTTAGCATGTAAAGACATATGACCCCTTTGAATGCCTTCTTTAACTAACGCCCGAAGAGCAGCGAAATTTTGAGCTAATCCCACAGCAGCAATAATTTCTGCCAATTCTCTGGCTGTTTTTATTCCTAAAATTTTGAGATTTATTTTGGCAGTGGGATGAACATTAGTTGCTCCACCAACAATTCCCACTGCCAGGGGCAGTTTAATGTGTCCTGCCAAGTCACCGTCTTTGTTTCTTTGCCAATCAGTTAGAGGAAGATATTTCCCGGTCATTGCGGCAAAAGCATGAGCGCCGGCTTCAACTGCTCGAAAATCATTGCCGGTAGCGATTAAAACCGCATCAATGCCGTTCATTATGCCTTTATTATGAGTGGCGCATCTATATGGGTCGGATTTAGCAAATAAATAACCCTGTATAATTCCATCAACAACTTTTTTACCGCCGATTACTTTTTTACTAAAAACCGCTTCAGCCCCAGCTAACCTTTGAGTGGCTAAATTGGAAACAATTCTGAGACAAACCTTTCCTTTGGTAATTCGTTCTATAAATGGCGCTACTGCCTCAGCCATAGTATTGACAACATTGGCACCCATCGCATCTTTAACATTAACTAAGAGATGCAAAATCACCATCGGACCTGTTTTGGTATCAATAATCCTCACTTCAATATCTTTTGCCCCACCGCCGAGCTTCAAAAGTAACGGGTCTTTTTTATTAGCAATTTCTAAAATTTTCTTTTTATTTTTGAGGATATTCAGTTCAGCTTTCGCGAGATTAGATACGTTTACGACTTGAACCTGACCAATCATTACAGGTTCTGTCGAACTGGTTTTAAAACCGCCTTTTTCTCTTGCCATTTTGGCTGCATTACTTGCCGCCGCCACAACCGACGGCTCTTCAATTGCCATGGGAATTAAATAATCTTTACCGTTAATCAGAAAATTAGTGGCAATGCCCAAGGCTAAAGGCATCGCTCCTACAACATTTTCGAGCATTCTTTCCCCAATTTCCCCTAAAGCGCCTCTATTAGAAAGAATTTTTATTTCCTCTTTATTTAAACCAGCAAAATCCTCTAAAACCTTTAATCTTTTTTTAAAACTCAATTTATAAAATCCTGATATTCTTGAACTTCTCCCCCCCACCACTTTATGTAGATGTTCAATTTTTTTTAAAATTTTTTGAAATTTCATGGCTTGAAAACTTGTTTTTGAATTTAGTATAAAGTGGTGGGGGGTTCATCTCTTTTTCCCGCCATTGTTTATATTCTTCCATTGTTAGTTCTTTGCCCTGTTCTAATTGTTCTCTTAAATCGCTTTGAAAGCCGTTAATCAAAACCTGACCTTTAATAGCTAAAGAACCCGCTCCGCTGCCAAATCCGCAAATACCAATGACTTCGCCTTTAGAGGCTTGCTCTAGAGCAGCTATTAAACCGATAAAAACATTGACATTATAAGAATTGCCGATTTCAGGATGATATTTTCCCAAGACTGAGAAAACTTTTTGTTGATAGAATTTCTGAAATTCTGGAATTGCCCGGACTTGGTCAATCTTTTCTTTATATTGCTTATAAAGCTCGGGTTTTGCCATTACTTCTTTCAAACTGGGTCGGCTTTTGTCTTTGGTTTTATAGTGCTGCCATAATACTGTTGTTGCCCATTCAGCGAATTTTAAAAAGGGGCAATGAAAATCTAAAAAATCCAGATAATCAATAACGGTCTGCCCTTTTTCATTCAAACTCTCGACTATCTCTCGATTATTATTTTCCCAATCCAAAAGAGATTGTTTAACGCAATAAAGATAAGTAATCTTAATGAGCCTGTCATCGAGCTGAGGCATGGGATAAAAATGCCAAGGAATTTTGAAGTCATCGATGTCAGCCATATAAACCCCAACATTTTTGTAATCCAAACTTAAAAGTTCAGCTTCTGGCTCAATTCTCGCTGCCACGGCGGCTGAACCTTGAGTTACTTCGGCTTCAGGTTCATTTTCTTGATAAATCGCTCTATCTACTGCCACAACAATTACCGGTTCTTTTGTCCCGGCGCTAATCTTACAAGCAGCCACTACACTCTGGATTCCTCCCAGGCAGGCAAAGGTGGTTGGGATGCAAAGGACATTATGAAGCCCGAGTATTTCTAAGGTTTTTAGAGCAATCTCGGGTTTGCTGGCATCAGGATTTGATTCGGTGGCAAAGAAAAATGTTTTGACATCTCGGTATTCAATTTTCTTAATAGCTCGGACAGCTAATTCGGGAAGGCTTTCTTCATAGGGAATTCTTGCTCGCTTCACTTTTAACCCTTTTGTTGCTTTTTCTGGATCCATTCCTCGGTGATTGGCTATTTTTTCTACAGAAATATAAGTCCTCGGAACTTCTATTCCTATTTGGCTTATTCCTATTTCAATTTGACTTAATTTTTTTTCTTCCATAATTATTATTCAATTTTAACTCCTTGACCTGGAATTTTCGCCTCAATAATTTTCCCTCCAGCCTTTTCAATCGCTTTATTTATCTTATTAAAATTATCTTTATCAGCAATGGCAATCATACAATCTCCGCCGCCGGCTCCCGACAATTTAGCGCCAAAAGCCCCGGCTTTTAAGGAAGCTCTTATCAAATTCTCTAACTCTTTTGAACTCACACCTAATTCTCTCAAAAGTTCTTGATTTTGATTCATAAGCTTGCCAACTTTCTCCCACCTTTGATTTTCAATTTCAATTTTTGCCAAATTTACTATTTTTTCAATTTCATCAAAAATTTTATTGATCTTTCTGGGCTCCTGCGATAATTTATTTGAAACCATTTTTATTAAAGTGGGGGTGTCAGCCTTAATCCCTGTATAGCCAACAATTATTGGCAATTTATCAACCTTAATTTCTTCAATTATTTTCCCCCCAGTTAAAAAATACAAAATTCCGCCATAAGCTGCACTCGCTACATCAAATCCCGACCCTACGCCTTGAATATCTAAAACTGTTTTATA
>Ga0210017_1005090_pt1 | contig 10645 bp, 18 predicted proteins | sample CryGeyCG2014_020_FD_183966 | JGI IMG/M metagenome (GOLD analysis project Ga0210017, IMG submission 183966) | Groundwater microbial communities from aquifer - Crystal Geyser CG08_land_8/20/14_0.20 (SPAdes) (version 2) | ecosystem: Environmental > Aquatic > Deep subsurface > Groundwater | place... | reverse complement strand
AAGAAGCTGGGGTTTTTCAAGCGTGTTTTCAGCCGCAAATCAATTTAGTAGTTTGACAAAACTCACTACAAGACAATGGGACGCAAGGTACAACCGAATTCATACCGTTTAGGAGTTATCAAGGGCTGGGAAAGTAAATGGTTCTCGCCGAAGGATGCTTCAAGGTGGCTGGAGGAAGACGAGAAAATCCGCGAAGTGATTATGAAAAAAATCAGCCAAGCCGGCATCGCGCGGATTGAAATTGAACGCTTGAGTGATCGCTACCGCATTTTAATCAAGGCGAGCCGCCCCGGTCTTATTATCGGTCGCGGCGGAAAAGGGATTGAGGAGCTAACCAAGGCAATTGAGAAAATTATGCGTTCCAAGGTTGGTTTAAGCTTGAATGTCGAAGAGCTGAAGCGCACCGAGCTATCGGCGCAAGTGGCGGCTCAAAATATTGCTTGGGATTTGGAGCGAAGAATGCTTTTCCGCCGCACGGCGAAAAAGCACCTAGATTCGTATTTTCAGCATCGTGAGATTCAAGGCGCGAGGATCCAACTTGCCGGACGTTTGAACGGCGCGGAAATTGCTCGCAGAGAGGTGTTCAGCCGCGGCAAACTGCCGCTTTCCACGCTGCGGGCGAATATCGATTACGGTGAGGCTACTGCGTTTGGTTCCTACGGGACCGTGGGCGTGAAAGTTTGGATTTATACAGGAGAGGTTTTCAATAAAAAGTAGGCAATGTTAATCCCCAAGAAAGTAAAACACAGGAAGTGGCAGAAAGGGCGCTCGAAAGGTCGCACGGTTGAGACGCGTGGCACTTTTGTAGCTTACGGCTCGCACGGTCTGCAGGCGCTAGAACCGTCCTGGATAACTTCGCGTCAGATTGAAGCTGCCCGCCGCACCGTTACTAATTTTATGAAACGCGAAGGGCGACTCTGGATCCGGATTTTTCCGGATAAGCCTGTAACTAAGCGCCCGCCGGAAGTGACGATGGGCGGAGGCAAGGGCAGTGTAGACCACTATGTTTTTCCAGTGCGGCCGGGCAGGGTAATTTTTGAGGTGGACGGCATCCCCGACGATGTCGCGAGAAGAGCGCTTACCTTAGCCGGGCACAAGTTGCCGGTAAAGACAAGAATTATAACGGCTGAAAGCTAAAATGAAGCGTGACGAACTGCGAAAACTTAAAGATAAAACTGTGCCGGAGCTGCAGAAAGATTTGACGGCGGCACGCGAGGAACTGCGCGTTTTGAAGTTTGATCTCACGGCCGGTAAGGCAAAAAATATCAGGACGATAACCGAAACTAAGAAAAGAATCGCGCGGATTATGACTTTCCTTCGGCAAGCTCAGGATGGTGAGCGGAGCCGAACCATTATCGCCGAGAAATCTAAAACAAACAACAATGGCTAAAATTAAAGATAAAAAACGCCGCCGTTTGGAGGGTGTAGTAATCTCTGACAAAATGTTGAAGACAAGAGTGGTTGAGGTGAGCCGTGTGAGGATCCATCCGAAATACCTGAAACGTTACGCTACGACTGCCCGCTTCAAGGCCCATGATGAAGCCAATGCGTATAAAGCCGGTGATCACGTGGTTATTGAGGAGACAAGGCCGCTCTCGCGCGAAAAGCGCTGGCGGATTGTTGGATTGGTTCGGAAGTCAGAACAAAAGCTGGTATGATTCAGGAACGTTCGATCCTAAAAGTCGCCGACAATTCCGGAGCCAAGCTGGTGCGCTGTTTCCGCATCTTGGGCGGGACCAGGAAGCGTTACGCCCGCTTGGGCGAGGTTATTATCGCTTCGGTGCAAAGCGCCGAACCGAGGAAGCCGGTAAAGAAGAAGGATATCGTGCATGCATTGGTCGTGAGAACCGCCGCGCCGATTCGCCGCAAGGACGGCAGCTATGTCCGTTTTGACGAGAACGCAGTGGTGATTATTGACAAGGGCGAGCCGATTGCGAGCCGTATTTTCGGTCCGGTGCCGCGTGAGCTCAAAGAGCGTGGCTATGATAAGGTTGTGTCACTCGCTCAAGAAATTGTTTAAAGCAATGAATATCAGGAAAGGCGATAACGTAATAATTTTGAAAGGGAAAGACCGCGGCAAGACGGCTAAGGTTATCCACGTGCTTCCGCGCGATGGACGGGTAGTTGTGGAAGGGATAAATCTGCATCAGAAGGCGGTGAGGCCGAAGCGCGCCGGCGAGAAGGGGCAATTAATAAAACTGCCGCTCCCGCTCAGCGCCTCCAATGTGATGCTAGTCTGCACGGCCTGCGGCCGAACTTCACGTGTTGGCTACCGCAAACCGGAGAAGGGAAATAAAGAAAGATATTGCAAGAAATGCAACGCAACCGTCTAGAAAAAATAGTTGTCTCCGTCGGCGTGGGCAAAATGCGCCAGAACCAGCAATTCGAGGAGAAAATCCTGCCGGTTATCATTGAGGAACTCGCGCTTATCACAGGCCAGAAGGCCGCCCCGCGTGGGGCAAAGAAGTCTATCGCTGGTTTCAAATCCCGCGAAGGAGACATTATCGGTCTTACCACCACCCTCCGAGGCAAGCGAATGGAAGACTTCCTGAAGCGGCTGGTCAACATTTCCTTGCCGCGTGTGAGAGATTTCCGCGGCATAGATTTAAAGCATTTCGACGACCGCGGCAATTTGACAATAGGATTCCGGGAACATACTGTTTTTCCGGAAATTAACGCAGAAACCTCGAAGGCGAACTTCGGGTTGCAAGTAACGTTGGTCTCTGACGCGAAGACAAAAGAAGAGGGCGTAGCTTTCTTCCGCGATTTAGGTTTGCCTATTAAATCCAAGTAATAAGATGGCTAAAACTTCAGTTATCGCAAGATCAAAAAAGAAACCGAAATACTCGACCCGCATCGTGCGGCGTTGCTGGCGCTGCGGCAGGAAGCGCGGCTATATGCGCGATTTCGGCCTTTGCCGTATTTGTTTCAGGGAACTCGCTAAACTTGGTCGTATTCCGGGAGTAAGAAAAGCTTCGTGGTAGAAAATGTACGGAGATATGCTCGCAAGAATTAGAAACGGTTTGATGCGGAAACTGACTCGCGTGAAAGTCCCATACTCTGCGGCCGATTTGGCGATCCTAGAAGCGCTTGTGAAGTATGGTTATATTACCCAAGTCGTGCGCAAGGGCCGCGGCGTAAAAAGGATCATTGATATTGAGTTGAAGTATGGCGAGGACGGCGCTCCAGCCGTGACTATGATCAAACTAATCAGCAAACCTTCCAGGCGCGTTTATGCGGGCTATCGCGATATAAAGCGTTCGCGTCAGGGGTACGGTCGTTACATTCTTTCCACTCCGCAGGGGATCAAGAGCGATAGCGAAGTGCGGCGCGAGAAAATCGGCGGTGAAATGTTATTCGAAATTTGGTAACAAAATGTCTAAAGTCGGCAAAAAACCAATAACCATACCTTCGGGCGTTAAAGTCGAGATCACGGGCGACGAAGTGAAAATACAGGGCGTAAACGGCAGCGCCGCATTGCCGCTCCTTAAAGGTATCACTGTTGCTGTTAGCGGTGGGGAGATTACGGTTACGCCGGCTAACGAGACTAAGCAGATCCGCAGCAATTGGGGAACGATGCGGGCCCTTTTACAGAATGCGGTTTTGGGTGCGACTGTGGACTTCACAAAAGAACTAATTGTCGAAGGGATAGGCTACCGCGCTGAAATTCAGGGAAAAGAGCTTACGCTAAACCTCGGCTTTTCTCATCCTGTTAAAGTCGCAATCCCTGAAGGCATCAAGATTTCGGTTGATAAAAATGTAATCAAGGTTGCCGGCGCGAGCAAAAAGGAAGTAGGAGACATAGCGGCCCACATCCGTCACTTCAAGAAACCCGAACCCTACAAAGGGAAGGGAATCCGTTATTCTAATGAAATTATCCGCCGCAAAGCCGGCAAAAAGGCCGTGACCTCAGGAGGTAAAACAGCCTAACGATGAAACAAAAACACTTAAATACCGTGCGTTCAAGGAGAGCAAGCCGCACTAGAGTAAAAATCCGCGGCACCGAAGATCGTCCGCGCCTTTCCATCTTCCGCAGTAACAAGTATATTTACTTGCAGCTGATTAATGATGTATCCGGTCGCACCATACTTTCGGTTTCCAGTTTCGGGCTGAAGGGGCGCGGCAAGGGAGTGAAAAAATCGGATCAGGCCAGGGAGTTGGGTAAAATGCTCGCGGAAAAAGCTAAAACCGCCGGCTTGGAAACTGTCGTGTTGGATCGAGGGGCGTACCGTTACCATGGCAGAGTTAAAGCGGTGGCGGATGCCGCACGCGAAAGGGGTTTGAAGTTATAAAATGGCTAGGGAATTTAGAAACGCGCTAAAAGACGAGTTTAAAGATCGGGTCTTGGAAATCAGACGGGTCACCCGCGTGATTGCGGGCGGCAAGCGTTTTCGCTTCCGCAGTACCATAGTTGTGGGGGATATGAAAGGCAGGATAGGCGTAGGAATGGGTAAGAGCATTGACCTGCAGCAGGCTATCCAGAAAGCTCGTCACAATGCCAAGAAGAACGTGGTCAAGATAGTCTTGCATGGAGGGACTATCCCGCACGAGGTTCTGGCTAAATTCAGCGCCGCGAAGGTAATTTTGAAGCCTGCGCGCGAGGGGCATGGCCTTATGGCCGGCGGGGCGGTCCGGATCGTCCTGAAACTGGCCGGTGTCCGTGACGCTACAGCAAAATGTCTAGGGACGACTACCAATAAACTTACGACTGCGATGGCGACAGTTGAAGCCTTGAAAATGCTCCGTCCGGAGAAGAAAGTTAAAACATTGAACGATGCAGCTGCACCAGTTACAAGCTAATCACCCGAATTACGGAAAAAAGCGCGTCGGGCGCGGCGGCAAACGCGGAACGACCTCCGGCCGCGGCACAAAAGGGCAACACTCCCGCGCTGGCCGCAGGATTCGCCCAGCCGAACGCGATTTTATCCAGCGCCTTCCAAAGCTTCGCGGCGTTAGGAATGTCGCTAATACGGCGCGTAAGGCTAGGGAGTTAGCTCTGCGCCGCAAAGAACACCGCGCTTTAAGGAGCGCTAAAACGGCCAAGCAATGATCAGAATACTAAATATCTTCCGGATTAGAGAGCTGCGCAACAAGGTATTCATTGTAGCTTTTATCCTATTATGCTCGCGCGTTTTGGCCGCTATTCCTATTCCAGGCGTTGACGCAGAGGCTTTAAGGCAGTTTCTTTCAGGTAACCAGTTCTTTGGAATTTTAAATATCCTATCCGGTAGCGGGCTTTCACAACTTTCAATAGCGATGCTGGGTCTAGGCCCTTACATCACCGCTACGATCATAATGCAGCTTCTCACGATGATTTTCCCGGCATTAAAGGCGATGTATTACGAAGAAGGCACCGCGGGGCGAGCTAAATTCAACCGTTGTTCTCGCTACCTTACGGTACCGCTCGCCATTTTGCAGGCATACAGCTTTATGAAACTGCTTATTTCGCAGGGAGTGCTCACACACTTCACCTGGCAACAGTCGCTCTTAAGCGTTATTGTCGTCACGGCTGGCTCAATGATTATGGTCTGGCTCGGCGAGATTATAACTGAGCAGAAAATAGGGAATGGCATATCTCTTCTGATCTTTGCCGGTATCGTAAGTCGCTTACCTACGGATCTTGGACAGATGCTTACAATTTACACCCCAGGACTGCTATTAAACTACATTGTTTTTGCCATCCTCGCGCTTATTGTTATCGCCGGCGTGGTCATTATGAATGAAGGAGTAAGGAAAATTCCGGTATCTTACGCCAAACGCATTCGCGGTAACCGGGTTTATGGCGGTGTTTCAACCTATCTGCCGCTCAAGGTGAACCAGGCTGGCATGATCCCGATAATCTTCGCGATTTCAGTGCTGCTCCTGCCGCAGCTCGCCAGTACAGTTTTTATGGCATTCTCCGCTAACGTTGGTAAGATTATAAACGGGGTAGTCACTAAATTTATGAATAATTCGCTTTTCTACGGTGTTATTTATTTCATCTTGGTATTTGTCTTCACTTATTTCTACACCGCTGTTACATTTGACCCGAAGGAAATTTCAAAAAATCTCCAGCGGAGCGGGGGATTCGTCCCTGGGCTTCGCCCCGGTGAACCGACTTCTACTTACCTCAGCAAAGTAATTTCGCGCATAACTCTTTTCGGCGCGCTGTTCTTGGGTATTATTGCCGTTTTGCCGCTTGCTACTCAGGTTTTTGTAACCAATTCACCGGCTATGACTGTCGGCGGCGCGGCGCTTTTGATTGTGGTTGCAGTCGCCTTGGACACCGCCCAACAAATTGATTCCCAACTCACTGTTCGCGAATACGAACGAATCTAGTAGAATAGAGATATGAAAAAGAGAGTTGTAGCTCTCTATGGTTCCCCCGGTTCGGGTAAAGGGACTCAAGCGAATCTACTGGCGTACCGGTGCGGCTTCGTGCACTTCGATACAGGTAAATATATCGAGCAACTGGTGCACAACCCGGCGCTCCAGAAAAGTCCGGTTATTAAACGTGAACGCCGGTTTTTCGACACCGGATATCTTTGTACGCCGTCCTGGGTTTTAAAAATGGTAAGAGCCCAAACGAGGCGATTCGCAAAAGCCGGCCTAAGCATAGTTTTGAGCGGTTCTCCGCGTACGCTCTATGAAGCGAAGAACCTCATCCCTGAATTGGAGAAACTGTATGGGCGCAAGAATATTAAATTCTTTTCGCTGGAGGTCCCAAAGGATGACGCGGTGAAACGCAATCTTGTGCGCGAGTGGTGTTCGGTCTGCGGCGCGATAATCATTGATCTAGGATATCGCTTGCGCCGTTGCCCCATTTGTAAAGGTAAGCTTGTCCGCCGCACGCTCGACAATAGAAAAACCCTAGTTAGGCGTTTTGAAGAATACGACGAAAGGACCAAGCCTATTTTTGATTTTGTCCGAAAGCGCGGCTACAGAGTCGTGAAGATCGACGGCCGACCGCTTCCCGAGAAAGTTTTTAGCAGCATCTCGAAACGCTTGTAATGAGCCGCCTCGTAAAAACCGATGCGGAGATAACGCAGATTCGCAAATCCGCCAAAATCCTTGCCGAAACATTAAGAAGGCTTAGCGCCGCGGCCGCCACCGGGGTAAATTTGATAAAACTCGACCGCTTGGCTAAGGAGATCATAAGAGAATCCGGCGGCCATCCAGCCTTCTTGAACTACCGCCCCTATGGCGCAAGAGAGGGGTATCCTTTCACTCTTTGCACATCTATAAACGAGACTATCGTTCACGGCCGCCCGTCAGCTTACGTTTTGAAAGATGGCGACGTCCTTAAATTGGATCTTGGTGTTGAATATCATGGAGGGATAAGCGATGCTGCGATAACTGTCCCGATAGGAAAAGTTTCCGCTGAAGCTAGAACGCTGATTAAAATAACCAAAAATGCGTTGAGAGAAGCGATAAGAGCCGTGAGAGCGGGGCATACGGTAGGGGATATCGGCCACGCGGTTGAGCGTACGGTAACATCGGCTGGTTTTAAGGTGATTGACGGATTGGCCGGACATGGCGTTGGGAACGATTTGCATGAAGATCCGGTGATTTACAATCGCGGTAAGGCCGGCACTGGCGAAGTTTTACAAAAGGGGATGGTTCTCGCGATTGAACCCATGGTTAGTATCAGGACATCAACAGCCATTCAACTCAAAGACGACAGTTTCGTGACTTCCGACGGCAGCGTCGCCGCCCACTTTGAACACACGGTGCTGGTGACTAAAAGCGGCGCCGAGATCCTGACTGCTTAGCGAACTATAGAGTAGTTAAATAATCCACCGGGCGTGAGATAGTATATTGCGTCGGTGTTCGGAGCATAATTAAACTCACTAACTCGCGTTGCGACCCTCATAACATTCGTAGGCTCCGCCCCTACCTCAATAAAATCCAAATTGCCCTCTCGGAGCGCGAATAAGTGCGCGCTGTCTTTATACCAGTCTAATTGAACAACCGGCGCCCCCTTTATGGCGCTCAATCCCATATATTGCGGACGATCAACGCGATAAACCGAAAGCGGGCCGTCGCGATCGGCATAAGCCAAATAGCGCGAATCCGGTGAAAAGGCGAATTCTTTAACCTTATACGCTATCCTTAAAGAACTCTGGGAAGCATAATCCATAAGCATAAGCATGCCGCTTCTCTGAAGCACGGCGACTAACGAACCGGAGGGGCTTATTTTTATTTTTTCTGCTGGATCAGACGGTAAAAGTCCATAGCCGCTGATTTTCGTCGGAGTATGGAGGATAAGGTTGTAACTCCAAATTCCGCCGCGAGCGGCCCACACCAATTGATCACCGGAGACGATAAACCCAAACGGTTCAGAAACTATCTGCTCCAACGATAAATTCTTTGTATCCATTATGTACAACCCGCCCCCGGTTTCAATTACTAATCTCGCATCGTCAAACGGATGGAAATCAATCGCGGTGATAGGTACGGTGCCGGGCATATTCAATTGCGATTGCTTAAGGTTCGTAAAAGTAGTATTCAAGTTAAGAGAAGCGCCGTCGCCGCCCGATAAATCCGTAAGGTAGTAGGTGCCACTGGCTGATGCTGTTATTATCCGCCCGCCTGGGGACACATCTACGATCTCGCTGCCCCGGACCAGACGATCGCCGAATATTATCGCACCATCCTTTACTTCGACCGCCTTACCGTCCAGCATCGCGAAACTGCCCGCAGGTTCGTCTATCTTTTGAGCATTGTCCTGCGGCAATAGCAGAATCTTATCGAATACTGCCGCCCCGCCGGGCTCTACCGCAACACTTTTCTCCCAGCCGAAGTAGCCATTTTTTGAGATCTTGAGATGATGCACCCCTTTTATTAAATTAGAGATCAAGGTGCCGGATTGGAATAGACCCGATTGATTGCTAACTCCTTTGCCATCCAAGGTTATTTCGGCATCGGCTGGCTCAATTCTGAGATAAATCCCGCCTGTTTTCTCGAAGCGACCGGCCTTGAAATCGAACCGCCAGCCCTGCGAATATGCAACCACCGCCGTCCCCACGGCGATGAAAAGTATGACGAAGGAGTAGAAAACAATCCGCCTAGTTCTGCGGTCCATTCTAACCTATAATAGGCAAGGTGAAATTCATTGTAAACGGGGGTAAAAAACTTGAAGGGGAGATTGAGGTCCGTGGGTCCAAGAACGCGGCAACCAAGATGATGGTTGCGTCGCTTTTGACCGACGAGGAATGTGTCTTGGAAAATTTTCCGCGCATAGGCGACGCCGAAATTACCAAGGAGCTTTGCGAATTGGTGGGCAGTGAGGTAAAAAACGAGGGGCATATTTTAAGGATTAAGACTCCCAATATTACGAATTTTAGGGTTACGCAGCTTTCAAGGAGAAATCGCATCCCTATTCTGGCGCTGGGTCCTCTTCTTGCGAGGACGGGTAAAGCCGAAGTGCCGATCCTGGGCGGAGATAAAATTGGTCCTAGGCCCGTCGACATCCATCTTGAAGCGTTGAAAGCCCTGGGGGCAAGAATAGAAACTGACGAAAATTATTATCACGCCGAAGCGCCGCAAGGCCTAAAGGGCGCCAAGATCCACCTGCGCTACCCAAGCGTAGGCGCCACCGAAAACACGATCTTAGCCGCAGTCTTAGCGAAAGGCCAAACCATGATTGAAAACTCCGCGATTGAGCCGGAAATCGTAGAATTGATTCTGATGTTGCAAAAAATGGGAGCCGTTATTGAAACGGGTTCTGACAGGAGAATTTATATTGAGGGAGTCAATAAGCTCAAAGGCGTTTCCCACAGGATTCTGCCGGATAGAAACGAAGCCGTTTCATTCGCGAGTCTGGCATTGGCGCATCCGAATAACAGAATAAAGGTTGTGGACGCGCGCCAAAGCGACTTAATCACGTTCTTAAACGCCGTAAGGAGGATCGGCGGCGAATACAAAGTTGAAAACGACGGCATAGTTTTCTTCGGGGCAAGTAATTTATCGGCTAATAATATCGAAACCGATACGCACCCGGGGTTTATGACGGATTGGCAGCAGCCGTTCGTAATCTTACTCACACAAGCGAAGGGAACGTCGATAATCCATGAAACGGTGTATGAAGACCGTTTCGGCTATATCGAGGATTTGAACTTAATGGGCGCAAATATTAAAGTATTCTCGAAGTGTCTGGGAGAGCTGCCCTGCCGCTTTGCCGGCAATGGCCAGCCTCACAGCGCGGTTGTTTCTGGTCCGACTCCGCTTTCCGGCAGGAATCTGAAGGTTAGAGATTTGCGGGCAGGTATGGCCCACCTTACGGCAGCGCTAATCGCAGAGGGCAAGTCGGTGATCGAAGGAGTTGAAGAAATAGACAGGGGCTACGAGGATATTGACGGAAGACTGAAAAGTTTAGGAGCGGATATAGAACGCAGGTAAAAATGCCCAGTAGTGAAAACTCGATTAGTTCGCAGAAGGCGAACAGGATTGTAAAGTAAAACGGGTATTTAGAGAGAAACAATGATTATCAAAAAGGTCAAATTATTCTAAACAATTATCGAGTTTCTACTACTGGGTATGCCCAGTAGTGAAAACTCGATTAGTTCGCAGAAGGCGAACAGGATTGTAAAGTAAAACGGGTATTTAGAGAGAAACAATGATTATCAAAAAGGTCAAATTATTCTAAACAATTATCGAGTTTCTA
>Ga0210017_1005089_pt1 | contig 10646 bp, 16 predicted proteins | sample CryGeyCG2014_020_FD_183966 | JGI IMG/M metagenome (GOLD analysis project Ga0210017, IMG submission 183966) | Groundwater microbial communities from aquifer - Crystal Geyser CG08_land_8/20/14_0.20 (SPAdes) (version 2) | ecosystem: Environmental > Aquatic > Deep subsurface > Groundwater | place... | reverse complement strand
AGAGCAAAAACAATTCCTCCAAAAACTCTTCGAAAGCGTATTGAACAAATCGTTTAAAGGAGAATTGGTAAAATGAAGGAAAATTTATCCTTGATAGAAATTTAGGATAAAATATGTTTGATTCAGTTAATGAAAAATTAAAAACGGCAGAATATTTTTTAAACCAACTAAAACATTTGGAAAAAGACCTTGGTAGTTTAGATTTAAAAGAATTATTATTCTTAACAAAGATGAACTTAGATGGTTTTCTTTTTGAAGTTATTGGAGCCAAAGATGTATTCCTCCAAGAAATAAATAAAGTTTTTCAACTAGGATTTAAAAGCGCAGAAATCACTATTGAGAAATTACTTAACAGCTCCTTATCCAACCTAGTAAAAGAGGCGATAAAACCAATAAAAATTTTATTAAGCGATACATCTTCCTGGTTTTGGCGATTAAATAACTACCGAAACGTTACAGCTCACCGTGCATTGTTTATAGAGAGCGGCTTATCAATGAAACTCAGAGAGGGTGCAACTTTTCATGGAGGTGAGGAAGTTGAGTTAAATCTAAAGAACGGCTATATAAAAAAGAAAAAAGATAATTCTCAAATACCTTTATCTTTACGTTTGATGCTTATGCTGGATACCGAAGATCCTTCGAGAGGACCGTATCCTCAAGAAATTATTCCTTATTGTGAAGAATCACTTAAGAAAATGCGAGAATTTTTGGAACAACTTTATAAAAAAATTGAAATAAAATAGAGTTTTTTAATTTTTAGTCAATTTTAGCCAAAGAAATTTAAAAAATAATCAAAATTTAGGCCGAAATGAAAAATTGACTTTTGGGAAAAATTGGATTAAAATCAGCTAAAATAAGCTGATTTTTAATTTAGGCCGACGAAATCGCCGAAGCATTCGTGAGGTTTGCTAAAAAGCAAGGACTTAGTTTTTGGAAATATTAACTATGGGACAGACTTCCTTATTTGGAGCTATTCAAAAATGGTTTGAGGATAAGGGATTTGAAGTTTTAGTTACGGGAGGTTCACGCGATTTTGTAATTTCGATTAGCGATTTATTTTCTGGTGGGTTCAAAATTCCAGATTTAGTCGGGGTTAATCATAATAACCGCGTAGCCATTGTTGAAGTCGAAGAAAAACCAGATAAATTTTTTGATGCACTAGGACGCTGTTTGCTCTGGAGATGTAAAGCTTCAATCGTTTATTTGGCATTTCCCGAAAAAACATGCCCAAAAGCCGTGTTTCTCGATCGAACCGGTATAGGTTTAGTTAAAGTCAACGAAAATGGCGCGGTTTATGAGATTATTTCAATGTTTGAAAAAGAACCCAAACGAATTAATGAGCCAAAATTTGGAGCTACGGAGTTACACCCGACGGATTCTGCGAAAGAAATGCAACTAGCAGAATATATAAGACAAACAATAAGAAAAATTTCACAATGATTACTTATTCAATTATCCAAAAATCCCAATTTGAAGGTGCTTTGCGGCTGGATACGGAAGCCCGCAAAAAAGCGAAAGAATTATTAGAAGAAGCCAAACAAAAAGTCGAACCCCAGCACTAGAACGAAGTTCAGTACGGGGCAAAAGAATTAATTGAGAAATAGTATATGGAAACTAATAACCCTCAACAAAAAACATATACAATTTTAGAGTTGAATACTGAGATAAAACAAGTTCTTTGGGGTTCGTTTCCTGAATTAATTTGGGTTCGTGGAGAAATAAGCGATTTCGATAAAAACAAAAATAAAAAACATATTTATTTCGTGCTGCAGGAAAAAAATCCCGATAAAGACCAAATTATTTCTCAAATTCCTACCACTATTTTTAATAGCGATATAAATAGGATATTAAAAAAATTTCAGGAAGCAAATCTCGGCAATGAATTAAAAGACGGTATTGAAGTAAGAGTTTTGTGTAAATTAGACCTTTGGCCGCCTCACGGTCACTACAATATAATAATAAAAGACATAGATCCTGAATATACCTTAGGCAAACTGGCCCAAAGCAGAGAAGCCATCATTCAATACTTAAGAAGTAAAAATTTATTAGATAAAAACAAAAGAACATTTTTGCCATTAGTTCCTCAAATAGTCGGGTTGATAAGTCAGTTAGATAGCGAAGGATACACTGATTTTATAAGCGAACTCAAAAAAAGCAGACTTTACTTCAAGATAAGATTTTATAACGCATCGGTTCAAGGAGAAAAAGTTGAATCGGAAATCTGCGAGGCTCTGGATTATTTCAACCAGCAACAAAATGTAGATGCGGTAGTGATAGTTCGAGGAGGCGGTTCAAAAACTGATTTAAGTTGGTTTGATAATAAAAAAATCGCAGAAAAGATAGCTTTTATGCAACCCCCGGTTATTACCGGGATAGGACACAAAACGGATTTCACGATTACAGATATGGTGGCATTTTCCTTCCAGCAAACTCCTAGTATCGCGGCAACCTTCCTTATAGAGCGTATAAATGACTTCCTGGGAAGAATTGATTCTTTATCCGTTGAAATTGCTCATAACTCCCAAAATCTTACCAAATTAGAATTGCAAAACTTAATAGAAATCAAAAAACAAATCAACCGAGAGAGCAATCTTTTTTTAGAAAGAGATAAAGAAGAATTAAAAGAAAATCGCAAAAATTTATTATTTTACTATAAAGAATTCTTTAAAAATATTAGAGAGGCCATAAAACAATATTCGTTAAGGATAGATTCTTCAGATCCTATTAATATCATTCGTTTAGGATTTAGTGTTAGTAAAATTAGCGGGAAAACTATTAAGAGCATAAAAGATGCCAGGATTGGCCAAAACATGATAACCACCGTATCAGACGGTGAAATAAAAAGTATTATTAACCGATAAAAATATGAGCGAAAAACAAATTTCTTATAACGAAGCTTATGAGGAGCTTCAAGCTATTCTCGAAGACATAAAAGAGAGAAATGTTGATGTAGATAAATTAGCGGCAAAAGTGAAACGTGCTCGTGAGCTTATTAATCTTTGCGAAGAAAGAATTAAAAAGGCGGAACTGGAAATAGAAGAAATTGTTAAATCTTCCCCAGAAGAAGAAAAGAAATAAAAATAATAAAAAAATAATCAAAATTTAGGGCCTCCTTCGCCGAAGGCTACGGAGGGCGCAGCCGAAGTTGAAATAAAATTATGGAGAAAGAAGAAAATAATTACGCTTTTATAGATAGCAACAATTTAAATCTTGGCATCCAGAGTTTAAAATGGAAGCTTGATTTTAGAAGATTTAGGCGTTATCTGAAAGAAAAATATCGGGTAAAAGTTGCTTATATGTTTATTGGCTATGTGCCGACAAATCAAAGTTTATATTCTTTTCTTTAAAAAGTTGGCTATGTTTTAGTCTTTAAACCGACGATTCCTGATAAAGAAGGAAATCTAAAGGGCAATGTTGATGCTAATTTGGTATTACAAGCGATGATTGATTATAAAAATTATGACAAGGCAGTCATCGTTACCAGCGACGGTGATTTTTATTGTCTTGTTGAGTATCTTTATAAGAATAACAAACTTGAAAAGGTTATTAGCCCCTACATAAAAACCTGCTCAGTTTTATTAAAAAAGTCAGCAAAAGAAAAAATAGTTTTTATGGATAATTTAAGAGCAAAACTTGAATATAAATGAAAAAGCACCGCAAGAGGACGAAACCTCAAAAGGTGCTTTTTCCTGTGTATTCTAATTATATATTAACAGATAAAGAAGAGCTGTCAAGGGCTACGGAATAATTAAAATTTAGGCCGAAGTTAAAAAATTATGGGTATACAAGTTGAATTTAATCCGGATCTTGCCTTAAGAAATATTTCTGAATTTAAAAATGGGAACAGAAAAGAAGAAGAATGTATTCCAGAAAATATTGAGACTGGGAAAGTTTATCCATTCTTAAAAGAGGGTCAGAGAAACTACTGGTTTTTTGGAGAGGTGCCTTTGGTTGAAACGAAAGGCAATCAAGAGCTTTCTCGACCAAAGGCAAGCATTTTAATTTTAGAAGCAGTACATTTTATCGAGAACGGAAAAATTTATACAAAAGGAAAATATAAAGTTGTGGAAGTGTTCAATGATGATAAAATTCACTTCGAAGGTTTTAATAAGATAAAATAATCAAAAGGTCGCCGGGGAGGCGATTTTTTGATAGAATAACAATATGAAACCTAAAGCAAAGGTTTATATTGATGGAGCGAATATGTTTTACACTCAAAAGAAATTAGAATGGTTTTTGGATTGGAAGAAGATAAAAGAATACCTTCAAGCAAAATAGGATGTTTTAGGGGTTCGTTATTATACGGGAGTTAAACCTGATGATGAGAAAATGGCAAGCTTTTTAAGGTATTTAGATAATATAGGAATTGATTCTGTCACTAAGCCGATTAAAGTTATTCAGATTGACGATAATGTACAAATCTAATTGTGATGTGGAAATAACCACAGATATTCTTCTCGAAAGAAAAGAAATAGATGAAATAATTTTATTTACTGGCGATAGCGATTTTCAATATTTAGTGAAAAAACTTAAGGATTTAGGAAAGAGAGTTGTCATTTTCTCTTCTCGGAAGACTATCTCTTGGGAAATAAAATTAGAAGCATCAGGGTTCATTTATTTAGAAGACATTAAAGACCAAATAATTCGAAAATAAAAAAAACCGTCTCAGCTTGCGCCGGGACGTACTGTAAAACTATTATAATTATAGCAAGCCAGAAAGGCCTGTCAAGGGTTTAACTTTAATCCCGGAAAATTTAATCATGGGACAAAAGTTAAGAAATAAAAAATGGACGAAAAAATTAAAAAGGCAAATGATTTAATACAGAAAGGGAAGTCATCCTTAGCGGTTAGCATCATAAAAGATGTTTTAAGGGAAACGCCCGAAGATCCTTATTTACACTATCTTTTGGGTATTGCCAGAATGAAATGCGGAAGATTATTTTTGGCAAAAAAGGCGCTTGAGAAAGCTAATCAGTTGTTGCCTCGTCACGCAGAAAATTTAAGAAGTTTGGGTTGGGTTAAAGTGATGCTGGGTCAATTAGAGGAGGGGAGAAACGACTTAAGAGAGACGATAAGTTTAGATTTAATGAATCCTTTGGCATATATAGATCTAGCAATGAGCTATTTTCATTATTTTGATTTTAAGAAAGGAATGGAATGGTTGGAACGCGGCAGGGCTTTAGCGCCAAAGGATCATTTTATTTTATACAATTTTAAAGTAGCAAAAGGAATGGAAAAAGAATATTTAAAATACTCTGCCAGCGAGCTGCAAAAAATGAAGAAAGAAAAGTTAAATCCTAAAACACAGCAAGCGTTTAGAATTTCTATTTTGGAAAATTATTCTTTTAAAAAACCTCTGACGCGAGACGAAGCAGAAGAGATAAAAGAAGAAGCGCGGTTAAACGGACTCTCTGCATCGATTATAAGCGATGAAGATGAAAGAAAAATTGTTGATGCTAAAAACAAAAATACTTCATTAAAAATAAAAGAAATCTTGAAAAAACGAAATGAAATAGCAAAAGAACTTTTCAAAATGTTAAAAGAAATCAACACTCCTTTCACGATAGAGCACATAAAAGATATTATTTACCACGAAAAGGATAACGATGATTTAATGAAGGTCGTTTCAATTTTTGATAGAGGACAAAGCATTGAAGAATTAAATCGGATACTTGAAATTGCTAATGATGCTTGGAATTATTTTCCCCACAAAAACTTAAAAGGACTTTGTCCCATAGAAAAGATATTGGAATCTCAACAATGTAAAAAAAATGGAAAAAGATACTAAAAAACTTAAGAAATTTCAAAAATGGCTTAATAAATATATTAAAAGAAATTTTGGTAAAAAATGTACGAATTTTGTTTGGAATTGCCCTGTTTGCCGTGCTTATTTTGTGAAAGAATTATTTGACGATTTTGTTAATGATTCAATTGAAACCGAAAAGTGGTTTGAAAAAGAGACAAAATCAAAACTTAAAGTTAAAAAATAAATTATGCCTTGGTGTTTTGCGATAGTGAATAATAAATTGGCAGAAATTTATTTTGAAGAGAAAAAAGGTAGGTCAAAGATTATTGGCCACTGTTATATTAAAAAAGAAGATTACAAAACTAAACAAGAACAAAAATGGATAAAGGAAGATACCGCAAAGCATCGATTTATTTATAGAAAAGGAAAATATAAAAAAGTTAAAATATGAAACAGTTTTTAAAGGAAAATAAAATATTTGTGGCGATTGTTGTTGGGGCGTTGATTATTGGAGGAGCGGTTTATTTTTCGGGTAAAAAAGAAAGTCCTTCAAAGTCGGCGGGCGAGGGGATTGCTACTGGTAATTCTCAAAACTGCGGAAACATTCCCGAACTTCCGGATTCAAGCATAAAGCTGGCGACTAAAATAATTGACGGCGATACTTTTTTGATTGAAGGAGGATATTCGGTTAGGATTTTAGGCATTGACGCAGACGAAAGGGGTTATCCCTGTTATGATACGGCAAAAAATAGATTAGAGGAACTTATTTTGAATAAAGAAGTGAAACTAGAGAAAGGAACGGAAAATTTGGATCAGTATTGCCGGTATTTAAGGTATGTTTTTGCCGATAATCAAAATATCTCATTAGAGTTGGTTAAAGAAGGATTAGCAGTGGCTCGTTTTTCGCCGGAAGATGTTAAATATAGAGAAGAAATTACCGAAGTGGAAAAAGACGCTAAAGAGAATGAAATCGACTGTAAGTGGTTCGTCTCCGTCCCGCAAGACGGCACTTCGGCGGCTGAAAATCAAAAGATTGAATTCTCTTGGGAAGAATTAACTGCAGAAAAGACCGGCTTGAAGATTATCGGCGTATGCCAGGCCGGAAACTACTATGGGAAAGAAATGATTGTTGAAGGAAAAATTGTAGATACTAATCGTTCAAAAACCAACACCGTCTTTTTAAATTTAGAAAAGCCGTATCCCAATCAGTGTTTTAATAGCGTTATTTTCAGTTCCGACCAATATAGATTTGTTCAAAATCCGGAAAAGTATTATTTAAATAAAACCGTCAGGATTATGGAAGAGGTAAAAGAGTATCAAGGTAGACCAGAAATTATTTTGGAAACCCCCAACCAAATTGAAATTGGAAAATAATCAACTAGAAATTGAACTTAAATTAAGAATGAATGTTTTTGAGAAAATATACAAAGGGCTTAAAAGAAAATATGGGACGCCCAAAGGACAATGGAAACTTTGGTGCAAAAGGCCAAAAACGGAAAGAGGAAGGGAAGAGGTGATAATTGGGGCAATTTTAACGCAAAGGACAAACTGGAAGAATGTCGAGTTAGCTTTAAATAATTTAAAGAAGGCAAAGATAAATTCTCTAAGAGATATTTATCAATTGGGTGAGAAAAGGTTAGCACCTTTAATAAAACCATCGGGATTTTACAAAGCCAAAGCTCAATATTTGTTTAATTTAGCCAAGTTTATCGTCGAAAATTACGGCAGTTTGGAAAAAGGAATGAAGAAGGCGGAACTTAAAGAGTTGAGGGAAGAATTGCTAGAATTAAAGGGCATTGGACCCGAAACCTGCGATAGTATTTTACTTTATGCGTTAGACAAGCCAATTTTTGTGATCGATGAATATACCAGAAGATTACTTAAAAAGTATAATTTGGCAGCCCAGACGAATTATCAATTTCTGCAAAAATCATTTGAAGGAAATTTAAGAAAGGATTTTCGATTATATCAAGATTTCCATGCCCTGATCGTTATTAACGGCAAAAATTCAAGGTCGAACCCTTCGATAAAGCTCAGGGCAGGAAATTAATTAAAAAATAAAATTTAAAAATATGGTAAACGAACCAAAAGAAATTCAAATTAAAGCAAGAGATGAGGATTTAAAGGGAGTTTATTCAAATTTAATGATGGTAAGCCACACTAAGGAAGAATTTTGCTTGGATTTTATTAATACCTTTAATCCTCCAACGCTTACTAGTAGAGTTTTAATGAGCCCGGGCCACTTGAAGCGAATGATTAAAGCTCTGGAGGAAAATATGAGAAAATACGAAGGCCAATTTGGCGAAGTAGAGGTTGCCAAAGAACCCGAATCATCATTAGGATTTCAACCCCAAAAATAGAAATTCCTATATTTTTTAATCAGAATTTAGGTCGGAGTTGAGAAAAGTTTTATGAAAATATTTGTTAAGGCAAGGCCCTTGGCCAAAGAAGAAAAAATAGAAAAAATTGATGAAATAAATTTCATTGTTTGGGTTAAAGAGCCGCCGAAAGGCGGTAAGGCGAACAGAGCGATCATTAAAGCATTGGCCTTGTATTTCAATGTCGCGCCCTCTTGCGTTAATCTTGTTTCCGGCTTTTCCTCAAAGCAAAAAGTTTTTGAAATATTGTTGTAAGGATAAAAGGTCGCCGGGGAGGCCCCGCCTTCGTCCCGCCTTCGGCGGTACTACGGCGGGCAAGGATTTTTTGGTAGAATTATTTAATATGTACATAGTTTGTGTAGATTTAGAAAGCATTTTGACGCCTGAGGTGTGGATAAACGTGGCAGATAGGATGAAGATTAAAGAATTACGACTGACTACCCGCGATGTGCCAGATTACGATGTTTTAATGAAAAGGCGTCTGAAGATTCTCAAATCTCATAATGTAAAGCTGAAAGATGTCCAAAAAATTATCGAAAAGATGGAGCCGCTCAAAGGCGCTCTGGCTTTTTTGAATTGGCTCAGAAAAAGATGTCAGGTGATTGTTTTATCAGACACCTTTACTGAATTTGGAAACATTTTGATGAGAAAACTCGGTTACCCAACGCTTTTTTGTAACTACCTAGAAGTTGATAAAAGCGGTTTTATTAAAAATTATAGATTAAGAAAGCGAGAGGGGAAAATGAAGGCCATCGAGGCTTTGCGGTCATTAGGATTTAAGGTAATCGCAATAGGGGATTCGTATAACGACATAACAATGTTAAAAGGAGCAGATGTTGGTTTCCTGTTTAAAGCATCTGATAAAGTAAGAAAGGAATTTCCCCGGTTCCCAGATGCCCAAAGTTACGGGGAGCTAAAATCACTTTTAGAAAAATACATCTGAAACCTGCCATTTAATTTGTATAAATTACATAAAGGTATTTTATTAGAAAAACCGGAAGAATTATTCAATATTGTGTCAAATTATTTTAAACAAAAATAATCAAAATTTAGTCCGAAGTTAAGAAACTGATCTTATGCGCAAAAGGTTAAAAAAGAAGAAAAGAATCTGTGCTTTATGTAAACCTCATAAGATGAGAGGTACTAATCGTTGGAAGGCAAAAGAATTTGCCGAGATTAGAGAATTTGAAAAGATAAAAAATGCATTTATAGATGTCAAACATCTACAATATTAAGAAACAAAGCAAAAAGTCGAAAAATTAATTGAGGAAAATATAAATAAATTAAAATTTTAATATGTTTCAGGCGAAAACTGAAAGAATCGAAAAATTATCCCAAAAATATCCCGATAGAATTTTAGAATTAGAGAAAATTTTTGATAAGAAAACAAATATTTACATTGATTTTGCTAATGTTATACGATGGCAGGATAAGCTTAGATGGCATATTGACTTAAAAAGATTAAAACAATTTTTAGATTCTTTTAAGAACATAGAAAAAATTAAATTTTATAACGGAGAACTTGAAGAAGATGAAAAATCTTTGGCGATTTTAGAAGAAGCCAAAGCATGTGGCTATATCGTTAAAACAAAACCCGTTAAAGTAATGCAGTTGTCAATTGATGTATCCAGCATACCGCCAAATTCACCAGAAATATTGAAAAATTTTATAAGAGCGCCGTTGCTTAAAAAGTTAAAGGTTGAGACAATAGAATTTTTGAATAATCAACTCAAAGAACTTAACCAACAGGGAATTTTGTTTGTTCAAGATTTGAAATGTAATTTTGATGTAGAAATTGGCAGAGATATGTTGCTTGATTACGAGAAAAATAAAATTGAGAACTTTGTCCTTTGGAGCGGTGACAGCGATTTTGCAGATCCTATAAACCAATTATTAGAAGATGACAAAAAAGTTGTACTTTTTGCTACGGTAAGACGAGTTGCCAGCGAGTTGAACGAATTGCAAGAAAAAGGATTATTTATTTTTGATATCCAAAAAATCAGGAATTTTATTTGTTGGAAAAGAGAGATTTTACCAGAATAAACGCAAAGGAGACTCCTTGCGGAGCCTCCAAGCTTTAGAAATATTGGTTATTTCTAACCAATTATATATTAGCAAACACATACCCCTTGTCAAGTGGCAAATTATACCCAATAAAAAAGCGAAAATCCCGCTTTTGGCGGGACCGCGTGATTAGTAGGCTTTTGCCTACATCTACACTATAACACAAAATTTTATGTCAAGCAATAGTTATCCACAAGTAGAAAAAAATAGGGACGTATACGTTTTTCGTTCTCAACCCACTCGCGTGCAAAAAAAGCTAAAGAATTAATATCCCGTTAGTAGGACGCTCCACGTTCACTACGGGGCAGGGAAGGAGCAAAGAAAAAAGTCGAAGAATTAATTGAGAAATAGTATATGGAAACTAATAACCCTCAACAAAAAACATATACAATTTTAGAGTTGAATACTGAGATAAAACAAGTTCTTTGGGGTTCGTTTCCTGAATTAATTTGGGTTCG
>Ga0210017_1005088_pt1 | contig 10647 bp, 11 predicted proteins | sample CryGeyCG2014_020_FD_183966 | JGI IMG/M metagenome (GOLD analysis project Ga0210017, IMG submission 183966) | Groundwater microbial communities from aquifer - Crystal Geyser CG08_land_8/20/14_0.20 (SPAdes) (version 2) | ecosystem: Environmental > Aquatic > Deep subsurface > Groundwater | place... | reverse complement strand
AAGCAGGAGAGGCAATTTATCGGTTTATGTGGCACCATCTTGCGGATGTTTATATCGAAAAGATTAAAGACCGGTTGAAAAATGGTGATCTGGCAGCTAAGCAAACTCTTCAAACTTGTGTCAAAACCTCTCTCAAACTTCTTCATCCTTTTATGCCGTTTGTGACGGAGGCGGTTTGGCAGGAGTTGCGAAGTGCTGAGCTTGTCGAAGCAGGGGAGAAAGAGCTTCTAATTAGTTCTTCTTGGCCAGAATAGGAAAAGAATGGTGAACAACCGACCCAAAATTCTCCTGGTTGTGCGGGCAGTAATAGTTGATGGTGGAAAGGTACTTCTCATTAAGAGGTCGGGGGATGATCGATGGGAGCCGGGGAGGTGGGAGATACCTGGGGGAAAACTTGATAGCGGCCAGTCAGTCCTTGAGGTCGCTCAGCGGGAAGTGAAGGAGGAAGCCGGTTTGGTCATCAAGGTTGGGCGCAGCGAAATTTTTACTTTTTCGGACAAAAAAGCGATCGAAACTGGTAAATATAAAGGCTATTACTATCTTACCTTGATCTTTAAGACCAGTAACTTTAGTGGCAAATTAAGGCTAGGTCCCGAGCACGAAGACTCAAAGTGGGTGACTCTAGAAAATGCTTTTAAGCTTAAGCTAACTGGGGAGACGTGGAAGATTCTTAAGTTTCTTACGGAGCGATAGAAGCTGCTGATCAGCTCTCCTTGGCCGGCGTCGAAGTGTAGTCCTCGCTTGCGCTCGAACTCGTTCGCCTCTGGCGAATACAGTCCTCGCTGTGCTCAGACTCGTTTCGCCAGTGCGAAATACAGTCCTCGCTGTGCTCAGACTCGTTTCGCTGGTGCGAAATGAGGTTATCTTCTTTTCAAGAAGAGCTTCGTCTGCTCCCCTAAAACGCTTGGCAACTCAGGTGCAGAACCAAACAGCAGTTTCATCAGCTCTTCGACATCTTGGGCTCCTTCAGGAGCGGTGATGGAAACAGGAGCGTTGATCTTTGGAATCTCCAGCACAAAAACGCCTTCGAAGGTGCCCATGCCTAATAAGTTAATGGTGGTGGTATAGGGGGAGGTGCCTATCCCTTCCAACGAAGGCTTTATTTTGAAAAGAAACTTAATTTTCCTCACCACGAGGGTGTTTTTCCCGATCCAAAGGTCCAGTTCCAACTTTTCGATCCCCTCGAAGGATTTCTCCAGGTTTGTTCTTTCAACATCAGTCAAAGGTTTCTCCTGCAGCGCCTCCACCAGCTTGAGGTATGTCTCTTTGGTGGGAACAATGCGGAGGTGATAGCTTGCTTCATCACCGATTCTCTCATCGTTTTCCCTTGTAACCGCCTTGACGATCTCAGGTTTGGAGAAGATCTCAATTGCCTTCCGCTGTGCTTGTTGGGTGACAGTTTTTGCCGCCGCCTCCTGTTCTTTCTCCAGCTCTTCTCGTGCTTTGGTTTCTAAAGGAGTAAAGTCATACCGCCACCACTTTCCGATGGCTGGGCTAAAATCCATGAAGGTAGAGATTGTCGGACTAACCAATGTCCCGACCCTAAAGTAGAAAATCTTGTCCAGGCTTATTAGGTCCGTCTCTAAGGTGAGGGGGAAGGTGGGATCGGAGCTTTTGGCGGTGAGATGGAGGTCGAAGTTAGCCGTATCTTCTTTGACCTCTGCATCGCCATAGAGGGCGAGATCGAATTTCGCCATACTTATTGAGGCGTCAAGAGTAAAGGTCTTTATCTCTAAGGAGCTATCTAAGCTTTGGAGGAGGATATGGCGTGGTGCTTTGGGAACAAAGGGAAGTTTGGCGTAGGTCCTTTGTAGTTGGAAGGAAAGTTCTTTCGAGACGTGGGGAAGCTCCATTCCTTGATAGGCAACGACTGCAAAAGCAGTAATCAGCCCTACTAAGAGCAAGAGGAGTATGAGGCCCAAAACAATACGCTTCCTCTTTGGCTTTGGAGGGGACGGTGGCGGGGGAGTAACTGGCGGAACCGGTGGAAGCGATGGCACGTATGACGGCTCGGGGGTAGGTGGTACCCCTGGAACTTGGGTTACTTCCATTAGTTAAAAGTTTACCTATTCGAAGTGACTAGTATCAAGCCTCCAGTACGAGTCTCGGCTTGCGCCTCGCCTCCGTTTTCTCGCAAGCTCGAAAATAGGGTTGGGGTTTATTTCCCCGCCTTAAGCGGGAAAAACGGACGTCACTTCGTTTTTTCTTCTTCCTTAGGTTTTTCTTCAGGGGAAGGTTTCTTTTCTTTCTCGGTTAGTTCCTCAGGAACCTCCTCTTCTGGTTTCTCCTCAACAGCTTCTACAGCCGCTACCGCCTCTTCCTCGGTAACAGGCGCTACCTCTTCTTCCTCCGCCATCTGGGGATAATCAATCTTAAGGACAAGCTCTTCTGGCTCATGACCTAGAATCTTGATCTTTGTTTGGTCGATGGGAAGATCTTTAACAGTGATCCCTCGGCCAATCTCTGTTAAGAAGGAGAGATCAACATTAATTTCCGAAGGAAGATCTTGAGGCAAACATTCAATCTCTACCTCATCCAAAAGGGTAAGAAGAATTCCTTCTCCGCTTTTTACAATCGGAGACTCTCCAACAACCTTGACGGCAACCGTTGCCGTTAGCTTTTCCCCTGCTTCAACTCGCTGGAGGTCAACATGAAGGAGCTTCCCTAAAGGATCATGTTGGACATCGGTGATTAAGACCTTTTCTTTTTTGCCTTCAACATTAAGGTCAACAAGGGTTGATTCCCCTGCTTCTTGATAAACCCGCTCAAACTCTTCTTTGGCAAAGGTTAGCGCTTTGGGGTTCTCCTTTCCCCCGTAAAGGATTGCAGGAATCTTCCCCTGCCGGCGCAATTTTGCAACCTTTTTTCCTTGAATTACTCGCTTTTGGGCTTTCAGTTCCATATCTTTTCTTTCCTTAGGATAGAAGAACCTGCCTGCTTTTGCAAACAAAGTGGGTCAACCACCAAACTTTTGCTTAGCCGCCGCAAGAACTTTTTGGAAGATCTCTTCTTTTGATTTCTCCCCATTAATCTCTTCAACCAGTCCCAACGAGCGAAGATAGTTCAAGGCAGGGAGTGTCCGTTCGTAAAACTGCCTCAAGCGTGTCTCAAATGTTGAAATTTTCCAGTCTTCACCCTTTTGTTCTTTGGCAAAGGGGAATTTTTTACCACAATTTGGGCACCGTTCTCCGCTATACTTCTTGGTGGTTGAATATCGGCATTTTGGATTGTCGCAGACAAGCCGATTGAGGCTTCTTTTTTTAGCTATCTCCTCTGAGGTGGTCAGAAGAAGGACCAGGACATGTTCCTTTCCGTAAACCTCACACAAAAAGGGAATGATCTTTTTTGCCTCGTAAAGAGTTCGCGGTGATCCAGAGAAGATAATACCCTCCCCCTCTCGCGCATAAAAACGAATTTGCTCTTCAACAAGCTTTGCAACCCATCGCGGGTCGTTGAGAAGACCTGCTTCGTAAACTTTTTTCTGCTCTCCTACTACTTTATCAGAGGAGAAATGCGGATCGTTGATTCGGCGAAAGATCTCAGCACCGGTGTCAAAATGCAGGAAATTTGGAAATTGTTTCACCAGCTTGAACGCTTGAGTTCCCTTACCAATGCCTGGTAACCCCATTAAAAGAATTGCGCCTTTCTTCACTACTCCTCCTTGATGGTTACAGCAAGAGAGATATCTTGCTTTAAATCTCCAATGAATTTAAGGGAAGTATTCTCCCTTTGCAAACCTTCTCCCGAAATTTGTTTGCCAAATGGTTCTTCAAAAACGAAGGTAAAAGGCTCCCCTACTGTTCCTGGTTGTTTTTGAATATTAAGGGAATAGTGGGTGAGCTTTTTGAGGTTGAGGGAAGAGGGCAAACGGTATTTTAATTTGAGGATGGCAGTTGTCTGTGGTTCAACCTTAAAAAATATGGCAAATTCTGTTTTCCCCGCCTCCTCCGTGGTAAAGATTTTACTTTTTACATCTTTATCGTTGAGATTTGCCGAGAGAAGCTGACTTCCTTTTGGAACAAGAGCACGGAAAAGATTTTGGTATGTTCCAGAGGGCCAAGCGGCCGTTCCTTTGTGTTCCCAGGTAACTGTTAATTCTACCTGAAGATCATCAGCACGGGTGGGGTTGAAAAGTTTATAGTTGATCATCCTTTTGATAAGGGTAAGGTTAGTCTTGGTTCCGAGATTAGTATCCAGAAGCATAAGAAAATCCCCGCTTTCGGCTTTGATGCGACCATCAAAGCCACTTTCCGCCAAAGCTTGGGCGAGGGCTCCTTTTTCCAAGTAAAGGAGAAGGTCCTTCTGCTTTAACCCTTCCCAGAAAATCTTCGCTAAAGAGGCGTAGCTTTCACGTTTAAGGTTGAAAAGGTTGGTGAGCAATTCTTCCCCTAGGGCTTGGAGGAACCGTTTTTTCTTTGTTGATCCAGGGAAAAACTCTTTTTCAACCTCCTCAGTTGTCACTTCAAAGAGGTTCTCGGCGGTAACGGTTTTGTCAAATTCAACCAATTGCAGTGGCCCTACAATTTTAAGAAGGGACTGGGCAAAAAGGAGGTTAGTGCCAATAACCCCATCAACTGTAATTTTCTGTGCTTCAGCAAAAATCTGGGTGATATACTTTCCGCTTTCTGGGAAAGAAGCATAAAAGTTTCCTTCCCGAAGGGGAAGTTTCTCAACCCCGCGAAGTTCCTTAAGCGCAGATGGCGCCGGAATGTTAGCTTTCTCCTCCACTTGATCAAACTGGTAGGAATCAAAAAACTGAAGTTTCTTGATCCCACCATCTTCAACCGTTAACTGTGCCAGTGACCCCAAAAACCCTCCCCCAGCGCGAGCTTCGGCGGAGTTTTGGAAGAGAATCAGGTAATTTCGCTCGCCTTGGTATCCCAAAAGATCAACGGCCCCCCCAGCAAAAGCAGTACCTAATTTAGTGGCTAGTAAACCTTCTTGCAAACGATCTAAGGTAGGAGTGAAAAAGTGCTGAAGATATGGTTGCACCGTTCTCAAGTGGAGCCAGGCGGTAAGAAGTTGTGTCTCAGTCTCTTTAAGGGCGAGCCTCAAGCGGTTAAACTCTTCTTCATCTTGCTTCCTCCCTGCCTCTCCCTGGCGGCTTTTCACGAGATTCTCAACAATGGTTAAGGTGGTTTCTCCTTCAATCAATACCCCCTTTAAGGCTACTAAAATTTCCTCCCCTCCTTGACTGATAAGTTGTAGGTCACGAAAAGGTAGTTTTTGGGAAAGAAGAGGAATGTTTTCAAAGAAGTGGTTGAGGGAGGAAAGCTCCTTTGCGGCTGATCCGGCAGACCAAGCCGCCCCCTGGAAATTAAAGCTGTTAAGCTGCTGGGGAAGTTTAAGGAGATGGTAGGAGACAAGTGCCACTCGTCCTCCCAAGTAAAGGAAAGGACTAAAAACCAGAAGAACAATCCCCAGTTGAATAATCCGCCGTTGGCTTGGGGGTCTAAGGCGGGGGAGATGAAGATGTACTAGTGCTCTGGTGGTGCTTCTCCACTTCTTTTGTCCTAAAGATGCACCACTTCCGGCGGGTAAAGCTTTTAAGGTTTGCAAAATCCCTTCCTTCAAAGAAACCTGCGACTTAAAACCAGGAAGCGCTTCTCCTTTCAACTGGACCTCCCTACCTCCCTCCACAAGCCCTTTATGGTAGTGGATCTCATGCCTTCCTCCTCCCATTTCCACAAGCATTTCCGCAATCGTGGTGGTGGAAAAAGGGGTAGGGGCAGCGGCAAAGAAAACCCCTCCTTCCTTGTTTGCAACCGCAGTTGCCATCTTCACTGCTTCGGCGGCATCAGTAAGGTAAAGGTAGTAATCGTGATCTTTACCTTCACCGTAGATGGTAAGAACTGTCCCTCCTTTTGGAGATTCGCTGGTAAACTCTAAGATTAAGTGACCTAGTGTTCCTGATTCTGTCAAAGGAATTCCTGGGCCAAAAATTGTGGGGAGGCGAAGGATGGCAGTTTTTAACCCGTATTTCTGGTGAAACTGCTTGGTGAGAGTTTCCGCAAAGTGTAGCGACTCAAGGTAAAGCACCTCCTTTGTAGCTTCCATCTTGCTTGTAATCTTCAGGCTGGAAACAAGAATAAATTCCGCTTTTTCTCCCTCCGCTTTTTCCAGAAGTAGTCGCGTCCCCTCGCTTAAGGCAGTTGGATCTTTTCCAAGTTGAATCAGACAATCGTAACGCTCTTTGGGAAGCTTCTTTCCTTTTTCTGTCCAGGAAGAGACTTGAAAGCCTGCTTTTTGGAAAGCTTTAAAAACCGCCTCAACAAGCGCTCCTTCTCCGAAGGCGAGGAGAACTTTCTTCCTGTTGTTCATTATTTTCATTCTATCAGTTGTGAATTATAGTTATAATTGAGCAAAGCGAAGATGAGAAAAAGACTTTATCTTTTTACCGATGGCGCCTCGCGCAGAAACCCCGGACCAGCAGCAGCGGGGGTGGTGCTTAAAGATCAAAAGGGGAAAATCTTGCAACAAAAAAGCCAATTTTTGGGACGGATGACTAACAACGAAGCAGAGTATAAAGCTCTACTTCTGGGGTTGGAATTAGCAAAAAAGTTTCAGCCGGAAGAGCTTATTTGTTGCTTAGATTCGCAGCTTGTTGTCTCGCAAGTTAATGGCTTGTATCGAGTAAAAAAACCTCATCTTGCAAGACTTTTAGACAAGGTTCAGCAGGTAGAGCGCGATTATCCCAAAGTTGCTTATCGATTGATCCCTCGGGAGAAAAATAGCGCTGCAGATGCTTTGGCGAACAGTGTTTTAAAACGGGTCCGGTAAATGGATTTGTCAATCTCTTCCCCAACCGCAAGGGCGATTGTCAAAACTTTAGTTTACCGTGACCTTTTTGACTATCCTCTAACCACTTTGGAAATTCACCGCTTTCTTATTCAAGAAAAAAGTTCACAAAAGGTGGTGGAGGAAGCATTAGGAAAGCTTACTTCAGCAAAGGTGGTGCAGGAGAAGGGGGGGTATTATTTTCTCCCTGGGCGTGAAGAAACGGTTGTGCTTCGAAAAAAACGGGAAGCAATTTCACTGATCAAAATTAAAAAAGCTACCGTCTACTCCAAATTATTTCTTCTTATTCCTTGGGTACGGGGTGTTTTTGTTACAGGAGCGCTTGCGGTAGGAAATGTGGATCAAAAGAGTGATTTGGATATTCTTGTTGTGGCCGGAAGAGGAAGAGTTTGGTTAACGCGACTTTTAGTAACCCTTCTTCTTGATCTTTTGTGGCTGAGAGCGAGACCTCCTGGCAGAGTAAAAGATAAAGTTTGCCCTAACATGTTTTTGGATGAAACCGCATTACAAGTTCCCAAGAATGAGCAAAATTTGTACACAGCTCATGAGGTAGTTCAGGCAAAGGTAATTTGGGAGCGCGAAGGCATCCATCAACGTTTTTTGGTAAAGAACCGTTGGATTAAGAAGTTCCTTCCCAATGTTGTTATCCCTTCTTCATCTTCATCTCACCGTCGGCGAGGCGGTTTTTTCTTCCTTGACTGGTTAGAGTATGGGGTTTATCAGGCACAACTTGCCTATATGCAAAAGCGAAAAACACAGGAAGTAGTTACACCTAAAAGGATCCTTTTCCATCCTACTGACTTGCCGGCAAAGATTGTTGGAGATTTTGAGAAGCGGCTTACCCAAGCTTCTCCCGCTTTACTTGACAAGGTTAAGTAATCTCTCTAAAATCGTTGCTGTGTTAGCCCCTGCCCCAGAAACGCGCTGTGGGCAAATCCCATGAAAATTAAACCACTCGCTGATAAAATCCTTATTGAACCTTTAGAGCGGGAGGCAAAGACTCCTGGGGGGATCATTATTCCCGACACCGCTAAAGAAAAACCTCAAGAAGGAAAAGTGATTGCCGTTGGGCCGGGAAAGTGGGAGGAAGGAAAGTTGATTAAGCCCGAAGTGAAAAAAGGCGACCATGTTCTTTATCGGCGTTACGGTGGGCAGGAGATCAAAATTGAAGGGAAAGAATATCTTATGGTGGAGATGGATGATATTTTGGGAGTGGTTGAATAATGGCAAAGCAGATCATCTACGCTGAGGAGGCGCGGGAAAAGTTAAAAAAGGGAGTGGATAAGCTTGCTCGGGCGGTGGTGACCACCCTGGGGCCGAAGGGGAGAAATGTTGCCTTGGATAAGAAGTGGGGTGCTCCGGATGTGGTTCATGATGGGGTAACCGTTGCTAAGGAGATTGAGCTGGAGGACCCATTTGAGAATATGGGAGCACAGCTTGTTCAGGAGGCGGCAAGCAAGACTAATGATATTGCTGGTGATGGAACAACAACCGCGACTCTGTTTGCAGCCGCAATCATTGACCAAGGATTAAAGAACATCACCGCTGGGGCAAACCCGATGGAGCTAAAAAGAGGGATTGAGAAAGGGGTGGAGCTTGTTGCGCAGGAGATCAAAAAGATCGCCAAGCCGGTAAAGACAAGGGAAGAAAAAGTACAGATCGCTACAATCTCTGCCGCTGATTCCGAAATCGGAGAGATTATTGCCTCCGCTTTTGAGAAGGTTGGTGATGATGGAGTAATCACCGTTGAGGAAGGGAAGGGATTAAAGACGGAGGTTGAGTACAAAGAGGGAATGCTGATCGATAAAGGCTACGCCTCTCCCTACTTTATCACTGATGCCGAGCGGCTTGAGGCGGTGGTTGGGGACGCTCATATCTTAGTGACCGATCAGAAACTTTCCTCCTTAAATGATCTTCTTCCTCTTCTTGAGAACATCGCCAAAGTGACAAAGAACATTGTCATTATCGCCGATGAGATTGAGGGCGAGGCGTTAGCGACGTTGGTTGTCAATAAGCTTCGAGGAACGCTTAACGCTTTAGCGATCAAAGCTCCTGGGTTTGGGGAAAGACGGAAAGAGATGCTTCAGGATATTGCGGTTCTCATTGGTGCAAACTTCATCTCTGAGGAGGCAGGGAGGAAACTTGAGTCAGCGACGTTGGAGGACTTGGGGACAGCGGAGCGGATTGTTGCTGGGAAAGAGGAAACGATCATTGTTGGTGGCGGGGGGCAGAAGAAGGAGATTGAAGCGCGAATTGCCCAGCTAAAGCGGCAGATTGAGGAAGCTGATTCTGATTTTGATCGGGAGAAGATGGAGGAGCGTCTCGCAAAACTCGCTGGTGGAGTAGCGGTTGTATATGTGGGGGCAGCAACGGAAGTGGAGCTTAAAGAGAAGAAACACCGAGTGGAAGATGCTTACGAGGCAACAAAGGCCGCGCTTGAGGAAGGAATTGTTCCTGGTGGGGGGACAACTCCGCTTCGCGCACGAAAAGTTTTGCGAGAAGTTAAGGTTGAAGGTGATGTGGGAGTAGGCTACGAGATTCTTTACAAGGCACTAGAGCAGCCAGTACGCAAGATTGCAGAGAATGCTGGAGCCGATTCCGGTTGGGTACTTTCGGAGATTGAGAGGAAAAAAGGTGAGGGAGCAGCGACTTTTGGCTTCGATGCCGCCGCCATAGAATTTTGTGATCTGGTTAAGCGGGGAATCATTGATCCGGCAAAGGTTACCCGTACCGCCCTTCAAAATGCCGCCTCAGTGGCGGTGATGGTTCTGACGACAGAAGCTTTAATCACCGATATTCTTGAAGAGAAGAAATCCGCCACTGGCGGACCCACCCCCGGAATGCCTTCTGAGGAATATTAAAAACTACTCATCCCAAGGATGATAGGACTTGGTCCTATAACTCCTGTCTCCTGACTGCTGGCTAACTTTCTTCAATACTAATCCCTTTTCCTTTCTTTTCTCCTTTTGCGATGGGAATGGTGATCTTAAGAATTCCGTCTTTGAGTTTTGCGCGGGCTTTGTTCTCTTCCACTGCTTTAGGCAAGGTTGTGGCATAGTGGAAGGAGTTTTGTTTCTGGGCGCGGTAGATAACCGCCTTTTCTTTTTCCTCCTCCTTTTCCTCTTTGTGTTCCGCATCGATCCTTAAAATCCCGTCCTTGATCTCCACTGAAATCTCTTCTTTCTTTGCCCCAGGAGCAGGTGCTTCAACCACTAACCCTTCTTTTGTTTCATAAAGATCAAGACCACCATGGGGTAAAGAAGAGCGGCCTTCTTCAAAAAACGGACCCCAAAAACCAAAGAATGGAAATTCAAACTCGTAACTGGCCATAAAGTTTACACCTCCTTTCTGAAATCTCCTGACTTCTATTATATAATAGGTAAGACATAGGGTTTACCCTGAGCTTGTCGAAGGGTGCGGTGGCCCGCCAGCCCGAGGCTTGAACCCGAGGTCCATCAGCCCGGGGCTGAGGTCGGCCTTGGGCCGAAGTGGCATGTATTATGTATACGTTCTTAGGAGTAGAAAGAGTGGAAAACTTTACAAAGGCTCAACGCACGATTTAAAACACAGGGTACAGGAGCATAATCGAGGGAGTGTCCTGTCTACCAAGGCAGATATCCCTTGGGATATGGTTTACTACGAAGCTTTTGCGAATAAGACAGATGCGTTACGGGAGGAGAAATTTTTGAAGATGGGTAAAGGCAAGGAACGTATCAAGTATTTACTTAAATACACACTGAGTAAGTGAGTTCTGGTGCGGTGGCCGAGTGGCTAGGCAGGCGCCTGCAGAGCGTCTCACGGGGGTTCAATTCCCCCCCGCACCTCCATCACAATGAAATTAAGCCGCCT
>Ga0210017_1005087_pt1 | contig 10648 bp, 8 predicted proteins | sample CryGeyCG2014_020_FD_183966 | JGI IMG/M metagenome (GOLD analysis project Ga0210017, IMG submission 183966) | Groundwater microbial communities from aquifer - Crystal Geyser CG08_land_8/20/14_0.20 (SPAdes) (version 2) | ecosystem: Environmental > Aquatic > Deep subsurface > Groundwater | place... | reverse complement strand
CGTTACCAGTAGCCATCCCGCCCTTAATTTCCAACTTGTCTATAAAAACAGCGATTTTTCGATTTATAAGATATAATAGAATTTATTATGGACAAAGCGCTTAAAGTTTTAAAAAATCACCGAGTTGCCCTTTATATTATTGCTTATGAAGCGGAAGATAATATTGACCAAGTTCTAAAAAGAATTCCCAAAACCATCGTTAATAAGTTTGCCCAAATATATTTAATTGATGATTCATCCAAAGACAAAACCGTTGAGACGGCAATCGCTTCGGCCAAATCCTTAAGTCTTAATAATTTTAAAGCAATGAAAACGCCGTTCAATCAGGGGTATGGCGGTAATCAAAAAATCGGTTATCAGTATGCAATTAGCCAGGGTTTTGAGTATGTCATTATGCTTCACGGCGATGGTCAGTACCCTCCGGAATCATTGCCGGACTTAATTGCGTGCTTTGCTGACCCGCAAGTTGCCGCTGTTTTTGGCTCAAGAATGATAAATCGTTATCAGGCCTTGGAAGGAGGCATGCCCTTGTATAAATGGATTGGCAACCAAGCTCTGACTTTTATTGAGAATAAAATCATGCAGTCTAATTTATCTGAATTTCATTCCGGTTATCGGGCCTATTCTACCAAAGCTTTAAAATTAATACCGTTTTTAATGAATAGCGATGTTTTTCACTTCGACACGGATATTATTATTCAATTTTTAGCTAACAATTTTAAAATAAAAGAAATTCCGATCCCCACCCACTATGGGGACGAAATTTGCCGCGTCAATGGTTTAAAATACGCCAAGGACTGTTTGATTTCCAACCTTCAGTTCCGGCTTCATAAAATGGGGGTTTGGTATCAGCCGAACTTTGACATTCAATTACCAAATAAAAGGGTTTATAGTTTTAAGAAAAGTCATAACTCGCTTCATTATTATATTACTAATCATTTATCTTGGGAAAAAACTGATGCGGTTGTTGATCTTGGAGCCAACGACAGTACTTTAGCCTCTAAAATTATTTCAAAAGTAAAGAAAATTACTATAGTTGATATCCGGAAACCCCGGGGAAAGAAAAATGTCAAAAGCCTCCGGCTTGATTTAAATCAAGATTTCGACAAAAACTTGGGAAATAAATCATTTAATAAAGTTATTGCTTTAGACATTATCGAACACTTAAATAATCCTGAGTCAGCCATTAAAAAAATTAATAATATATTAAAGACCGGCGGCACCTTATACGCTTCCACCGCCAATATTGGCTATTTTATTATGAGAATTACTCACTTGATCGGCTGGTTCAATTATGGCAAAAGAGGCATTTTAGACATGACCCATCAACGGCTTTTTACAGTTAATTCATTTAAAAAACTATTACAGGATAACGGGTTTGTTCTTAAGAAAGTTGTTGGTTTTGGCCCTCCTATAGCTGACCAAATCAGTCATCGGGGAATCTGGAAAGCAATTGATCTTATTTCCGGTTTCCTGGCTAAACAATATTCGTCCCTTTTTAGTTTTAATTTTCTAATCATTGCTGAAAAAAAGCCAGCCTTTAAAGATATTTATCAGCAAACGCTTCTCAGCCAAAAAATCTCGTTAGTTTGAACATGTCTTCTATAAATTTTAATAAATATCAAACTCGGGGTCATGATTATCATTGGCAGCAAATTGCCAAAAATCTTTTTACCTTTAATGCCTATGTTCAAGCCCGCTATCAGCAAATAGTTGATCAGATTCCCAAAAGCAATAATCTAAAAATTTTAGACATCGGCTGCGGCGATGGAGTACTTTTATATTTAATTAGTCAAAAAAATAAAAGCCTTCTTACTGGTATTGATCTTGATCAAGATAGTCTTAAGATAGCCACAACCAAAGTAAAGGCTAAATTTATCAAAGCCTCAGCTTATAAACTTCCAGTTAAGTCAAGCTCATATGATTATGTTTTGGCTAGCGAAATCATCGAGCATCTTGATCAACCAAAGAAAATGTTAATCGAAATAAAAAGAGTTTTAAAGCCCAAAGGGATAGTCATTATTACTACTCCAGTGAAACTATTTCAAAAACCTGAAGATTCGTTGCATGTTCAGGAATTTACTGTTAAAGATCTTAATCAAATATTACGTCAGTATTTTTCTCAGATTAAGATCATAACTTCTCACCCCTTTTGGTTTAAAAAAATTTATACTTTCACTTTATTCAAATTTGGCCGTTTTCATTTAGGTTTATTTCGCTGGTTAATTAATGCTATTGTGTTCTGTACCGGTTATAATCCGTTTTTAATTACTAGTGGTCGCTCCACACAACAAGTGGCGGTGGCTAGAAAATAATCATATGGTTCAGCTTGGTCGTAATGTTTTAACTCAATTAACCGCCAACGGTTTAGGTGGTTTGGTTTCTTTTATTACCATTTCGGTTTCTGCCCGGGTGTTTGGCCCGGCCATTTTTGGTCAGATAGCCTATTTGATTGGTTTTTTAGGAGTAATCATGGCCTTGTCTGATTTTGGTCTTTCCCGGGCTCATGTTCATTTCACCGCTTTTTTGAATCGACCTCGGCAAACTCTGGGCACTTTTTTAATTATTAAGTTAATTATCTTAAGTATCTGTACCGTCGTTGCTTTAATTGCCGGTAACCTTAAGGGGCAGTTGTCCTGGATTTTTATAATTTTACTGGCCAACGAAATTTTTTCCCGGATTGCTGATGCCACTTTAATTACTTTTGAAGGCTTACAGCAGGCTTGGTCACCCAATCTTTCCAAGCTAACAGCCAAAGTCGTTAAACTCTTAGGGTTAGGGATAATTGTCTTAGTCTTTAAAAATGCTTTTGGATACTCTTTATCTATTTTGGTAGAAGCAATTGTCTTATTTGGTTTTTGTCTTTACTGGCTCTGGCGATTTAAGCCGGTACGATTTTCTCCCCCTTTGGCTAAAAAATATTTTTACTACAGCTTACCGTTTGCTCTCATTATGCCCTTGTCCTATTTCCAGGATAGTAGTTTACCTTTGATTTTGCGGCATTCTCATTCCGTGGAAGCCGTTGGTTTTTTTGCTGCTGCTTTCGGTCTCTTTGGTTTCATTAAAACTTTATCCGGTTCACTTATGACTTATTTTTTCCCAAAAATATCCCAACTTTATCGCTTGGGTCAGTTAGACGAAATCCAACGTTACACTGATTTAGCCGTCAAATTTTCCGTTATTTTCTTTGCCCCATTTTTATTATTGCTTTACTTTATTCGCTACCCGCTCATTTCTTTAGTGCTTGGTCAGCAGTTCTTGCCCAGCGTCCCGGTTTTTGCCTGGTTATTATTAGGTCAGCTAATTTTAATTATTTTTGCCCCTTATGATCATGTTTTATTTGCCACCCGTAATCATCAACCAATCATTTGGGTCAGTTTTTTTGGTTTAATTTTATTAGTTAGTTTAAATTATTTATTGGCGCCTCAATATGGTGCCGTTGGCTCGGCTGTCAGCTTAGTCTTAACTTGGTTTATCAGTAGCCTTGGTAATTTTATTATTCTTTTCCGCCGCACCGGCATGCATTTTTGTTCAGACTTTTCCTTTGGCAGAAAAGAGGTAAAATATCTTCATGCTCTCATTTATTCCTTTAGCCAAGCCGGTTTTCGGTCCAACCGAAAAAAAACTGGTCATTGAATGCTTGGATACCGGCTGGATATCCTCGATTGGTAGTTTTGTTGAAGAATTCGGCCAAGCAACTGCCAAATTTGTGGGAGTTAAATATGCTTTGCCTGTTGCCAGCGGGACTGCCGCGCTTCACTTGGCCTTGCTTGCTTTAGGGATTAAACCCGGAGATGAAGTAATTGTTCCGGCTTTGACTTTTGTGGCTTCGGTTAACGCCATTACTTATGTTGGCGCCAAACCGATTTTTATAGACATTGAATCTAAAACTTACAACCTGGATATCAATCAGCTGGAAGCCAAAATTTCACAAAAGACTAAAGCGATTATGACTGTTGATCTTTACGGCCATCCGATTGATTTTGACAAAGTAATCAAGATTTGCCGCCAATATAATTTAAAATTTATCAGCGATTCAGCTGAATCTTTAGGTTCGTTGTATAAAGGTAAGCCGACCGGCAGTCAGGCAGATGTCAGTATTTTCAGCTTTTTCGGCAATAAAATTATTACTACCGGCGAAGGCGGAATGATTACCACCAATAATAAAAAGCTTTATGAAACCGCCCGGTTTTACCGCGATCAGGCAAAAAATACTAAAATTCATCCTTATTACCATCCGGCGATTGGTTTTAACTACGGTTTAACTAATTTGCAGGCAGCAGTCGGCCTAGGTCAATTAAAACAGATTAAAAAACTGGTAGCTAAAAAACAAGCCATTGCTAAAGAGTATAACTGCCTCTTAAAAAATATTCCCGGGATTATTACCCCCTTGGAAACTGATTATGCTAAAAGCAATTATTGGATGTACGCCATTTTAGTTAATAAGAATAAATTCGGTTGCACCAGAGATCAACTAATTTCTTATCTAAAAACCAAAAATATTGAAACCCGGCCGTTCTTTTTTCCTATTCCTTTACTGCCGCCATATAAAAAAGCCAATCAGGATAAGCGCTTTCCGATTACCATCAAAATTGCTTCTCAGGGTATGAATTTACCCACTTTTGCCTCGCTAACTGACGAAGAAATAAAATATATTTGCCAAATTATTGCTTCGGCGCAAAAATCATCAAATGGGTAACCGGACACCACCAGGGTAATAAATAGTGTTTTATTAATGTAAATTTGCGGCTAAAAAGTTTGATTATTTCCTCTGCCCGATAATTTTTTAAAGTGACTTGAGCTTCAACTTCAGTCTTGATGCCGAAAAGCGACACGATAGGATATAATTTCTGCCTTAGGTTTTCATTGGGAAAAGTAATTAATAGTTTTCCCTTTGGTTTTAACACCCTATAAGCGCCGGCAATAAAATCGTTTAATTTAGTAATATGTTCAATTATTTCAGTCGCCAAAATTAAGTTAAAGCTGTTTGTCTTAAAAGGCAGGTCAGCCGCGTCAGCCACGCGCAGCGAGATTTTTAAGTTTTTGTTTTTCAGGCGCCGCCGCAGTTCCTGAAGCGGTTCTTCAATCAGGTCAATAGCGGTAACTATTGCCCCCTTTTGGGCCAATTTAAGGGTAATATAGCCGGCCTCGCAGCCGATGTCCAAGAGTCTTTTGCCGCGGATATTGCCTAGTTCCTGAAAGATTTTTTTAATTCGATAACGGGAAGGGATGCCGATTAACCAGTGTTGGTAGTAATGATCCATCGGTTCTTGTTGAAATTCCAATCTGGCCGCTTGTTTATCTGGCAATTTATCAGTTTTCATTTAGTCAAATCTTATCATATAATTAACAGATGGCTAAAACTAAAATATTGTTAATTGCAATCTTAGTTTTTTTTACCGGACTTTATTTGCATAATGCCTGGTTTTATTCACCTTACAGCGGTTACGATGCCGGGATTCACCAGATTTACACTAAAATTATTACTTTCGAACATAGAATTCCAGTTCCGGCCGACACCCCCGAGTCTTACAACCCGCCTTTGTTTTACTGGTTATCCGGTCAGTTAGCCCGGGCATTTACGCCGCTGTTTAATAATAATTTTCTTGATGCGTTGAAAAGCTGGCAAATTTTAATTGCTTTATTATTGCCAATAGCGGGTTATTTTTGGTATGACATTTTTTGCATCTTGAACCCGAAAAATAAATTATTAGGCCTATTCTTGCTGTTTTGGCTGTTGTCTTTGCCGGTCATCAATAAAATGGCGCCGATGTATAATCTGGAAACGCCCCAGCTGATCTTAAGTTCATTTATTATTTGGTGGTTTATTAAGTTTGTTTTGAAAAAACCTTCAATCAGACGAATGATTTATTTAGGTATTTTCTGCGGTGTAATTTTGTCCTTGAGAATTATGTCTGCTTCGTTGTTATTGAGTTTAGGTTTAATGATAGGGGTTTTATATTTGGCTAAAAGATTGTCTTTTAAACAAATGATTATTTACGGTCTGACGTTTACTCTGGTGACTTTAATTATTGGCGGCCAGTATTATTATTTTTACCGGGATAAGGGTGTGTTTGACAGCGGTGAAAATGTTGTTGAAAACAGCAAAACCCCATTTTTCCAAAGACAGCCAAAAAGTTTTTACACTGACACATTTTTAAGAACTTCGATGAGAACTCCTATTCGACCATATTTTCCCAATCGTTTTATTCCCATTTTTTATTCTACTTTTTGGGGTGATTATTGGAATTACTACTGCCAACGGCGTTTTCCCCTGTCTGCCGCAGAAGAAATTAAATTTAGCGAAAGTACCAATAAAGTTAAAATTTCTGCGGCCAGATTAAACCTGCTCGCTTGGCAAAATAGGATTAATTTAATCCCTTCTTTAATTCTTATTGCCGGAATATCCATCGCAGTCATCAAAACAATAAAACAATTCAGCCGGCGCCGGCTTTTAGACCAGAGAAAATTGAGCGAAGGTTTTTTGGCAATATTTTTCGTGGCAGCGTTTTTGGCTTTTTTCTATACCAATATTCAATTCCCCAATACCTATAAAGGGGATACGATTAAAGCCTCCTATATTCTTTTTGCCATTCCGGCCTTGATTTATTTTGCCGGTAAATTATTGATGAATTTTCGTCATCGCCGCTGGTTTTTCTACCCGCTTCTTCTAGTCATCATTATTTCAATGATCTTTAATTTACGATTTGACTTTTTTTAGCTATGAAATTATCAGTAATTTTGCCTACCTATAACGAATCCGGCAATATCGCTAAACTTATTTCGGCAATCAATAATCAGGAAGATTTAACAAGATATAAAAAAGAATTTATTGTGATTGATGATAACTCTCCTGACGGCACGGCCAATGAGGTCAAGAAACTCTGCCAAAAAAATTTTCCTGTTAAATTAATTATCAGAAAAAAAGAAAAAGGATTGGCCACGGCGATTTTAAGCGGTATCCGCCAAGCCACAGGAGAGATAATTGTGTTGATGGATACAGATTTCAATCACCGGCCGAAAGATATTATCCGTTTACTGGAGCCGATTAAAAAACAACAGGCAGATTTAGTCATTGGTTCCCGCTATATTCCCGGCGGTGGTATGCATATTACCGAAGCAAGCCGTTGGCAGTATTGGCTAAGTAAATGGGGTAATTATTTGGTTAACCGTTGGTTGATTAATTTACCGGTTCAGGAAAGCTTGAGCGGGTTTGTGGCCGTGAGAAAAAAGCTCCTGTCTAAACTTAACTTAGTCAGGATTTTTTACGGTTACGGTGAATACTGCATGAGGCTATTGTTTTTTTGTCACAAAGCAGGCTTCATAATTAGAGAAGTGCCGGTAATGTACGACCTGCGTCGCTACGGAGTCAGTAAAAGCTCCTTAAAGCGGATGGTTTATTATTATTTAAAAACGGCCTTAGAACTTAAATTTCATAGGCCATAATTATTATAAATGCCAAACATACTTATCATTACCGAAGATATTGTCAAAATTCAAACCTTAACTGGTTTATTAGGCCAACTTTACTCTTTTATTTATATTAGTTGGTTAAGACTAAGATTAAAATTGATAATCTGTTTTTCCCCCGAAGCTCAGGTTTTAACCTCGGATGCTTTTAATAATATCCAAAAAAATATTTTTTATTATGGCCAAGAATTAGCCAATCTAAACTATGCGGCTAATCGCCAATTTTACTGGAAGATTACCAACAAAATCTTAGATGCATTAAATCGGAAAGAACTCACTGAACTTTTTGCCGTAAAATTAGCCAGCTATTTAACTTATAATTACTTGGTTTATGCTGATCTTTATCAGAAAATCTTTGATAAAATCAATCCCAAAAAAGTTATTATTCTCGGTTCTAGCCCTCATGAATTAATTGCCGAATTTATTGCCAGAGAAAAAGGGATCTGTGTAGTTAAAATTTCCTTGTTGCAATTAAGTTGGTTAAATCAAACATTAAACCACTTTTTTATTAACCGTGAATACAAAACCAAGATTGAACGTTTTTTGACTCAATCACAACACCCATTGCCGGAAATTTCCACTATAAAAAAGTCCACCCTTTTAAGTCTTGATTTTTATCGTCATTTAAAAACTTTAGCTCCGATTTACTCTAACCTTCAAAAAAAACATTCTCCGCTGTTAGTCACCGATATTCCTAATCTAGAATCGAGCCTGTCGAATTTAAATCTCAAAAATGCCAGAGCGGTTTATTTAGCTGGTTTTCTGGGAAAACGCCAAATTCTTAATGTCTTATCTCAAAAATCAATTAAACTGCCTGTGTCTGAGGCTCACCGCGATACTCTGCAAGACTTTCTATTTAATTTAAGCTTAAAGACAGCCAAGCCCTTGATTAGCAATAGTTTAATTTTAGCAAAACTTTACCAATTAGCGAGCCAAAAACTTTTTAAAACACTTAAGCCTAGTGGAGTTGTTATTGTTTCCGACGCCCGGTTGATTGAACTATCATTAGCCCAGCAAGCTAAAAAAAATCATACGCCCTCGATTATGGTATCCCCAAACGCTATCTTAGACGCGACCCAATTAAATCCTTATACTTCTACTGATAAGATAGCGGTTGTTGGTAGTTATATCCAAGATCAATTAATTAACATTGGCGTGCCTTCAAAAAAAATTCACATTGTCGGCGACGCAAGAATAGAAAATTATGATTTTCTCAAGAAACATCTATCAAGAGAAACAATCTATCAAAAACTTCAGATTAAGGACTTATCTAAAAAAATTGTCTTATTAATTTCCTTTCGTTCCAACTGGTACATTCCCAAACCAGAGAAGGAAATGTTTATCAAAATGGCCAGTCAAGCTGTCGCTGCTAATCCCGATACCATATTAGTTATCAAACCTCATCCCACAGAAAAGCGCTATCGCATCATTGAAGAATTAAACCAGTGGGGGATTAAAAATGTTATCGTATCAGACAATAATCAGTTAGAACTGATGGAATTATTGCACGCGGCAAACGTAGTTGTCCAAACCTGGTCAATGACAATTTTTGAAGCCATTATGATGCGCCGGCCGGTTATTGTTATCAATCCTCAGAATAAGAACTATGGATCTTTTAATCCCATTATTAAAACTGGCGGCGCTATTGAAGTAAAAAATCAACAAGATCTTAACCATTGGGTAAAGGTACTAGTAAACCCTAATGATTGGTTGGCTCAAAATCAACTATCTAAAGCCACAAAAAGTTGTGAAGAATTCATTAAATCCCCGGATGGAAAAACAGCCGAACAGATTACTAGCCTTCTTTTCTCAAAGGGGAGAAAAAAAACTTAAATTTCCCGGCCATATATTTTCCGGAGTTTGGATAAAGGTGTAGTTATTATTTACCTTATTTTCTATTATTTGGGTTAAATTATTATCAGACACAATCTTTAATCTATTATAGTCTAGTACTATTAAATCTGCTTCATTTAGCCATTCCGCCATCATGGCTTGATTCCAAAATCCAAGTTTTCTGATGGTTAGCGTATCGTTTGAAGGTTTATAAAAATTTGTGTGGTTGATTAACGGATAATAGCTGACTTTACCGGCCAGATATAAACTAATCGGTTCAGCCAGCCAGACTATTTTTTGCTTATCGGCCACCAGCGGTCGTAAGGCCCGGGCTGAACGGTCGAGCTCGCTGATAGTGTTGGGCCGATCGGGTAACTGAAACAAACTGGCAAAGGGTAAACCGATTAGGCTTAAGACGAGGAGAAAGGGATAGTATTTGATCTTTTTGTTTCCCAGCCATCTGGTAAAGATTATGGCTATCAGCGGAAACGAATAAGCAAAATAAGCAATGACTGCCCGGGGGCTTAAATTGGCGGCCGACCAAACGTGGGCAACAAAATTGGTTGCCGTAACGACAATTAATAAACGCCAGCGGCTATCCTTCGGCCAAATCTTTCCCGCCTTGACGGCACGCAAAAGCGCCAGAATGCCGACCAAGCCGAAGCTGAAAAATAAACCACCGAACTCTTTAATCGCTTGCCAATACTGTTTGAGGCCAAAATCAACGAATCGGTTTAAGCCTAAAACCGTTTTTTCTGCGGCGTTAACCGGCAGCAGCCGGCTGACCCCGGGAAAGTTTTTTAAGATATTGATGGTGCCCGGCCAGCCGGGAAGAAAGAATATGGCCAGAATGGTTAGACTGATTAAATAATTGATCAGTAATTCTTTAAGGTTTTTTCTGTAGATTACCATCAGCCAAAGCCAGTAAATAATTAAAGTGAATAGGAAATTCTCCCGAATAATAAAACTAAGACTGAAAGCGAGAGTGGCTAAGCGGTATCGGTTTTTAACCAAGCAGTAAAAAGCCATTAATAAAACTAAGGCAATGATTGATTGGGGGACGGCGGCCGAGTAGTACAAGATGGCCACCGGAGCCAGTGCCAAAAGCGGCAGCACTTTTTTTCCGGCCAAGCGGTAAGTGATCCATAATACCCCGAGTCCGACAAAAAACGATTGAATCCGGGCTAGGAGCAGACTTGGCCCAAAAAAAGTTTGCCCTAAACCATACCAGAGAAAAATTCCCGGCATATGCTGGTAAAAAAACTCCGGCGTTGAGTAGTAACCGACTTGGCCGGTAGTCATCAGCCAGCCTTTAATTAAGTATTTAGCTTCGTCAATATAGGTA
>Ga0210017_1005082_pt1 | contig 10655 bp, 9 predicted proteins | sample CryGeyCG2014_020_FD_183966 | JGI IMG/M metagenome (GOLD analysis project Ga0210017, IMG submission 183966) | Groundwater microbial communities from aquifer - Crystal Geyser CG08_land_8/20/14_0.20 (SPAdes) (version 2) | ecosystem: Environmental > Aquatic > Deep subsurface > Groundwater | place... | reverse complement strand
CCGATACAATCGTCCCGGTAGGAGGGCATTTATGCCCGATACAATCGTCCCTAAAGGCACTCCTACCCTTTAAAAAAGTAGCCTGTCCCCCTTTTTCTAAAAAATTGCCTATAATTAAAGGAAGCAGTAGGAATGAGACAGCGGTTATCCCCTACACATTGATGTAGAGACAGACCACTGCGAGGGACACGGCCAAGCAATGGTCAGGCAAGATGCCTGACTTCCCTGCCTGTGCCACGGGAAGAAGCAAAAATGAAACAATTAATCATTAATGCTGATGATATGGGAATGAGTAAGGGAATAACCTATGGTTGTCTGGATGCTTTTAAAAAGGGAATAGTCAGTAATATTAGCCTGATGATTAATATGCCCTACAGTGATTTAGCGGTAGAGAAGGTATTGGAAAACCCTGAAGTTAAAGTTGGCTTGCACCTTTGTTTAACTTCCCAGGGAGGGAAGAAAAGAGTGGGTAAGCCTGTGCTTCCTCCCAAGGAAGTTCCTAGCCTAATTGATGAGGAGGGTTACTTTAAGGGCTTTAAGAGAGTCCAAAGGTTCTTTGGGCTCTTTCCCGGGCAAGTCTTTGATTACTCCTTAGGTGAGGTAGAAAAGGAACTGCGAGCTCAGGTAAAAAAGGCAATGGATTCAGGATTAGATTTAACCCACCTGGACAGTAATGAGGGATTTCATAACTTAAATCAAGATTATTTTAATTTGGTCTTTGAGTTATGTAAGGAGTTTAATCTCCCCATGCGCTGGCCCAACCCCTGGAGCCTGGGCAAGTTAAGAAGGGCAGGCATCTTAACTACCGATTATTTAAAATATCACTATTACGAAGTAAGTCTTGAGAATAAAGAAAGTTACTTATTTAAAAAGTTAAGCTCCTTAAGAGATGGTATTACCGAGTTTATTGTCCATCCTGCTTATGATGATGAAGAATTAAAAGAGATCTCTGCCTCCGGAAAGAATAGAAACAAAGAGTTAAATATCTTATCTGGGGAAAAGATTAAAGAGCTAATTCACCGCCTAAATATTAAGTTAATTAGTTTTCAGGACCTGCGGGACAAGCAAAGAAAGAGAAGTGGGAAGTATGAAATTATTTAAAAGATTCTCCAAGTATTTAAAACCTTACTGGCTGATTATCTTCGGGGCAACAGTTTGTGCTATCCTCAAGACTCTTCTGGCTCTACCTATTCCCTATATGGTCAAATTAGTCATTGATTATGCCCTGGATAACAGAAGAGCTCTCTTTTTCGGGCATAGCTTTAACCCTCCAGAATTATTACGCTTGGTCTTCTTTGTTCTCTTCTCCATCTCCCTCACTGCGGCTGTAGTCATATATTTTAGAGTTTATCTCACTAACCTTTTTGGCAATAAGATAATAATGGACCTGCGTCAGGACCTTTATCATCATCTCCAAAGACTATCCCTTAATTTTTATGAGAGCCGTCCTACCGGGAGAATTATGTCCCGAATGTTAAATGATATTGAGGTAGCTCAAGGAATTGTAAATGGTTTTTTCATAAACTTATTGATGGACTTTACCACCTTATTTGCAGTAGCAGGAGTCCTCTTTTTTATGGATTGGAAATTAGCACTCATTGCTTTATCCATAGTCCCTCTTTACGCCCTTGCCTTCTACAAACTTGCCCCCCAGGTAAAGCAATTAAGTAAAGATGTGCAAAAGAAGATGGAGGATATCTCCGGTGACCTTCAAGAAAAAATCTCCGGGGTCAAAGTTGTTCAGTCTTTTACTGCTGAAGGGGCGGAAGAGAAAAAGTTTACCCATCATCTGGGAGAACTTTATCACGATGTGATGAAACGCGTCTCCACCCACGGTGAACTAAACTCAATTGATGAGTTTCTTACTACCTTAGGAATTGCTTTAGTTCTTCTCTTTGGAGGTTGGGAAGTCCTAAGGGGAGTCTTAACTAAAGGTGACCTAATTGCCTTTTATAGTTATTTGGGATATATTTATTTCCCCATCCGGCGTCTAACTCAGGTAAATATCATTTATCAGCAAGCGGTCTCGGCATTAGAAAGAGTATTTCATATGTTTGACATTCTCCCGGAAGTAAAAGAGGCACCCCAAGCTATAAAACTTCCTTCCTTAGAAGGAAATGTTAAATTCCAGAAGGTTTCCTTTAAATATAACCACAGCGATTTAGTCTTAGAAGATATTGACTTAGATTTAAAGAAGGGTAAAGTAGTAGCTTTAGTTGGTCACAGTGGAGCTGGAAAGACCACCTTAGCCAACTTACTCCCCCGCTTTTATGACCCTACCGAAGGAGAAATTACTGTTGATAACTATAATTTAAAAGATGTAAAGCTAAAATCCCTGCGCCGACAGGTAGGTTTGGTTTTGCAGGATACTATCCTCTTTTCAGGAACTGTTATGGAGAATATCCGCTACGGGAGGATGAAGGCTACCGATTCAGAGATTGTGGAGGCGGCAAAATTTGCTAATGCTCATGACTTTATTCAAAGGATGCCTCAAGGCTATCAGACTGAGATAGGGGAGCGCGGAATAAAGCTATCCGGTGGTCAGAAGCAACGTATCTCTATTGCCCGCACTCTGCTTAAAGACCCTAAAATCTTAATCTTAGATGAAGCTACCTCTTCTCTTGATTCGGAGGCAGAAAATTTAATTCAGGAAGCTCTGGAAAGATTGATGAAAGGAAGAACTACTTTAGTGATTGCTCACCGCCTAAGCACAATTCTCTTTGCTGATGAGATTATTGTTCTTGAGGAAGGAAGGATAGTAGAGCGGGGAACTCATCAGGAATTATTAAAGAAGGATAAAGTCTATGCTAAATTATATGAAGAGCAATTCAAGAAGATAGAGACACCACAATGGGGTCAGACCCCGCATTAAGTTTGGAGCTCCGGTGGGGTCTGACCCCAATTAGATTATCTTCCCATCTCTCATCTTAAAGACCTTCTTGGCTTTTTGGGAGATATCCTCGGCATGAGTAACTACAATTATAGTCTTTCCCTCTTTATTTAATTTGCCAAGCAGGTTAGCAATCTCTAAAGCTGTATTTGAATCCAGATTCCCCGTTGGTTCATCAGCTAAAATTAAGGAAGGATTATTAGCTAAAGCCCGGGCAATCCCTACTCTTTGCTGTTCTCCAGCACTTAATTGATAAGGGCGATGAAAAAATCTTTTCTCTAGGCCTACCAATCCCAGAAGCTCCTTAGCCTTTTGCCTTCCCTGAGAGCGGGGAATTCCAGCTAACTCCATTGGAAGAGACACATTTTCCAAAGCAGAAAATGCAGGCAAAAGATTAAAGGACTGGAAAACAAATCCAATCCGAAGAAGCCGAAGAGCATCAAGTTCTCTCTCCTTAAGAGAAGTTACCTCCCTCCCCTCAAAGTAAATCTTACCCCGGGTAGGATTATCCACACAGCCAATAAGATTAAGAAGCGTAGTCTTTCCCGAACCAGATGGTCCCATAAAAGAGATAAAGTCTCCCTCCTCAATCTTAAGATTAAGATTATCTACAGCTTTAACCTCATAGGTGCCCATCTCATAGGTCTTACTTAAACCCACAGTCTCTACTAACATCACTCATACCTCAAACTTTCAGCCATATTCTCCCGGGCAATCTTTAAAGCCGGAAGTAAACCAGAGAGTGTTCCAATTAAGATCGAGATTAACATCCCTCCTAAAAAGAGACGGGGAGTAACCTGAGCTTCTAGGTAAAGATGAGCTATCCTTTGCAGAAGAAGAGTAATTACCTTTGATAAGCCAAAGCCAGAGAAGCAGCCCAATATACCACCCAACCCGGTAAGGATAATAGATTCAATAAGGATAGTCTTAAATATAAAAGACCTGGAGGCTCCAATTACCCGCAGAGTAGCAAATTCCTTAATTCTTTCGGAAATAGCCCAGACCTGAGTGCAGGCAACAAATAAGACTCCAATCAATAAAGCAAAAGAAGCTACGCAGATGTGAATTGCTCTGGCCATGGAGAGCATCTCTTTCATTTGCCTTACTACCTGTTCCAAAGGAAATACAGAAAGATGAGGAAATTGCTCTTTTATCTTTTTGACCAAAACCCCCATCTGGTCAACCTCTTCTGCTTTAATCTCAAAATAATCTATCTTCCCCTTTTCTCCAAAGAGCCTCTGGACCGTGGGTAGGGGAGCATAGGTCTTAAAATCAGAAATTGTCCCAGTTTGCTCAAAGATACCCACCACCCTAAAAGGTTCTTCCAAAATAGACTGCTCATCACCCACTTTTAGTTTTCTATCCTTAGCTACATTATAACCAAGAACAAGACTCTTCTTGTCCTGGTCATTTAACATTCTTCCCTGAGTAAGTCGGCAATAAGAGCGAATCTTCGGCAGGGCAGATACTGGTATTCCATCAACAATTAAAGGCATATTAGCTGAAAAAGGGTCAAGATCAGCAACAACCACCTTTACCGGAATAACAAACTTCACCCCTTTAATCTTTTCCAGCTTTTTAGCATAATCTTCGGGAAGATCTCCCTTACCCCCCAATCTTCCCATAAAAAAGGGAACTCCTCCCTTCTCCTCAGGAACAACAAAGGCATCAACTCCTCTCTTCTTTATCGTCTTATTAAAGGAGAGGAGAAACCCTTCACTGACCGAGAGTAAGCCCACAGTAAAAGCTATAGCCAAAGTAATACCAGTTACAGTTAAGATAGTTCTACTCTTCTTGCGAACTAAATTTCTTGCCGCCAAATGTGAAGAGACCATCTTAAACTCCCGCATTATGGGGTAGATGAGAGCCTCTGCTCTCATCTAAGCAAGTCTTTCCATTAACTCCTTCCTCTCTTCTCCCTTAGCTACAATAAGTCTTGCAATCAAGGCTGTTCTTTCATCGAACCTCTCCAAAACTTCCTTGAATCTCCTTCTACTTTCCGCACTGGTCTCAGCAATAGCCTTCCTCGTTTCCGCACTGGTCTCAGCAATAGCCTTCCTCGTTTCCGCATTGGTTTCAGCAATAGCTCTTCCATTTTCTGCAATAGCTCTTCCATTTTCTGCAATAGCTCTTCCGTTTGTAATGAGAAATTTAGTTAAAATCACTGACAAGAAAGCCCCAATTATTGTTATTATAACCTGAAGCACTAAAGGCACTTTCACCACCTCCTCCTCCCATTTAAAACTAAACCTGTTCCTGACAGGCTCAGGAATTGGATGGAGGTTAAGATTTATTCTTAATTCTTCATTCCCAAATCTAGCCCACCGTTTTATCTGGAGTGCACAAAGCTGTTGTTGCCTGCATTGAGACGGTCAATGCACTCCAAAAATAATGAGACGCTACAAAGGAAATTGTTAGAATCATTTTCCCCCTCCTTTAATTATAACCCATTTTTTAAAAAAGTCAAGAGGCCGTAAAGACAGGGCTGTGATTCAGACAGTAGGGGGCTAATTTAGCCCTCGGAAAGTAGGTAGACCATAAAGAGGGTAAAAAAAGGAAAGTAGGGAAGGATTAAATGGAATTTCTTTAGAACCACTTCTTAAGTCTATCGGATAGGGAAGAATAGAAAGAAAGAGGACAAATAGAGCTCCTCAGACCTCTACTTTTTGGTATTAATCTCTTCATAGGAGATTATAGGGTAAAGAGACCAATACCCAAAAGCAGAGGAGCAGTATAATTAGGAGGCTTTAATTAGGATAGACATTTCTTGGGCGCTGAAGGATAAAGATCATGGTGGTCCTCTCTGTTTCTTTCGCTTCCTAAACTCTTTAATCCAGGAGCGGAGTCTCTGCCGTGGAGCTTCTTCCAGCTTCATTATAATATCAGTATATTCATCTAAGTCAAAGACAGCAAAGTTCTCCCTAGAGTAGACAATCACAGCATCTTTACCTAATCGCTCTTCTGACCTTAAAGTAGTGATAGTCTTATTAGCAAGATCCGAGAGATGCTTTCGCTTTAGATATAATTGAATCAGTGAATAAACTAAGAGAACAAATACAACATGAGTAGTGACCAAGGAAAACTTAGGAGAGCTAAAAGCATAGAGGAGCCAGCACAGCTTTAGTTGTTTATGCCGTTCCTCAATTTGACTACGCTTATGATACAAATCAAAAGCCTCCCCAGGATGCTTAAAGATCTTGGTAGAAGCTAATCCCCAATATTCTACCTTCCCATCTTTGTCTGTCCTTCTCATCAAAGCAACATAGAGCGGCAGCTTACAGTTGTCCCATAAAGTTATATCCCTTACAGCGGTAATCTCTTCTTTCTTTAAGATGTTACCATCTTTGTCTTTCTCTACTGCATACACATCCCATTTTGCCTCGGGCATCTCAGCAAGAAACCTAGCCTCCTCAAGGGCAGCCATATTACTTCTCAAAGGAACCATCAAATCTATCTTGTATTTCTTCTTAAACCGAGTGGTCATTGCCCCATCAATGAATTCCCGATCACCAATTAGTAACTTAATCACACCCCTACCAAACTTATCTACAAAATCATCTACCAACTTTTCTCCTGCTTTCAGAGACGATTCTGTTCCTGGACCTAAATGACAACCAGCATAGAGAAAATAATCTGCCGAGGGGCTTAAGTGCAACAGAGAGGTCAGCGAATAACAATTCGTATACTTTATCTTCTTCCGTTCCTCATCACTAAGTTTGCTCATCTCAATGTAGTTTCCTTCCTCATCTAAAGGAAGTCGTCCAGCTCTTTCATAATTAGGATTATTAGGTAAGGGTAGTATTGTCCCATCCCAGATGAAGATCCCATCCTGATCAAAACCTCGATGCCTCCTGAACCATCCTACTACATCTTGGTTAAACCAAGCCATTAATTTATCAGGATCAGTATCATTAAAATATTTCCGTACCGCGTCTTGATCTACTGGAGTCTCTCGCGGTTTCTTATTCTTATAGTTGAACCCTCCCCCTTTTAGACCAATATTTCCGCCTACCCGGGTCATAATCGCTCCCGATTTCAAAATCCCTTTAAGATTATGAAATACGGCAGTGGTGTGTAATTTCATCTGAATAGCACAACTTATTAGAAACCACACCGGTATCTCGTCTTTCCTCCGAGCAGTAGGATAAGAAGCACCTGCCCACTCAAAAAACTCAGAAGATATAAGGAAAGCAAAAAACCTATCCAGAAAACTCCAGGAAGTTAGGTCTAGATAATCTATTCGCCCATCCTCAAGGTCATGGCGAACCTTAGGTTTATTCTGTTCATAGATAATCCATTCTTGGCTCATAAGTAATCCTTAACCTTGGAGTTCCTAATCTTCTTCAATATGGAAAATATCTCCTGATTTATCTTACGGATAGAGGCCATCTGCTTCTGGTATAGTCGGTAATTCTCTGCCTCCTCTGATACCTGCCTTTCATCCTCTCTGCGAATGAATTTAAATGTTCTCTTACCTTTAGTGGTTAATGAGAGACCCTTAAAAGGTCCATGTAGGTCACCATGGGCACACTTACATCTCTTATTGCCACACTTCTTATATATTTCATAGACTGAGCCTCGGATCATCTTCCGAGGCTGGAGAAGGGTATTCTCTAGCCTCTCTCTTTCTTTATTCAGGTTGTATACCTGCTGGCGCAGTCTACTGATGTCCATAGATTCTCCTTATGGTACGTTATTATATCATAAACATACCATAAAGTCAAGAAAAAAATGAGAAAAATTTAAAAAATTTTTCTCATCTATTTATAGCCCTAAAATTGTGCTCCTAAAAAGCTCTTTAAACCCTTATATATCAACGAATTTTAGTTAAACAGCCGCTACCAGCTTTCTCTACTGTCTGAATCACAGATTATAATCAGTCTCTTTATCCGTTAAACAAAGCTCATATACACCAGAAACCTCAACTGCATTTGCACTCACTGAGGGCATAGTAAAGGGGTAGGATGGAGAAAAACTTTCCGAAATAGGAGGATATATACAGCTAGGCAACCTCTTTAAAAAAGAGGGAACTCCTAACCCCTTCCGATAAGAGCATAAGGAACGTTTCCCAATAATGATACCATATTCAGCTCTTAATTTAGCCCTTAATTCATCATCAGTATAAGGTCTTCTTATTCTTCTGAATCTTAACTCTTCTCGTTCTTTATCAAGAAGTTTCTTAACAAACTTCTTATTGAAATCTCTCTTTGTATGAAAGAACCTCTTTGATTCAACTTCTTTCCCTTCGGGAGTAATAATTGACCTACCCTTAATAACCCTTGATACCCAACTATTGTTAAAAGGAGTAAGACTATTTACATCCCTAGCTAATTCCCTCTGAGTCAAGACCTTTAAATCAAGATGGTCTCCAGAGAAAAGATACTCTTTTTGGTGCTCTACTATTCTCTTTAATATTTGGTAACAAATCTCGTTTCTGGAAGTTATTCGTCTCAACTTATATAGCAAAAGCTCAATTTTATCTTCTTCTGACGAGCTAAAAGAACCTCTTTCCCTAAGAGCAGCCAATTTTTTGCTGTCAATTATGTATCTCTTAACAAAACCCCCCTCCCTGTATCTAATCAGAAATAGTCCATCTTTACTAACTATTTCAGTAATAACATTCTCTCCCCTGGATTTGCTACTCTTTCTCTCAACAACATCTGTCCTAGGTATATTCTTTATGGTAATAATATTTTTGTCTGCTGCTGAAAGTTCCAAGAAAAGAGGTTCTTTTTCAACTTTTTCAATATGTCTTTTAAGCCTATTAAGTGATAACTCAAGGAAATCTGAAAATATAATTCTTCCAATAAGCTTTGGGGAGAGGGTCATCCTTTCTTTTATTTCCCTAAAAGATGAACCCATCCTCTACTTCCCCAACAATCCCTTAAACTCTCCTCCTGAAATAAAGGATATCACAGATATCTTTCTCATCATCTACTATTAAAATTTTTTCTCTCATCCCGTTAGACCTCCCCTCCTAGAAAGAGTTGATAAGAAAATGCGGTAATAAGTGAAAGAGTTGATAAGAAAATACGGTAATAAGTTGTTTTTTCCCTTATTCCCTTATTCTCTTATTCCCTTATTCCCTTATTCTCTTCTTCTCTTCTCCTTCAACTAGGCACTCTTCTTTTTTAGCAATTCCTTTGTAATTTTCTATTAAAGGTAACAACTGTAACAAAACCCGGGTATTTTTGTTACATCTGTTACACTTTCTATTTATACAACATTTTTATGTATTCTATTAACAATTTATCTCTGACTGCATATTCACCGTAACGGATACTTTCTAAAATTCTTTTTTCAATTAAGCGAGTAAAATAAACTCTTATCCCCTTGATTCTCAATTTCTCAAAGTTTTTTATTCTTAGTTTTTTGAAAGGGTCAATCTCTAAAATAATTTCAATTTCATTATTACTTAGATTTTGAACAATACCATCATAAACAGTATTTCCCAAATATAAAAGCCCTTCGTAAAATCCTTTTTCCCATTCTTTATCGGTTACCTTTCCACTTTTTTGATCATCATAAAGTGTACTCCCAAGACTGTGTATTTGAAACAAGTGTCCATTAGTATATTTATAAATTTTCTCTTTTACAGAATTAGAAAAACTTACACTTGTTCCCTTTAATAAAGAATCAATCAAATAGATGGTATCATTACGGCTGAAATTATTCAACTCTGTTCTCGGAATAAAAAAACGTCCTATAGGATGATTTGTTTGCATAAAAGGCTTCCAACCTTCAATAGTAGAACTTAATATAAATAGAATTTTAGTCTGATTGATTATCCTTTCATCAGATAGAACATTCTTTAAGGTTGTAAATAACCTCTGTACTTTTGAATAGTTCTGTACATCATCAATTAGAACTATCAATAAGTCTGTCTGTTTCTTAATATCCGACCAGATATTAAGCATGCTATCCATAAGAAATATCTGAGAATCAATCTGTCTATTTTTATCAATATCAAAAGAGAGATTGAAACCAGAACCTAACACCTGAATTCCTATGCCTTTTATCAATTTGTAAAATTTACTACCTTTTTCAGAAAGTTTATAAGGTAGATTTCTAATAATTGATTGTATAATATGGATAGATACTTCAATATCGGAGCTCTCTTCAGGAAATTCTTTGGCAAGAAAATAACAAGCGGTATATCTCTTCTCCTGGGCAAGACGCTTAAAAAACCTTAATAAACTCGTTTTCCCAGAACCCCATTCACCGTTAATAATATAATGATTTATACTCCCTGTGCTTGCTTCTTTAACTCTTTTTAAGAAAAATTCTATTTCTTCTTCTCGGTTCGTAAATACTTTTGGTTCCAATCCTGACTTTGGAGTAAAAGGATTTGGTTTTAGCATCTTCTTTATCGCTCCTTAATTATCATTGTGATTCAGACAGTAGGGAGCTATATTGCCCCAGGGTTTACCTGTCTGGTGGCACAGGCTTCCAGCCTCCTTTTTCAAGGAGACAAGCCTGTGGAGGGCACAGGAAGATATCAGCGCTGTCCTCGGCTGGTTCGGGTTTCACAACCCGAACCATAGAAAAATTTGTAGGGGCTTGATTTATCAAGCCCGCTACTTTCGGAACTACCCAGCATCCGATAGGCGGGACATTCTTGTCCCGCATCACTCAGCATCCAGGCACCTATCACCCACCACTTAAGTAGAGACGACCCGACGGGTCGTCTCTACAATCCGCATCACAATGAAGGATTGCGGTCTTATGGACTAAGCGTCCGCCCATCTACTGTCTGAATCACAGA
>Ga0210017_1005074_pt1 | contig 10664 bp, 5 predicted proteins | sample CryGeyCG2014_020_FD_183966 | JGI IMG/M metagenome (GOLD analysis project Ga0210017, IMG submission 183966) | Groundwater microbial communities from aquifer - Crystal Geyser CG08_land_8/20/14_0.20 (SPAdes) (version 2) | ecosystem: Environmental > Aquatic > Deep subsurface > Groundwater | place... | reverse complement strand
CTGGAAAATCCGAGTATCCCACACTACCCTGAATTTATTGAAGGGTGAAAATGTGTTGGGTGCGGACAATCAGCAGGAAAGACTATCAAATATAATTTGATAGAATCCTCAGAGGCCATACGCCGAAGCTATCGCGGCTATCAGCAATCAGCCGTCGGCTCACAGCTTAGAACATTTATTAGCTGGAAGCAGAAAGCTGAAAGCTGGAGGCGGCGTTAGCAAGATATGGTCCGAACTTTAGGGCGACCTAAAGAGTTCTGTCAATAGAGTTTTGCCGCTTTTTGGCAGAGATTAACAGATTGAGCGTAATCCCTTGCCGTGTAAGTTACGGCCCGCATGAAAGGTATAACGATCAGGGGACTGTCTCAACGAGGAGCCCGGTGAAAATGCAATTCCCGTGAAGATGCGGGATACCTGCAGCTAGACGGAAAGACCCCGGGAGCTTTACTATATCCAGATATTGAATACTGACATTAAATGCGTAGCGTAGGTGGTAGGAATTGAAGGTCGTCTCTCGGGGCGACTGGATCCGCCAATGAAACACCACCCTTCTAATGTTTTTGTTCTAATCCGCCTCAGGCGGAAACAGTGTTTGGTTGGTAGTTTAAGTGGGGCGCTTGCCTTTTGATGGTATGCTTCTCCGTTTTGCATACCAAGGGGGCTCCCGACAATAATGTCGGGAAAAATCTGACTATATGCTGGGACATCCGTGTATCCGGCACTACCTTTAATGGTAATAATGTGTCCGGTGCGGCTCGCTGTCGCTAAATCTATGGCGAGCCAACGGATAATCAGCAGGGAAGAAGGGAGTAAAAATGTTTAAATGAAGCTACGGTAAAAATATTATGGTTTAGATACGAGATGATAAAAAAAGAGATAGAAGAATTTAAGTAAATCCCCCTTACCCTCAGAGGCCATATGTCAGACGGCTTGAAATAGGGGTAAGAAAACCTTCGTTTTCTTGCCCAATAATTTAAGTTGAAGATATGGTCCGAACTCTATGGCGACATAGAGAATCGGTAATGTTGACACCAATAGCGCTCGTCAACTAATCCGATAATTAAAACTTTTTTCTATGAGGAGTAAAGAAGTTGAAAATTATAAACTTACTTTGAAGTTAAACCCAAGACAAAAAGAAATTCTTGTTGGTGTTTTATTGGGAGATGGCCATTTAGAAAGGCTGTATACTCCAACATTAGCGAGATTGAAAATAGAGCATAGCTTGAAACAAAAAGATTATGTTCATTGGCTTTATCAGGAATTCAAAAATTGGGTGAGAAGCGAACCAAAAATAAAACAGGTGAAAATTTTTGGCAAAATTTATTTTAACTATGGATTTTGCACACACGGACACCGATTATTGGGAAATTTTCACACGAAATTTTACAAGAACAAAATTAAAATTGTTCCTTGCGATATTTCTGATCTTCTTACTCCATTAAATTTAGCAGTTTGGTTTATGGATGATGGTTCCATCAAATCAAATAGGCACAAAGGAATTTTTCTGAATACTCAATCATTCAGTACTGAAGATGTTGAAAGATTGCAAAAAGCATTAAAGGAAAAATTCTTCATAGAAAGCACCACCAGAAGAGATAAAAATGGAAAACAAATTTATCTTGGTGGGATAAATGGAGAAAAATTAATTAGGTTAATAAGGCCGCACATAATTTCTTCTATGTTTTATAAGATTCCAAAAGTTTTAATTTAACATAATGCCTAAAAAGTAACGGAGGCGTTTAAAGGTTGGCTAGCTCCGGATGGAAATCGGAGCGATAGGGTAAAGCCAAAAGCCAGCTTTACAGTGAGGCGTACAAGCCAAACTGTTGCGAAAGCAGAACTTAGTGAACCGACCCTAATTAATAGGATTAGGGAAGATAATCGGCTAAAAGTTACCCCGGGGATAACAGGCTAGTAGAGCCCGAGAGTTCATATCGACGGCTCTGTTCGGCACCTCGATGTCGGCTCATCATATCCTGGAGGTGGAGAAGCTTCCAAGGGTTGGGCTGTTCGCCCATTAAAATGGTACGTGAGCTGGGTTCAGTACGTCGCGAGACAGTACGGACCCTTTCTACTGCAGGCGTCGAATATTGAGGGGAGTTCTAAGTAGTACGAGAGGACCCTTAGGAGCCAACCTCTGGTGTACCAGTTGTGCCGCCAGGCGCATTGCTGGGTAGCCACGTTGGTAAGGGATAAGCACTGAAAGCATCTAAGTGCGAAGCCCACCCCAAGATTAATATTCTTAGATCCCCCGGAGACGACGGGGTTGATAGGCTCTAGGTATAAGGGCAGCAATGTCTTCAGCCGAGGAGTACTAATTGATCAATTATTGGGTATTTTTACGGTTAGCAATCATTGAGGAACATTTTAAAGAAAGTTTTTTCGTTCCATTAATATTTGTCCATTGATAAGGCGATTATACCGAAGGTGCTCCACCCGTTCCCATTCCGAACACGGAAGTGAAATCCTTCAGGGCCGATGATAGTCCTTTTGGGTCAAAGTAGGTCGTCGCCTTATCAATGGATAAATAAACATTAAAAAAAGGAGGTTTTAAAATTGAAAAGATTGGCTTGGTTTTTTATGTTGTTTTTTTATTGTTTTTTTACTATACCAATATGGCATATTTTTGCTCTTTTATTTTTTCAAGAAGCGCGCATAGATAAAGAATTGCGTTGCAATCAGCCCCAGTAAAACGGGGCTTTCGCTTTTATGATTTTAGGTTATAATGCAGTAAAAGCGAACTCATAGCGAGTAACGACCTGTTTGTCATCCTGAGGGTAATCCCGAAGGATCTCAATGGTTGAGACCCTTCGGCTATCGCCTCAGGGTGACACTGCGTGTCGGATTCTTCGCCTGCTGGCTCAGAATGACAGCAAGGGGAACCGCTGTTTAAAAGGTTCTTCTTGGCTTTATGGCGTATACTCGCTACGACTTAAGCAGTAAAACGCTATGAAAAAACGACTAAAGTTTTTTATTATTATACTTTTACTTGCCGGACTTTTTATTTTATTTAATAGATTTGCCGCCGATTTTTTTAAAAACACGACTTATAAAATCTCCGCTCCTATTCAACATATTGTTTGGAAAACAGGCGATTGGGTTTCTGACGTAATGGTTTTACCTTTTCGCTTTAATAATCTTCTTTTAGAAAATCAACGGCTGATAAAAGAGAATTTATTGTTAAAAAATGGGCTTGTTAAAATAAATTATTTAAACGACGAAAATGCCGCTTTAAGAGCCGCTTTAAAAATTTCCATTGAGCAGAAATTACAGCTGGCTTTGGTTGATGTTTTAGCCAAAGACCCTCAGGGAGATTTTTTAGTCATCAGTAAGGGCAAAGAAGACGGTTTGATTGAGGGTCTGGCAGTTATTACTGCTGAAGGAGCGCTAGTGGGAAGAGTAGAAAAGATTTTTGATAATTTTTCTGAAGTGCTTTTAATTACCGCAAAAAAAAGTTCTTTTGATATAGAAATCCAGCAGGAAAACGAGGACATTTTGGCTATGGCTAAAGGAGGAGGGGGGCAAGTCCTGTTTTTTGAATTAGTTCCTCAAGATGTTGTCATTGAAAACGGCTATCTAATTAAAACAACTGCCTTGACTGGCAAGTTTCCCAAAAACATCATTATTGGCGAGGTTTCTGAGCTTCAAAAAGGCGAGGCCGATTCTTTCCAGCGCGGCCGAATTTCTCCTTATTTTCTCAAAGGCCGTCTCGTTCAATTGTTTGTGGTAATTAATCACTAAAAAACACAGAATACAGAGCATAAAACACAAACAAAACACAATCTCCAAAGCACAAAGCACAAACGGATTTAATTAGTTTGTGTTTTGAAAATTGTGTTTTGTGTTTTAGAATTTGTGCTTTTTCTAATAATAAAGGTCTCGTGAAAAGCATCTTGTCTTTATTTCTCTTATATCGCTAATGAATATAGCTTATTGGAAGTATTTTATCTGGTTTTTGCTTTTATATCTTTTGCTTATCATCCAAGTGAGTTTTCTGCCTCATTTGAGCATTAAGGGAGTGGTGCCTGATTTGCTTTTCCTTGTTGTTTTTTTCTGGATTTTTTTAGCCCCTGAGGAAAAAAAATTCATTTACGTTTTGTCGCTTTTAACGGGATTGTTGTTGGAAAATTATTCTAACTTGCCCGTTTTCGGTTTATGGGTTATTACATTATTCTTTGCTGTTTTGTTGGTTAAAAAGTTAGGTTCAATTATGCAGGGGCTCAATTTTGTTTCTTTGCTTATTGTTTTTTCGGCTGCTTTTTTATGGTTTAAATTTTTCCCGTTCATTTTAACTTTCTTTTTTACTTTATGCCAAAAAAAGATTCTGTTGTCTCCCTGGACTTTTTCATGGCAGGGCATAGTTCTTAACTGGAGTTTAGATTTAATAATAGTTATTTTTTGTTTCTATCTCTATGAATTTTTTCATAAAAGAAAGAGCTAAAGAAATTGACATTGAAGATATTTTTTTAGACAAATTGGCTCAGCAAACGGAGCGAAGCCATTTTGTTTCCAGTAAAAAATTAGAGGTGCCGCTGGCTAAAAAAGGATTTTTTTCTTTGTTTATTTTTGGTTTTGCCATTTTTATTTTTTTAGCCAGTTCTACTTTTTATTTACAGGCGCAAGGCAAGGCAAAATACGAATCATTGGCTCAGCAAAATAAATTCATCAATTTTAATTTAGCGGCTGAAAGGGGCTTAATCTATGACCGCAACTTAACTCCTTTGGTGAAAAACGAATCAACCTTTGCTCTTTGGTTAAAAAAATCAGAGTTATCCGAAACGGATTTAAACGATATTTTAGCCCAAGTGGCACCTGTTATTAACAAACCGATTTATTTCCTTTCGGAACTGATAGAAAGAAACACGCAAGATTATTTTTTAATTGAAGAAAACTTAAATCATCAACAATTAGTTTTTTTAAGCGCTTTGGAATCGGAAATACCCGGATTTAAGATTCAGAAAAGCATTTTGCGTCATTATGAAGAGCTTCGCAGTTTGAGCCATATTTTGGGTTATTTAGGAAAAATCAGTCAAGACGAGATTGAATTCTTAGAAAAAAATAACTATGAATTCAGCGATTTAATCGGTAAAGAAGGGGTGGAAAGGTCTTATGAAACCGTGCTCAGGGAAAACAAAGGCATTGTAAAGGTTGGGCGGACAGCCCAGGGAAAGATTATTTCTCAGCAAGTTATCCAATATCCTAATTCAGGCCAGAGCTTGGTTTTATCTATTGATGCAAAACTGCAGAAAAAATCCGAGCAAGCCCTTGTTAGTGTTTTGCAAGAGAGCGGGTCTGTTAAGGGAGCGGTGATTATTTTGGATTCGTCCAATGGCGAGATATTAGCAATGGTTTCTTGGCCGGCCTTTGATAATAATCAGTTTGCTGGCGGTATTTCCGAAATGGCTTTTAAAAAATTAAACGAAGATAAGAATAAGCCGCAACTCAATAGGGTAATTGCCGGCCTTTACCCCACTGGCTCGGCTATTAAACCGATTATTGCGGCCGCCGGGTTAGAAGAGGGTATCATTACTGAGCAGACCTCTTTATATTGCCCGTTTAAATTTTGCGTGCCTCATCAAGACAACCAAACGGCCGATTGTTATTTTGACAATGCTTATCACGGCACAAGCGATGTTAAACGAGCCATCGCTGAATCAATAAATCCTTTTTTCTATTTTATTGGCGGCGGCTATACTGCCCCTCCCTCTTCAAGCCCTTATTTTGACGCGCGTTTGCCGAAAAAATTTGAAGGTCTGGGTATTTTAAAACTTGCTCAATATCTGGAATTTTTTGGGTTTGGGCAAGAAAGCAAAGTTGATTTGCCCGGCGAAATGCCCGGAAGAGCGCCAACGCCCGAATGGAAGGAAGAATATTTTACAACACCTTTAACCCAAAAATGGTATTTGGGCGACACTTATAACCTTTCCATTGGCCAGGGTTATTTTTTAACCACCCCCTTGCAATTAGCCGTTGCTTATGTGCCGATTGCCAACAAAGGAAAAATCTTTCAACCCAAAATTACCAAAGAAATTTTATTAACCGACGGCCAAAAAAAAGAAATTTCGCCGATTTTAATTAAAGAAAATTTTATAAGCACCTCTACTTTAAGAATTGTCCGGCAAGGAATGCGTCAAACCGTAACCTCGCCGGCCGGCTCGGCTTATTCTTTAAGCGATTTATCGGTGTCAGTGGCCGCTAAAACCGGCACGGCGCAAATTTATCCCAAAAAAGAAATTTATCATAATTGGCTTGTTGCGTTTGCGCCATACAACGAATCAAATCAAAATGATAATAAAAAACCCCCAATCGTACTGGTGGTTTTAATAGAGGAAGTGCCGGGCTTGCAAAAAGCGGCGCAAAAAGTCGGTAGAGAAATTCTGCAATGGTATTTCACCCAGCCATAGCTCTAAAGAAGAAGAATTTATAGCAGCGAGGCAATAAGGGCTGATGGCACAACCTAAAGGAAGCGAGCTGTTTAATGCTTTCTGTGGATAATAGAAGGTAAAAACAAAGAGGAGACATTATTTAGGTTCTCCTCTTTTATTTACAAAAAAAGTTTTAAAGAGTAAGATAAAAGATGTGTAATAATAATGCGGCCGCATTATTATTACACATCTGCTTGACAAATTACTGACTAAAGGCGCAGGGACTATTGTACATTAACTATTCTCGTACTCGGTCTTTTGATGTAAGCGCCTTTAAAAAGGGTACCTTTTTTAAAGTTACCAATCGGCACCATCACAACATCTATTTCATAAGAACCCGGCGACTTTTCTGATAATTCTTGCTTTAATTTTTGGTCCAGAAGCTCTTGCGAAATCTTTTCCAATGTTATTTTACCGTCGGCTTTTTTCCAAAGCTTGACTTTTATTTTATCATCCCTTTCTCTATTTGAAATTCTTATTGTAATTGACTATAATATCAATAATGTTTTTATATGTCAACAATAGACGAGATTAAAAAAATACGGCTGGAAAAACTGAAGAAAATAAAAGAAGCCGGGTTAAATCCTTATCCTGCCTTAACCAAACGTACTCATACAATCAGCCAACTTCTTGCTGATTTTACAAGACATCAAAAAGCAAAAAAGCTGCTTATTTTGGCTGGACGAATAATGAGCCAAAGAGGCCACGGTGGCGCTTTGTTTTTGGATATTTTTGACGGCTCGGGAAAAATACAAGCGCTTTTGCGCAAAGATAAAGTAGGGGAGAGGGGCTTTAAATTTTTTCAAGATGTTAGCGACATCGGCGATTTTATTGAATTAAAGGGCTTTTTATTTAAAACCAAGACCAACGAAAAAACTTTAGAGGTTGTTGCTTTTAAGATGCTTGCCAAAGCGTTTTTACCCTTGCCGGAAAAATGGCACGGCCTGCAGAACGAGGAGGAGCGGTTGAGAAAGAGATATTTGGACATTTTATTTAATCCCGAGGTTAAAGCAATGGTTGGAAAGCGGGCGATTTTTTGGCAGGCGATGAGGGAGTTTATGCAAAAAAACGGCTTTCTTGAGGTGGAAACCCCGGTTTTAGAAACAACCGCTGGCGGGGCTGACGCTCGGCCGTTTATTACTCATCATAACATCCTTGATACGAATCTTTATTTGCGAATTTCAATGGGCGAATTATGGCAAAAACGGCTAATGGTGGCTGGCTTTGAAAAAACATTTGAAATCGGCCGGCAGTTCAGAAACGAAGGTATGGACGCGGAACACTTGCAGGACTATACTCAAATGGAATTTTATTGGGCTTACGCCGACTATAATGATTGTATGAAATTGGCTGAAGAGTTGTTTAAGTATGTCGCTAAGAAAACTTTCGGGACTCTAAAATTTAAAATAGGCGAGTTTGATGTTAATTTGGCGGCAAAATGGCAAAAATACGATTATCAAGAAACGATTCAAAAATTTACTAAGGTCAACATAAGAGAAGCAATTTTGCCGGAAATTGAAAATGCTTTGCAAAAATTAGACATTCAGTATGACAAAAAGGGTTTTAACAAAACAAGAGCCATAGACAATTTATGGAAATTTTGTCGTAGAAAAATAGCCGGCCCGGGATTTTTAATCAACGAGCCCGTAGAAATTTCGCCCCTGGCAAAAAGAACGGAGAAAAATCCGGCGATTGCGGAAAGATTTCACATTATTTTAGCCGGCAGTGAATTAGCTAACGGATACAGCGAACTAAACGACCCGCTTGACCAGGCCCAGCGGTTCAGCGAACAGGAAAAACTTAGAGACGTCGGCGACGAGGAAGCGCAAATGTATGACAAGGATTTTATTGAGGCAATGGAATACGGAATGCCCCCAACCACCGGTTTTGGCGTTTCCGAACGTTTATTTGCTTTTTTAATGAACAAACCCATGAGAGAGTGCCAAATCTTTCCTTTAATGAAGCCGAAGGAAAAATAATTTTTTGACAAACAAAAAATTTTTGGGTAAATTTGACTTTTGTTTTTATAAATAATATAATTAAACTGTCGCCCAATAAAAAATAGATAAGCCAAAAAATACCATTGTCTTTTTTAACAAAAAAGGGCGACGGTCCAATTGGCTTAACTGTTTAGTAAGCAGAACTATTGGGCGACACCGTCGTCCTTTTTTGTTAATTATTTGGATTATAAAATTTAGGTCCTTGGGGGACAGACCTCTTAAAAACTTTTATCAATGTTTTTTTCAAATTAAGAGAGGTCTGTCCCCGTTTAAACTTCGTCATTTCGTAATCTAAAATTAATTAAAGTAATAAAAATATGCCACAAGAAAAATCAATTTTTGACAAATTTACTAATCTTTATGAAGTACTAAAAACTTTGAGGTTTGAGTTAAAACCAGTTGGGAAGACACTTCACAATATGCAGAATGATTTTGAATATGATGAAAATATTCAAACATTCTTAAAGGACCAGCGCATTGAAGACGCATATCAAACGCTCAAACCAATGGTTGATAAATTTCATGAAGAATTTATTACAGACAGTTTGCAATCGGAAACAGCAAAGCGTATAAATTTCGTGGAATATGTAGGAGTAAGAAGAGAAATAATCGGTCATCAAAAAAATCTAAAAAAAATTCAGAAACAAAAAAGAGATGAGGGGAAAGATGACGATATAGCGAAAGAACTGAAAAAGAAAATTGATAGTGCAAGCAAATTGATTGAAACCCTAGAAAAGAAATACCGCACGGATATTGGAGAAGCTTTCACGAAAACTGGAAATTATTGGAAAGAGAAAAAATATAAGAATTATGACTGGAAGATAAGGAGCAAGGTTGCCCAAGGAGAGAAAATATTATCGTCGCAAGATGTCTTAAATCTTATTGGAGACACAGAAAAAGATGAAAAAATTCAAAACGCGCTTAAAGAATTTCAAGGTTTCTTTACCTATATTTCTGGTTTTAATCAGAATCGTAAAAATTATTATGAGATCAAAAAAGAAGCGTCTACTGCCGTTGCCACTCGCGTTGTCCACGAGAACTTGCCAAAGTTTAGTGATAATACGGTAATCTTTGAAGCGCGAAAAGGGGAATACCTTGGCGCTTACAATACTCTAAAAAAGTTAGGCAGAGAACTTGTGAATAGAGATAAAGAGCCACTATTGCCAATCACAGAAGATATTTTTAAAGAATCATATTTTACTAATTGTCTCACTCAGGATGAGATTGAGCAGTATAATAAGCGTATCGGGAATGCGAATTTTCTTATCAATTTATATAATCAAGCAAAAAGAGGAGAAAATAATTTTAATAAGCTGACATTGTTTAAGACATTTTATAAGCAAATAGGATGCGGGAAAAAGAAACCGCTTTTTTTCACGCTTACGCACGAGCGTAAAACAGAAGCGGAATCTGCCCGAGAGAAAAACCCCGCTAAGAAAGTGTTTTCAGTTGAAGAAATGCTTGCTGTGACAAAATCGGCAGGAGAGACATATCTAAAAAATAACAGCAAAAACGGCCAGATAGAAACCGTGCCTGATTTTCTTAAATACATAAATGTAAGAGAAAATTTTGAAGGCGTGTATTGGTCAAAAATGGCTTTAAATACGGTATCTAATCTATATTTTGCTGACTGGTCTACGCTTAAAGAAAAATTAAAGGCCGCAAAAATTTTTGTGAAACCCGATAAAAGAAGTGAGGGAGATGTTAAAATCCCTCCGGTTATTGAATTGGAAGCACTTTTTTCGGTATTGGACAAAGTTGAGGATGAAGTATGGAGAAATGAGGGTGTATTTTTCAAAAATAGTATCACCGAAAAAGTCAAAGACGAATCCAAAAATCAAAAGAACCAAAAGCGTCAGGCAATTATTTCACAAGCTAAGAGCCCCTCGCGCGCGCTCTTAAACCTTATTTTAGATGATATTCAGGAATACTCTCAAGATTTTGTGAATAACGCCACAGATGTTGAAAAAATTACGCAAGTATATTTCTCGGCTCAGGGAAAGGAACAGGGGGAAAAGAGACAACGGTGGGTAGAAACCATCAAGGCATGGATAGATAACGCCTGTAACGCTAACGCAATGCTTAAATATTTTTTGGTGAAAGAAAATAAAATTAAGGGTAATCCACTTGATTCTGAAATTGCAAATGGACTCAAGAACATTCTCTTTGAGAGTAAGGTAAAGATAGATGCGCCTTCTGGCGGAGAAGAGACAGTGAATTGGTTCAAGTGGCGAGATGC
>Ga0210017_1005073_pt1 | contig 10665 bp, 9 predicted proteins | sample CryGeyCG2014_020_FD_183966 | JGI IMG/M metagenome (GOLD analysis project Ga0210017, IMG submission 183966) | Groundwater microbial communities from aquifer - Crystal Geyser CG08_land_8/20/14_0.20 (SPAdes) (version 2) | ecosystem: Environmental > Aquatic > Deep subsurface > Groundwater | place... | reverse complement strand
CCAATGGCGCTATTTATGATGTGACTGTTATCGCTCAAGCCAGCTCAACTGTTATTCGCTCGACTGGCGCTTACCGCCAAAGCAAGCGAGCCATTGAAGTTAGTTTCTAATTAGAGAGTATGAACAAAAGCGAAGCTAAAAAACGCGTAGAAAAGTTAAGGCAGGTGATTAACCATCACCGCTATTTGTATCATGTTTTAGACAAGCAGGAAATTTCCGAGAGTGCTTTGGATTCTTTGAAAAAAGAGCTTTTTGACTTGGAACAGCTCTATCCGGATTTAATAACGCCGGACTCGCCCACCCAAAGGGTGGCGGGCAAGCCCTTGGCTAAATTCAAAAAAGTTAGCCGCCAAAAGCCCATGCTTTCTTTGCAAGACGGCTTTTCCAATGAGGATATTATTGCTTGGGAAGAGCGGCTCAAACGGCTTTTAACTGAAAAAGAAGCAAGAAAACTGGACTATTTTTGCGAATTAAAATTTGACGGCTTGGCGGTTGAGCTTTTGTATCAAAAGGGTGTTTTTGTTTTAGGCGCCACCCGGGGCAATGGCCTTATTGGCGAAGATATCACCCAAAACCTAAAAACCATTGAGGCCATTCCCTTAGAGTTAAATTTTTTAGGAAGGAGCGAAGCTCCTTCCTCTGACATGGTGGTGCGGGGGGAGGTTTTAATTTCTAAAGAGCGTTTTGCCAAGATCAATAAACAACAAACCAGGGCTGGTTTGCCGCCTTACGCTAACCCCAGAAATATTGCCGCTGGCAGTGTACGGCAGTTAGACCCGAAAATAACCAGCCAGCGCCAGCTGGATTTTTACGCTTGGGATTTATTGGCTGATTTTGGCCAAACAACTCACAGCCAAAAACATCAAATTTTGCAAAAACTGGGCTTCAAAACACACTCGGGCGATTTTGCCAAACATTGCTTGTCTTTGGAGGAAGTTTTTAAGTTTAGAGAACACTGGCTGGCTCATAGAGAAAAACTGCCTTTTGAGATAGACGGCTTGGTGGCGCAAGTTAATAGCGTAGAGCTTTTTGAAAAATTAGGCGTGGCCGGCAAGTCGCCCCGAGCCGCTATTGCTTTTAAGTTTCCGCTAAAAGAAGCGCAAACAATTGTGGAAGATATTATTACGCAAGTTGGCCGAACCGGCGCCATTACTCCTTTGGCTTTATTAAAGCCAGTAGCCATCGGGGGCACCATGGTTTCCCGGGCCACCCTGCACAATGAAGATGAAATAAAACGGCTGGGCATTAAAATTAACGACACCGTGATTGTTGGTCGGGCGGGCGATGTTATTCCCGACATTATTAAAGTTTTGCCTGAAATGAGGACTGGCCAAGAAAGGGTTTTTCACCTGCCCAAAGAATGCCCGGTTTGCGGCGTGAAATTGATAAAAAATGCCGAAGATGTTATTTGGCGTTGCCCCAATACCAAGTGTAAGGCGCGCCAACGCCGCTATTTTTATTATTTTGTCAGCCGACCAGCTTTCAACATTGAGGGCTTGGGCCCGCAGATTATTAACCAACTATCAGACAGCGGTTTAATCTCCGACCCGGCTGATTTATTTTCTTTAACTGAAACCGACTTGCTTAATTTAGAAAGGTTTGCCGAAAAATCAGCCAACAATTTGGTTTCGGCCATTCAAAATAAGAAACAGATTTCTTTGCCTCGTTTTATTTACGCTTTAGGAATTAGTAGTGTAGGCGAAAAAACCGCGCAGGACTTGGCCAGTCGTTTTTTGTCTTTGGAAAATTTAGAAAAAGCCAGTTTGGAAGATTTAATTAATGTTGAAAACATCGGACTAAAAACCGGCCAAGCTATTTATTCTTTTTTTCGCCAGAAAGAAAATACAATATTTTTACTTAAGCTTTTTAAGAATGGCGTGAAGGTGGAAAAACTTAGTCAGGCCAAGGGTCAGGCAGGTAAATTGTTTGGCAAGACCTTTGTTTTAACCGGAGTTTTAGAAACAATGGCGCGAGAAATTGCCAAAGAAAAAATCCGCCAGCAGGGCGGCGATGTTTCCGAATCAGTTTCCCAGCAAACCGACTATTTGGTGGTCGGCGGCAACCCGGGCTCTAAATATAACAAAGCCAAAACCCTCGGCGTTAAAATATTAACCGAGCAAGAATTCTTAGCCATGATTTAGTTCAGTATTATGAAAAACACAAAAAACTACAATTTCTGTCCTATAGTTCAAAAAGTGTAGTTTTTTGTTTATGGTAGTTACAGTTGCCAAGTCAAGCGATTTTTTGCTAAAATGCCAACAACGCTAATTTAAGCTATTTTAATTTATGCAAGCTAAACAAATACGAGAAAAATATTTGCAGTTTTTTGCCAACCAGGGGCATAAGGTTTTGCCCTCCGCCCCCCTGATGCCAGAAAATGACCCGACCGTGCTTTTCACTACGGCTGGCATGCATCCATTGGTGCCTTATCTTTTGGGTGAAAAACATCCTATGGGCAGGCGAATTTGCAATAGCCAAAAATGTATCAGAACTAGCGACATTGATGAGGTGGGCGATGCCACCCACCTGACATTTTTTGAAATGTTAGGCAACTGGTCGCTGGGAGATTATTTTAAGAAAGAGGCGATTGAATGGAGCTACGAGTTTTTAACTAAGGACTTAAATATCCCGCTGGAAAAACTGGCTTTTACGGTTTTTGAGGGGGAAGAGGGGATACCAAAAGAAGTTGAGTCATTTGAAATTTGGCAGGGGCTGGGCGTACCCAAAACTCGTATTGCTTATTTAGGTCGAGAAGACAACTGGTGGGGGCCGGCTGGCCAGACCGGGCCGTGCGGCCCGGACACGGAAATGTTTTATTGGACAGGGACAGACCCGGCTCCAGCAATTTTTGACCCAAGCGATAAAAAACTTGCCCTCAATGCTCCGCATAGCGATGCAGGCGGGTGGGTAGAGATTTGGAATGATGTTTTTATGCAATATAACAAAACAGCCCAAGGCAATTTTGTTGAGCTGGCGCAGAAAAATGTTGATACTGGTCTGGGCTTGGAAAGGGTAACAGCGATATTACAGGGGAAGAACAATGTTTACGACACAGAGCTTTTTCAGCCGATTATTGAGAATGTCAAAATCCTAATGACTAATGCCAAATCAAATCCAAATGACAAAATGTCAAATGAGGAGAGAATAAGGGCGGAAAGGATTATCGCTGACCATATCAAAGCGGCTGTGTTTATTTTGGCTGAGGGCTTGGCGCCCTCTAACATCGGCCGGGGTTATATTTTACGCCGTTTAATTCGCCGAACCGTGCGATATGGCAAATTACTGGGCATTGAAAAAAATTTTACGCCAGAAGTCGCTAAAATAGTTGTTGAAATGTATGCGGATGTTTATCCGGAATTAAAACAAAATCAAGATTTTATTTTTAGCGAGCTTAGTAAAGAAGAAGAGAGATTTTTAGATTGTTTAGAGAAGGGCATCAAATTTTTTGAAAAATTGCCTTCAGGCCAAATTTCTGGCAAAGCGGCTTTTGATTTATATCAAAACTATGGTTTTCCATTGGAAATGATTCAAGAGTTGGTTAAGGAACAAAACAGAAGCGTAGATGAAGGCGAATTTCAGAAAGAAATGATCAGGCATCAAGAGCTTTCTCGTACCGCCAGCGCCGGGCAGTTTAAGTCCGGGTTGGCTGATAATTCCGAACAAACCACTAAATATCATACCGCCACTCATTTAATGTTAGCGGCTTTGCGAGAAGTATTGGGAGATAGTGTTCAGCAAAAAGGCAGTAATATTACCGCCGAAAGAATTAGGTTTGATTTTAATCTTGACAGAAAAATGACAGCTGAAGAAATTAAAAAAGTGGAGGACTTGGTTAATGAAAAAATTCAGGCTAACTTGCCAGTAGTTTGCCAAGAAATGGAGGTGGCTCAAGCCAAAGAGCAGGGGGCAGTGGGTGTTTTCGGCCATAAGTATGCTGACCGGGTAAGGGTCTACACCGTAGGTAGCCAAGAAAATGTCTGCTCTAAAGAAATTTGCGCTGGGCCGCATGTAGGGCGCACTGGCTTGCTGGGCGTTTTCAAAATCACTAAAGAAGAGGCCTCCTCGGCCGGCGTGCGGCGTGTTAAAGCTATTTTAGAAAAGGAGTGAACCGAGGTCAGACCTATGTTCACTCCTTTAATTTTTCCACGGCTTCGGAAAGCATTTGGCAGTATAAATTTAGGCCAATGCGGTTGACACTGCCAGCTTGCTCTTTGCCTAAAATATTGCCCGCTCCCCTTATTTCCAAATCGGCCATAGCTACCCTATAACCGCTGCCTAATTCCTCGGCTTGTTGGAGGGCTTGTAGCCGTTTTTTAGCTAAGCCCTTGAGACCGCGCTTGGGATATAAAAAATAAGCAAATGATTGTTCTGATGAGCGGCCAACCCGGCCTCGCAATTGATAGGCCTGGGATAGGCCCAATCTAGTGGCGTCGTCCACGATAAAAGTGTTGGCATTGGCAATATCTAAACCATTCTCAATAATAGTGGTGGAAAGTAAAAGGTTTGTTTTGCCTTTTTGAAAATCGTCCATGATGCTGATAATTTCTTGGTCAGGTAGTTTGGCGTGCAAAATCGCGATCTGGGCTTTGGTTTTCAGGTCAACGAGATATTGCTTAACAGTCCCGATGTTTTCCACTCGGTTGTGCAAGAAATAAATCTGGCCGCCCCGCGATAGTTCTTGTTCAATGGCTTTTTGCGCGGTTTCTTTTTTGAAAGGCGCCACAATTGTTTTGATGGCTTTGCGGCCAGCCGGCGGGGTTTGAATAAAGCTGATTTCTTTCAGCGATGACAAGGCCATATACAAAGTGCGGGGGATGGGCGTGGCTGAAAGATATAAAACATCTAAGGCCGGGTGGCTTTGGCGCAATTTTTCTTTTTGCTTAACGCCGAATTTTTGCTCGTCATCAATAATTAAAAGCCCCAAATTTTTGAACTGCAAATTTTTAGCCAAAAGACAATGCGTGCCAATCACAATGTCAATCTCACCGGCTTTTAAGCCAGCTATTATCTTTCGTTGTTGGCTGGCTGGTTGCAATCTAGACAATAAGGCAATGTTGAGCGGCAGGTTTTTAAGGCGATTTTTAAAAGTGATGAAATGCTGGGAGGCCAAAATGGCGGTGGGGCAAATCAAAGCCGCTTGGCGGTTATTTTCAGCCACCTTAACTGCCGCTCTTAAAGCGATTTCTGTTTTGCCAAAGCCCACATCTCCGCAAACCACCCTATCCATGGGGGCTGGCTTGGCCAAGTCAGCGGCGATTTCTCCGAGAACTTGTTTTTGATCAATGGTTAGCTCATACGGGAAATTTTCTTCCAGAGTTTGTGTAAATTCGTCTCTGGGGTAAGTTGGCCGCTGGCTGGCAGCTTTTTCAGCAAACATAGCCAAAAGCTCCCGGGCTAATTTTTCGGCTTTTTCTTTAATTTTTCGTTTGGTTTTTTGCCACAAAACCCCGCCCAATCTTGATAATTTTGGTTCGCTAAAACCAATATAGCGCGACAGCTTTCTTTCCAAGCCCACTGGCACATAAAGTTTGTCGTCTTGCGCATATTCTAAGACATAATATTGTTTTTCTTGTTTGGAAATTTCGTCATTGGGATTTGATTGAAAATTGAAAATTGAAAATTGAAAATTCCCAATTCCCCGGAATTGGGCTATGCCATGGTCTAAATGCACTAAATAGTCGCCGGGTTTTAGATTTTTGATATCGCTGAAGGTTTTTTGCGATTTTAGTTTTTTATGAAGCAATTTTTTAGCGATTTCTTCGTTGGCCACTCGTAGGGGCAGTTGTTCAATTTTTTCCAAAAAATTGCCCAAAAAATCCAAGCGAAATGCGGCGGGCGAGTTGATAGGAAAAATGTCAATCACTCCGCCGATTTGCGAAAATTCGCCCGGCTCGCTTGTCTTAAAAACTTTTTCATAGCCCAGCTCGTCAATCTTTCTTAACACTTCAGATAGAGAAACTTTTTGGTTTTGTTCTAAAAACAAAGTGTTGTTTTGCCAAAACCCTTGCGTTTTAATGGAGCGGGCAATTTGAAGGGAATTTTCAATAAACCAAACAAACTCCTTTTCCAAAAAGTAGGGGATAATAGCCACCATCAAAACACTGTTTGTTGATATTTTCTCCATTAGATTTATTTCAATTTTTTGTGTTCAATCTTCATACTGATTTTATATTATTGGAAGTGTTGTTTTTTGTCAAAATAAGCATCTCTTAATTCTTGCGATCGCACAAATTATGAGATAGAATAATAGAATAATAAAGAAGAAATAAATTAAAATTTATGGCAAGAAAATTTTCTCAAATTTCAGTGGAAATCATTGAAACATTAGCGCTTGTTGGAATATTTGCCATAGCGGCTCAATCGCCTAATTTTTGGATACAACTAAGCCGTAATTTACAACGGAAGAATAAGTATCTTAGAGACAATTGCAGTCAGGCCGATCTTGGCAGAATGCTTAGTTATTTGAAGAGAACTCAAATGGTGGTCTTGAAAGAAAAAGATGGAAAATTTACAGTGGAGCTTAGTGAAAAAGGCAAAAAGAAAATCCAGCAGATTACCATTGACGACTTAAAAAGTAAAAAGCCAAAAGATTGGGATGGTCTTTGGCGAGTAGTGATTTTTGATATTCCCGAGCGGCAGAAATACGGCCGGGCGGCTTTGCGGGGGAAGATCAAAGATTTAGGATTTTATCAATTGCAAAAAAGCGTTTGGGTGTTTCCTTATGACTGCGAAAAAGAGATTGAATTGTTGGCAAATTTTTTTGAAATTTATAATTTTGTGAATTTTATTGAGGCCAAAAGAATAAATGATGATGAGAAATTAAAAAAATATTTTGGCGTGGGTGTTTTTTGATGTTGCGCTTAATTTGTGCGATCGCGCAAATTATGAGATAGAGGATTTGGTGGGTTGTATTGTGTAAGTGTTTTTACATAGGGACTTGAAAAATTGGCAGAGAGAGAGTAGTTTAGAAGTTAGAGGAGGTGATTAAAATGAAGCTAAATTTGAGAGAGGGTGTCACCTTTGTGGTGACACCACGCTATGTGGAAATTAAAAAGAATGGGGAAAGAGTTTTCTTCTACTCTGTTCCCCAAGATCTGTCAAAAAAGGCGGTAGAGACAGATATTAATATGTATTTGTCCGCCAAGGGGCTCACAGCCCGAGAGTCTACATTGCGTCAATATGAGTAATGTAGGCGCAAGCCCTGTGTTGACTATTGTGTTGACATAGGGCTTTGAAGTAGAGTTTTGATTGTTTGGACGGCTTGGCCGAGGATTTCGGCTAATTTTTGTTCGTCGTTTTTGGCGAATTTTTTTAGCACAAAGCTTTCGGCCTTGAGGTCGGAGTCGCCTTGTGGTTTATCAGGCGGCCGAATACCCATTCGTACGCGGGTAAAGTTTTGGGTTTTGAGATGGTCAATAATTGATTGCACACCGTGATGTCCGCCCGCTCCGCTGTTTTGCGAAATTTTAACTTCGCCCCAGGGCAAGTCAAAGTCGTCGTGAACAATAATCAGCGAATTTTCCGTAAAACCGTTTTCTTTGGTTAAAAACTTGACGGCCTCGCCCGAGCTGTTCATATAGGTTTGCGGTTTGGCTAAAAAAATCTCTTGGCCATTGATCTGGCCATTAGTAATTTCCGCCTTAGTTTTTTTGTTTGGCTTAAACTTAGGAAAATTGTTTTCCTTTTGCAAGGCGTCCAACGCCATAAAGCCAATATTATGGCGAGTTTTTTTATACTTAAACCCTGGGTTGCCAAGTCCAACAATAAGAAACATAAATTTACTAATTTTCAATTATCAATTTTCAATCAATTTTCAATATCAAATGATTTAATTTTCAAATAAGCTGCCAGCTTTCTACCTTTTTTGAAAATTTAATCATTAAATAATTTAGTATTGTTTGAAAATTGAAAATTCGTAAATTGAAAATTATCCCAGCATAGCATTTTCTTGCGATTATTGGGAGTATCTGCTAAAATATGCTATACTTACTAAATTTTATTATATCTCATGTCAATTAAAGCGTTTTTCTTTTTAATTTTGGAGTTTTTGCAGATAATAGCTATCGCGGCCATTGTGGTGGTGCCGATTCGCTATTTTGTTTTTCAGCCATTTTTGGTTAAGGGCGCTTCCATGGAGCCCAATTTTCACGACGGCGATTATTTGATTATTGACGAACTTTCCTATCGCTTAAGAAATCCGGAAAGGGGAGAGGTGGTGGTATTTCACTATCCTTTTGACCCATCGCAGAGGTTTATTAAAAGAGTAATCGGCTTGCCCGGCGAAACCGTGGCTATTAAAAATGGCCAGGTGGATATTACCACCGAGGACGGCGCAACCGTGGTTTTACCCGAGCCCTATGTGCAAGGTGTTTTTACCATAGCGGGCAATGCCGCTGGCGGGAATAGTACAACCTTGAAAAGCGACGAGTATTTTGTGCTGGGCGACAATCGGGCGCATTCGTTTGATTCTAGAGAGTGGGGCCTGGTCAACCGCAAATTTATTATTGGCCGCACTGTTTTACGGGCTTGGCCTTTAATGTATTGGACCACTTATTTTTCAGAAATTAATTACAGCCCGCAACTTAATGTTAATTAAAATTTTATGTCATTAAAATTCCAAACAGTTACTGGCATGAAAGACCTTTTTGAGGCCGAGTTGGCTTATTTTGCCAAAATAGAAAAAATTTGCCAAAACATGGCTGATTTTTATGGCTTTCAAAAAATTCAAACGCCCATTTTAGAGCAAACCGAATTATTTGAAAAAGGCACTGGCCTAACCACTGATATTGTGGAAAAAGAAATGTATAGCTTGCGCACCAAGGGCGGCGATGGCTTAACCTTACGGCCTGAATGGACTCCAGCTATTGCCCGAGCCTATTTACAGCACGGTTTGTCGGCCTGGCCCAAGCCAGTCAAGCTCTGGTATTTGGGGCCGTGTTTTCGCCACGAACGGCCGCAAGCCGGACGGTTAAGGCAATTTCATCAGTTTGGTTTTGAGTTTTTGGGGGTGCAAGATCCGATGATTGACGCTTTGACCATTCAAATTTTCTATAACATCTTAAAGGGTTTGGGCTTTCGTAATTTAGTGGTTGACTTAAATTCTATTGGTTGCGGGCAATGCCGGCCTTATTTCAAGAAAATGCTTAATAATTATTTGCGATCGCGTCAGAACTCTTTGTGCGCTGATTGCCGAGTGCGTCTTAAAAAAAATCCTTTGCGGGTTTTGGATTGCAAAGAAGAAAAATGCGAGCCCATTAAAAAAGGAGCGCCCCAGATGATAGATCATTTATGCAAGGAATGCCACGACCATTTTAAGCCGCTTTTGGAATATCTGGACGAGCTTAATTTGTCTTACAACCTTAATCCCTATTTAGTGCGGGGTTTAGATTATTACACCAAAACCGTCTTTGAAATTCGCGAGGATAGCCCCGAGGGCGCCGCTCAAGGCGCTTTGGCTGGCGGGGGGCGGTATGATGGCTTAGTGAAACTGTTAGGCGGCAAAGACACGCCAGCTTGCGGCGCGGCCGCGGGCGTGGAACGGATTATCAATTTATTAAAGGGCGATAAAACATTTTCTCCCAAAAGCCCGGAAGATAGTGAAAAATTAGCAAAAGTTTTCTTGGCGCAAGTGGGCGACTTGGCCAAACGCAAGGCCTTAAAATTATTAGAGGAGTTGCGATTGGCCAAAATAAAGGTGGGGGAAGGTCTGCACAAAGATTCATTGAGTAACCAGATGCGCTTGGCCGACAAAATGCAAGCTAAATTCGTTTTGATTTTAGGCCAAAAAGAGGCCTTGGATGATGAGATTATTATCAGGGAAATGAAAGGCGGCAGCCAAAAAAATGTGCCAATGAGCAAGGTAGTGCAAGAAATTAAGAGAAAATTAACCTAATTTCTAATTTCTAACTAAGCACCAATGCCTAATGACTAATGACCAAAAAGATTCAGAACGCTGAAGTTTGGTCATTGGGATTTGTTCATTGGACATTATTTAGAAATTAGTAATTAGAGCAATTAGAAATTTTTTATGGGTTGTCTTTTCTGTAAAATTGTTGAAAAAAGACTACCAGCGGAGATTGTTTTTGAAGACGAATTTTTTTTAGTTTTCAAAGATATTCATCCCCGAGCGCCAATACACTACTTGATTATTCCTAAAGATCATATAGAATCAATTGCGTCAGATAATTCCGAGGAAATAGTCAAGGACTTAATCAAGGTAGCTAAAAAAATTGTGGTTGGACAAGGAATAGATGGCTATAAACTGGTGTTTAATGTGGGCGAGAAGCAAAATGTGCCCCACATGCATATGCATTTTTTAGCCGGCGGAAGCTCTGAATAATAATTAATAATTGATGTTGTATGCCATTAAAAGTTCAAAAACAAGGCAAGGAATCATCGCAAAGCGTGATTCGCCGATTTACTCAAAAAATAAGAAAAAGCGGTATTTTACTGCAGGCCAGAAAAAAGCAGTTCAAGAAACGGCCCAAAAGCAAGCCCTTGCTTAAGGCCTCGGCTTTGCGAAGAGACGCCAAAAAGCGCGAGTTTGTAGAGGCGCGTAAAATGGGCAAGCCCACCACCAACGAACGGCGCTAATTTGGTTTTTCGTTTTATAAAAAAAGAACAAGAGGAGGAGTTTCAACTTTCTCTTGTTTTTGTTATCTTCAT
>Ga0210017_1005071_pt1 | contig 10666 bp, 11 predicted proteins | sample CryGeyCG2014_020_FD_183966 | JGI IMG/M metagenome (GOLD analysis project Ga0210017, IMG submission 183966) | Groundwater microbial communities from aquifer - Crystal Geyser CG08_land_8/20/14_0.20 (SPAdes) (version 2) | ecosystem: Environmental > Aquatic > Deep subsurface > Groundwater | place... | reverse complement strand
GGTCACCGCAAGCTGGGCGGTATGAGGCTCATTCGAAAATCAGTTTTCGCTTGATAGCGAAAATCTCGCAAGCAAAGCTTGCAAATTCTCGCGGAGTGAATTGGCATTCACCCGCCAGCGAAGCAGGTGGTATCGGAAAGTCCCGCAGGACTTTTCGAGCTATGCGCCAACTGGTGCATTCAATTCTCTTGGCCTCCCGATAAAATTTCTCTTATTTCTCTTATTAAATCTCAAGGGCTGTTGTCCTTGAATTCTCGTGAAGTCGGCGCTTGGCATTCATCCCCGCCCGAAGGGCGGGGTATTCTGCCAACTTCACGATAAACCCGGCGCTTTCGCGGTAATCGATGATTGCCCCTGTGAGGAGCTTTTCCTCTTTTTTCTTTATGAAAATTTTGAACCCGGCGCTTTCAAAGGTTTTGTCTTCGGCTCTTTGTTTATCCTCAAAATCCAGGTGATAGGAATGACGCTGCTGGTCTGTTTTTGACCTCTCGGCCCACACACGGATGCCGGTGCCAACAGACTTGCTTTTTTCTTTCATGTATTCTTTGAGCTTAATTGCAGCGCTTGAGGTGATAGAAACGAGCAGCCCGCTTTTTCCGAGCAGTTCCTCTTCATTGGCAACAGCGTTCAAATCAGCAAGCAATTTTTTGGTGGTTATCTCATCCATGCCATGGGCCAGGCAACCCTGGGCAATTGATTCATATGGAGAAATCATGCAGCCGATGCAGTGGAGCCCGTAGCTGAGCATGACCTCGGCAGCCTTTGGATAGTTCGAGATGACTTCGCCCAGGAGCATGTCTTGGCTGATGTTCTGATTTGCTTTTTTGATGATTTTTTTTGCCATTGCACACACCAATTGACACCAACTGCACACTAACAAGAACAATATGTAGCCAGTAATATTATATATATATAAACTTTCAAGTTCAAGGTATAAAAAGCCTTAAGAAAGGCACTCGGACAGTAGGGCATCAAGACCAGTTAAGACCGTTTTGCCGAAGGCAAAACATAAGACCTCAAGACAGCGCGCAAGACAGGAAAACAAGGGTGGGAGAATGGATGATGAATTTTTTGAAGCTAACATCGTTGTTATCGGCGCAGGTGGAGCAGGCTCGAACACAATCAACAGGATTTCTACTTACAAGCTGCCGAAGCTGAAACTCATTGCGATAAATACGGATAACAAACACCTAAAATTGATGGCAGACGGAGTCCAGCGCGTGCTCATCGGCAGAGAGATTACAAAAGGTCTTGGAGCAGGCGGCGACCCTGAGATTGCAATGAAGGCTGCTGAAATATCAAAACCCCTTATTGCCCAGGCAATAGGCGATGCCAACCTGGTATTCATAGTTGCCGGGATGGGCGGTGGAACTGGCACTGGCGCGGCCCCGATTATCGCAAGAATTGCAAAAGAGAGCGGCACTGTGGTTGTGGCATTCGTCACCTATCCGTTCAAGCTTGAGCGCGTGAGACTGAAGAAGGCGCTCATCTGGATTGAGAAATTGCAAAAGGAAGTGGACACCATAATCATACTTGACAACAACAAGCTCCTTGAATACGTGCCTGGTCTGCCAATAAATGACGCATTCCGGGTGGCCGATGAGATAGTTGCAAGGGCAATCGGGGGCATAGCAGCAACAATCCTGACGCCTTCACTGGTAAACCTGGATTATGCAGATGTGCGCTCCATTATGGAGAACGGAGGCATCGGCATGATTTCTGTCGGAGATGGCAAGGGCATTGACAAGGTGGCTGCAGTAACAGAAAGCACACGCAAAAACAAGCTGCTTGACATTGATATGACGGGCGCCAAGAACATCCTCGTGCACATAACCGGAGGCACTGACCTGACAATAGCTGATTCTAACGACGTTGTGGCAGGCGTAACCAAGGGAGTGGACAACCAGGCGAACGTCATCATGGGCGCCAGAATTGACCCGTCATTCTGCGACAAAATAGAAACAATTGCAATCTATACAAAATTGCAGCACAAGCCTATTCTCGCAGGAGCGGAGATGGACAAGCCAAAGGAAGAAGACATCTATTACCACCCGCCGCCGAATCTGCTTAGGTAAGTTATTTAAATCTCATCTTTGTTAGATTATCTGTTAGGCTAATACACTCCTAAGTGGAGGGTTAACGTAAGGGAACCAGAACAGTCTGGAGTCCAGAGTCTAGAAACCCTAAAGGTCTAGAGTCCAGGGTTCAGAGTCTAGATATCCGAGACCCAAGACTGGAGACTCAAGACCATTATTCTTCAGGTTCCCTCGGGAGGAGATGAAATGGTGGAAACAGTAGAATTGCTGACACAGAGGGTTATCGGAGGGCTTGGAGATGCGGCGGTCAATTTTGTTGTTGGCGCTGCGACTCTCATTGTGACAATAGTTGTGCTCGGCATCGGCTATGTCATTGGTAACCTGATTGTCAAGGTATGGGAGCACTTCCTGAAGACAATCAAGCTCGAGGAGGAAATCAAGAAACAAAACCTGCATAATGCCCTTTTAGGCATGTCTATAACATCTGTTTCGTCTGCCATAATCAAAATCTCCGTAATGGTGCTGGCCCTTGGCGTTGCTGCCAATATTGCCCAGATACCGTTCCTCATGGAGTTCAGCAAGGCAGCGCTGACATATATCTCGCTTGGCTTGGTGCCTGGCGCAGTAGTCCTCATCATCACCATGATGGCTGCCGAGTTCATAACCAACAAGATAAAGGCATCAAAAGACGTGGCGTTTGCAAACCTTATCGGAGTGGTAGTGGAGGTATTCATAGTCTACAATGGAGTAGTCATTGCAATACCCCAGCTGCTGCCGAGCGCAGACGTGAGCCTGTTGAAATCAACCTTCAACCTAGCGGTAACCGCAGTGGTGATTGCCCTTGGGCTTGGAGGCGCCATTGCCATCGGCTGGGGCCTGAAGGACGCAGTCGGAGAGATTGCGGACAGGAAGATGAAGGACTTCGAGAAGCTTGTCTAGCTGTTAGAAAGCGGGAAAGGAAAGATGAGACAAGTTCAGAGATGGACATCTTTCTTTTTTTATCCTTTTTTTTATACTTCCTATTTGGCCAGCCCATCCTCATGTTAGCTTTAAATATTTATGCCAGTTTATAATTAACTCTCCCCTAAAGGGAGTTCATATTTTTCTACAGAGGTGAAATCATGCAACTAGGCGAGACCGAGAACTTTGAGGATGAAGACGACGATGAAGAGGATGAAGACTGGGATGAAGACTGGGATGAGGACGACGAGGAGTAGTAGGCTCCGAACCTAGCTGAACGCCGAGCTACACCTAATCCAGGATACCAACCTTTTTTATATTTTTTATTCTATTTATATAAGATGGGGGAAATGCTTAATCACCGCTTGTTATTTGCAATCGCACTCCTTACCCTAATTGCCATCACGCCCCTTCTTGCATCGCTCAACGCGAAATCAATAGAGGAAATGACCATTGTGTGCGGGCACCAGGGCACCATATCAGCAGGCGGGCCAACATTCAAGGACCTTGAGATAAACATAAGCATAGCAAGGGACGACAGCCTCCAGAAGGCTTCCCTCACGGGTGCGACGGCCACGGCCTCTTCATACGGCAGGTCTGCCTATATCAGGGAATATGCACCCGGCAATCCCTATTCCTACAGTTTCCAGGAGACCATCAAATCAAAATCAACTGATATGCTCACTGCGCAATTCAGCCAGCTTGATGCCAGCGAGCGCACCCTCTACACAAAGCCAAGCGAACTGGTTGAATCCGGCAGCTTGTTCCAGGGAATTGCCGGGAAAGTCGCCAACAACTCAAACTCTGACTTTGAGAGAGTGGCAAAGCTCATGATATGGGTGCACAACAGGACACGTTATGACCTATCGGTTGGCGGACAGGAGAAAAGCGCGGTCTGGGTTTATAACAACAGAAAAGGAGTGTGCGTTGAGTTCGCAAACCTGTTTATGGCGCTCACCCGCTCCATTGGCATTCCTACAAGATATGTGACCGGGATAACCTATTCGGACCTAATGGGCAATTGGCAGGGCCATGCCTGGGCTGAAACCTATATTGGCGGCAAATGGGCTGCTGCCGACCCAACCTGGCTGGAGCTCGGAAGCGTGGATGCCACCCATATACGCTATTTCGAAGGGCCTGAGACAGAGTGGAACGGCTATGGAAGCATGTTTGTATATGTGAGGCCCGGCTCTGAAATAAACTGGGGACGCACAGGCAACGAGATGAGCTCTACCGTAAGCGAGGTGCAGGTGATTGCGAGCAGCGAACGCCTGCCAGTGAAGGATTATGAATTGACCATAAGCACTTCAGAGCTTTCGGCTGGGGAAAAGGCATTGATTACGTTTTCATACACTCCGAAAACCTATGGGGTTGAGAAGCTGGTGCTGGCGCCCTGCAAGGATATGGATGGCAGGACACTTCTGTATATGAATGGCGGACAGGAGCGCTACCTCATCATGGAACCCGGCGTGAAAGTTCAGGCGAGCTGGGTGGTGACGGCCTCAAACCTGCTGGAGCGCGGCTATTATTACATCTGCCCGCTGATGCTGAACTCCGCCTATTTCTCAGAGAAGGAACTGCAGGTAACCGTCAACCCAAAGCCAGGCACAAATACGCTCATAATGACCGGGCTGGAATCTGCGGCAGCGCCCATTGTGATACAGAATGGCAGCGAATATGCGCTCACTGCAAAACTCGTGGGCTCTGCGGATACACTGACCATTGCCGCAAACCAATATTATTACACAGGCAGGGCATCGCCTATCATGGCAAAGGCAATAAAATTTGACAGGCTGGGGACAGGCACGATTTATCTGGCTACAGAGGACGGCTCGGTCAGCGAGATACCCTACATAGTGGTTGGGGGAAATGTAACCGCGCCAAACGTCACCAGCACAATCCCCATCCCAAATGCCACGGTGAAAAACAACACCACGATAAACGAAACACCCGGCGCAGGGACTCCAAACACAACCATTGAACCAAAGCCGCCTAGCATGCTGCCGCAATCCCAGGAAAATCCAAACCCCGAAACTCATCGACCCGAAGGGGAGAGCTATTCGCCAGCAGGCGAATTCAAAAACCCGGAACCCGAAACTCAAAAGACTGGAATGTGCTTTGTGGTTTATGTGATGGTTGGGATGATACCGGTTTACTTTTTCTCAAGTCCCAAGTCTCAGAAACTAATATAAATAGGATAGCCACATAATGTTATTTCGAGTGAACGTTTACGCTTAATATTTAAGAGGTGTTGGGAGATGGGTGAACAATTAGCAACAAGGAAAGGGCCTGTTTTAACTGCAGCGGCAGCGTTGTGTTTAACAACGACAGTAGCAGCACTGGCAGCCAGAGGCAGACCACCGACTGAATTGGCACGCCAAACTCCAAAAGATGAGCCAGCGATGGGAGACGGTGGCAACGGCACCAGCCATCAGGCCAAACAAATAAACCTGTTTTAGAGGTTCAAAATGGACGCGGTGCATCGAAATTGCGTGAATAGCTCGGAGAAAATGGATATCAGAATGCGAGTAAAGTTTTAAGCGGGATTGCAGATGAGGGTGACCGTAGATATGTTTCGGTTGATCCACGTCAGCAGATTAAATTACGATTGAATTCTTTTGGCTGGGATGCCCTATTTATTGTTCCAACATCTATTAGGGTTGAAATAGTTTCTTTCAACCCAAACGGTGAACGAAGTTCTTCGGCGTTGGTAGGATCCATAAACCTAGAACAAAATGGTGAGGTTAATTTCATACGAGGGAACCAGGTGGTTCCGCTCCCAGTGATGAAAGACTAACCTGTTTTTCACTTGGCTGCAAAAGAAAAAACCAGAGCGGGACAATCTCAATCCATCCGTCTTCCCGGGCAAACGTTAGTATATCCAGCTATATGAATAATGAGCTTATTAGTATATCTTACTATATTAATCTTTCAAATGACTGGATTTATCCCCTAACCTTTCCAACTGATTCAACTACTTTGTCAATCTCATCCTTTGAAATAACAAGCGGCGGCACGAAGCGGATTGCACTCTGCCCAGTTGGGATTGCCAAAACGCCATTTTGCAATAATTTTTCGCATTCTTCGCGCGCATTCTGAGAGGCAATTGCAATAAGAAGCCCGCACCCGCGAACCTCAATGTCGGGGATTTCTTTCAATTTTTTCATGAAATATTTGCCCATGCGCGCGGCTTTTTTTGCCATCTTTTTCGCAATCATAAGCTCAAGCACGGTGTTTGCAACCGCAGTGCAGAATGGATTGCCTCCGAATGTGGTGCCATGGTCGCCAAAAGAAAATGCACCGATCACAGCCTCGTTTGCAACCATTGCGCCCATTGGCAGGCCATTGGCAATTGCTTTCCCCAAACAGATTATGTCTGGCTTCGCACCATATTTTTCATTCTGCCAGGAAAGGAAATCACCAGTGCGGCAGAAACCAGTTTGGATTTCATCAAATATCAGAAGCACCTTTTTCTCATCACAAAGCTTGCGCAATTCCTTCAAATAAGCCTCATCTGGAATAATCACGCCAGCCTCTCCCTGTATGGGTTCGACAATCACAGCGCCGATTGTTTCATCAAGGGCATTTGCAACTGCGCCAACGTCATTGAACGGCACGTGCTTTACCCCTGAGAGGAGCGGCTCAAACTGTCTTTTGTATTTCTCGCCAAAGGTAAGCGACAATGCACCCATCGTCCGCCCGTGAAAAGCGTTCTCCATTGCGATTATGCCTGATTTGCCAGTCGCCTTTCGCGCCAGTTTGAGCGCTGCTTCCACTGCCTCAGTCCCTGAGTTGCAAAAGAATGCTTTCCCACCAATGCCGCAGGCTTCAACGAGCTTTTGCGCATAGGTGGCACCATTTTCATTGTAGACCCAGTTTGAAACGTGCATGATTTTTTTTGCCTGCTCCTTCATAGCTTTCAAAACTTTCGGATTGCTGTGGCCTAGAGAAACAGAGGCAATGCCTGCCATGCAGTCAATGTATTCCTTTCCTTCGGCATCAAACACCTTTGCGCCTTTTCCGCTGGCAACGGCTATCGGCAGGCGGTTGTATATGTTTGCAATGTATTTTTTGTCAAGTTCAATGAACGTGCTTGCCATAGAATCAGCCTTTGGTTATCTGCGTCCCTACCCCTTTGTCTGTGAATATCTCCAGCAAAAGCGCATGCTCAATAGTGCCGTTGACCAAGTGGGCCTTCTTGCAGGAATTCTTCACTGCAAATATGCAGGCTTCGGTTTTGGGTATCATGCCACCGGTGATGATTTTCTTGCGGATGAGTTTGCGCGCCTCTTTTATTGCGAGGGAGGGCACCAGCTCCATGCCGTTCTTCACGCCATCAACATTTGTCATGAACGTGATTTTCTCTGCCTTGAGCGCAATGGCAATGCTGCTTGCCGCGGTGTCGGCATTGATATTATATACATAGCCATCCTTGAATCCGAGCGGAGTGATAACCGGGATTATGCCCTTTTTCAGCAGGCGCAGGACTGATTTGGTATTAACCCAGGTGACCTGGCCCACATAGCCGAGCTCTTCCGAGACCTTTTGCACCTCAAGGATGCCCTTGTGCCCGGGCATTTGCTTGGAAACCCCGCCCAGCAGCCCGACCAGCTTTGTGATTTCGGCGCCTGTGCGGGGCATGACCTTCTTGAGCACTTTTATGGTCGCTGCGTCGCTAACCCTCAGACCCTTGATGAATCTGGGCACGAGCTTGCGGCGCTCCATCTCCTTAGTGATTTCCTTGCCGCCGCCGTGCACAATTACGGGGTGAATGCCCAGTTCATTAAGCAGGATTGCGTCCTGCAATATTTTGGCAATATAGCCTTCGGTGAATGCCTCGCCGCCTATTTTTATCACCATGATTTTGCCGCGGTATTTTCTGATATAGGGCACGGCCTCGGCAAGTATGTGTGATTTGTAAACGAGCAAATCCATTCTCATCTGTGTAGCCACGTGCACCATATATATCAAACAGCCAGCAATCCTTCGGTTTCCTTAAACCCTTTGATTAGGTTCATGTTCTGCACTGCCTGGCCTGCAGCGCCCTTGCCCAGGTTGTCAATTGCCGAAACCATCACCGCCAGGCCACATTCATTGTCATAAATCCCGGTGAGGTCGCAGAAATTTGTGTAATTCACATTCTTTACCTCTGGGTTCTGCACAATGCGGATGAAAGGCTCCCTAGAGTAGTGGCGTTTGAAGACCTTGAGCGGGTCTGCCTCCTTTGCCTGTGCTTTGGCAGAAGTAAGCATGCCGCGGCTCAAAGGTACGAGCGTTGGCGTGAATGAGAGCTTGAATTCCTTGCCAGTTGCCAGTTTCAGCGCGCGGCGCATTTCAGGCGTGTGGCGGTGGCAGGCAAGGGCATAGTGGCACATGTTGTCGTGCATCTCTGCGTGAAGATAGGCGCGTTCCATCTTCAGGCCTGCGCCGCTGGTACCTGAGCAGGAATTGACCATGATAGTATTTGATTGGATGATTTTGTCCTTCACTAGTGGATAGAGCAACAAGAGGGTGCTTGTCGGGTAGCAGCCAGGGTTCGCGATTATTTTTGCTTTCTTGATTTTGTCGCGGAAAAGTTCTGGCAGTCCATATACTGCCGTCTCAAGAAGGGCAGGGCAGGCATGCTTCAGGCCGTACCATTTCGTGAATTCAGGAGCAGTGAGGCGAAAATCCGCGCTTAGGTCAACCAACAGGCTTCCAGCATCCAATATATCCTGGGCTAGGGACATGGCCTTTCCATGGGGCGTTGCCGTGAACACCACATCATTGAAAACATTCTTGCCAGTGGCTGTAAATTTCTTGCCCGAGACTTTTGCGAGCTTAGGCGCAACCTCAGCCAGGCCCTTGCCTGCAAAGGTGTTCGTCACTAAAGTTATCTCATTGACTTTTTCGTGACCCATGAGATATCTGAGCAGTTCGCCTCCAGTATACCCTGAACCGATGACAGTTACGCTTACCATTTTACAACTCACCCGATGAAATATATACGATTTGAATCATTGTGAATTGTAAAATTAATAATTAAAAGCATTACATGTCAACATGCTCCCCCCGCTACCCATCATAAACGGGTAGAATACTCGCTTCACTCTGAGACTCATTGACGAGAGCATGTTGATGAACACTTCGGAGCGAGTGTCGCACGTATTGCCACTTGTTGGCGACACCGACGCCGCAGCCAACACCGCATCACTTCTGGGCTGCGGTCGCTCCAAAGTGTTCAAGCTATGGATTCCACCGGGCTCAACAACTGATCACATTTGCAGCTGTAGGTGGAATACATTCCATTCAACCGGAGGTCGCAGACGGACAAAAATTTGCACACCGACGTGCAAACGTAGATTTATAAAGTTTACAGCTGTTTATTCATATGTGATTCTTATGGCTAAAAAACACAAATCAAGCGATACCAGAAAATCTATATTTGAGGCGTGCAACCACACAAACAATGAGATGCGGGCAGAAATCATCTTTTTTGGCATGCTCGTAGCGATTTTGGGCCTGGTGTGGCTCCTGAGCGAGCAGAAAATAATAGCCGCCACATTTTCATTCCCGCCGGTTGTGGTGCTCATAGTTGGGCTCCAGATAATATTCCTGGGGATAAAATACCACCCGGCAAGCAGGTAAAAACAGAGAAACAATTGATTTCTTTTTCTTCTTCTTTAATTTTTATCTTAAATTAAGCTAAGTCTTATATATTAGGTTATCGTTATTTACTCTTGAGGCGATGCCCATGAGTATGAAATCTGGAATTAACCTATCTACAAAGCAAAAAAAAAGAACTCCAACAATTCGCCAAAAAACCCCGCGACTCCCGAGAATATCGCTCCGCCTTAGGCATTTTATCCCGCAGCGAAGGCAAAAGCGCACAAGACGTAGCCAACCAATTCAACGTCACAAAAAAACAGGTTTTTACCTGGTGCAAAAAATACCGCCAAAACGGGCTGTCCGGTTTGCGCATGAGAAAACAAACAGGGCGGCCAGCCGTTCAAGGCAACTTCGCCAAAAAATATATTCCAGCGTTATTACAACAGGAACCTCAAGCCTTCGGATTTCTCAAAGGCCGCTGGGTCGTGCGAGATATTGCCAAAGCACTCAAAAAAGAGGGCGTGTATTTGAGTTTTCAAAGCGTGAGCCGCATTCTGCACGACATGAAGATGACTTTAAAGCGCCCGCGTCTGCGGGCGCCTGGCTCAATTCATAAAAACTATCGCAAACGCGAGCAAATAAGACGCTACAAGAAGATTGCCCCGACGCTTTTAAAAAAAGAATCGGCCTTGCTTTTCAAGACGAGAAATGGGTAGAATTATTGCCCACGATTGCCAAATGCTGGATGAAAAAAGATCAATCGTTTAACATTCCGACGCTAGGATATACACGACGCCGAAATTTTTTCATTACAATGCTTTGGCCGCAGAAAAACATCGTTTGGAATTGTTTCAAACGCCGGCGAAATATTGAATTCCGCAAGCACTTGAGCCATTTGGCGGCCTATGCCAAACGGTGCAAGCTTCGGAAGCTGATTTTGTTTATAGACCGGGCGTCATACCATGACACGCCTGCGGTGCGAAAGTTTTTCCGAGAACATCGAGTGTTCAAGCGGATTTTTTTGGGCAAGAAAGATCCGAACTCGAACCCGGTGGAAGGGTTTGTGAATAAGCGTTTTGCGT
>Ga0210017_1005069_pt1 | contig 10667 bp, 10 predicted proteins | sample CryGeyCG2014_020_FD_183966 | JGI IMG/M metagenome (GOLD analysis project Ga0210017, IMG submission 183966) | Groundwater microbial communities from aquifer - Crystal Geyser CG08_land_8/20/14_0.20 (SPAdes) (version 2) | ecosystem: Environmental > Aquatic > Deep subsurface > Groundwater | place... | reverse complement strand
ATTCAGGGCGGATCACCTGTCCGCCGAAGCTTTAGCGCGGGTGGAAAATACCATGGGCGCAAGCCCCAGGCAACAGGTAATCCGTAAATTGACACCGGACACCCCGAGGGAATCAAGGCCTGCCCCCGGGGTGAAAAACCGGGTCATTTCCGGATTTTCGATCCAGGATCGGTAGGACTGAGTTTGAACCGAGAGGTTTGGGCAGTACCAGCGTTATTCTTCGGGCGAAGCGCAGCGGAGTCGAGAAGTATTTGTCAGAGAGGTTGAGTTTTTGATGGAGCCGGATTTTGTTCTCGACAGGCTCAAACGGTAAGATGTTTCAGGCGCAAGCCTGTGTCTAGTTTATTTCTTACTCCCCTCTTCCCTGTCCTCTTCGTCCTGTTTTCTCAAACAAGCCATGGCGGCGACTTGATCCGATTTACCCTTTAACCTCATTAAAATTACCCCTTGAGTGGCCCGGCTTAAAACAGGAATATTCTTAGTTGGCAGTTTGATCATCTGGGCTTTTTTGGAAGTCAAAATTACCTGAACTTCTTTTTCATTAATTACTTTAGCGCAAGCGACTTTACCGGTTTTTTCGCTGATGTTAGCTACTTTTACTCCGACGCCGCCTCGTTTTTGCAGGGGGTAAAGATAGACATTAGTTCTTTTACCAATGCCATTTTCGGTTACTACCAGCAAATGTCTGAAAACTTTTTTCCTGCCGTCTTTTAGTTTAGGCAATTTTTCCGGAATAAGATCAGCGCTGACAACCGTATTTCCCGGTTTCAGGTCAATTCCTTTTACTCCCTGGGCATCCCGGCCCATTGATCTAACGTCTTTTTCCGAGAATCTGATACATTTACCTTCTTTGGTAACTAAGAAAACTTGGTTTTCTCCGCTGGTAATCTTGGCTTCGATCAGCTCGTCATCATCCTTCAGCTTTATGGCGATTAAACCAGAAGATCTGATCTTATCAAACTGGGTGATTCTGGTTTTTTTAACAATCCCGTTTTGGGTAACCATGAAAATAAATTTTTCCTCTTTCCCCTTTGGCTGGTTCGATCTTTTTAAGACTGCCTGAACTTTCTCTCCCTGTTCAATATTGATTAAGTTTATAATCGCCTGCCCCTTGGATTGTCTTGATCCTTCAGGCAATTCCCAAGCGCGCATTCGGAAAACTTTACCTTTGTTGGTAAAGAAGAGTAAGTGGTCGTGATTGGATCCGGCGATCAAGTGGTCGATTTCGTCTTCTTCTTTGGTAGTCATGCCGATTACTCCTTTCCCTCCCCTTCTCTGGGTTCGGTAGGTTTCCCTTAAAACCCTTTTGGCGTAGCCGGTTTTGGTGATGGTAATCAGCACTTCCCGGTCGGGAATCAGGTCTTCTTCGCTGAAGTCATCCAAACCTCTGACAAAGACTTTAGTTTTTCTGGCATCGGCGTACTTGGTTTTAATCTCAACAAGCTCTTCCTTAATGGTTTGAATTATCACTGCAGGCTGGGTGAGCAAATCTCTTAAGCCGGATAAAACTTGCTGAACTTCCTTGTATTCGGCTTCTATTTTTTGCCTCTCTAAGGCGGCTAACCTTCTCAGCTGCATGTCCAAAATCGCTACTGCTTGAATATCAGTCAGGTTAAATTTATTCATTAAGTTTTTCTTGGCAAGGTCAGCGTCTTTTGACTTTCTGATTGTTTCGATTACCTCGTCCAAATTGTCTAAGGCGATTTTTAAGCCTTCTAAAATATGGGCTCTGAATTTGGCTTCCTTGAAGTCAAAAACGGCTCTCCGTCTGGTCGTTTCCTGCCGATGGCGAAGGTAAAGAAGCAAAAATTGTCTTAAGGTTAGGGTTTGAGGAACTCCGTCAACCAGAGCCAGCATGTTGGCCGGGTAGTTAATTTGTAAAGGGGTGTATTTATAAAGTTTATTTAAGACAGCATTTGGTCTTGAGGCTCTTTTAAGCTCGATTACCACCCGGATCCCTCTGTGGTCAGACTCGTCTCTAAGATCGGAAACACCGATGATTTTTTTGTTACGGACCAGGTCGGCGATTTTGGCCACTAGGGCGGCTTTATTGACTTGATAAGGAATTTCAGTGACGATAATTCTGAATTTGCCCCCCTTGCTTTCTTCAATTTCCGCTTTGGCGCGAATCGGGATTTTTCCCCGGCCGGTAGTATAGATTTGGGCGATTGCTTCTTTGCCGAAAATTTGTCCGGCAGTAGGAAAGTCAGGACCTTTAACAAAATCCATTAGTGTTTCTGAAGAAACTTCGCTTTCGAACTCGAATTTCCTAACGGCCAATTGATTGACTTCTTCCATAATTACCTCTTCAGCCGATCTTTTTTTAGCAACCGCTATTTTTTTAAATTCTATTTCCTTAGATTCTTCCAATTTTCCCAGCTTTCCCTCTTTGAGCATGTAAATGGCGGCTTCCATCACCTCGGTTAAGTTGTGGGGTGGAATTTTAGTGGCCATGCCAACGGCAATACCGTCGGCTCCGTTTAGGAGTAAATTTGGAATTCTGGCCGGCAGAACGGTCGGCTCTTCCAAGGTGGCGTCGAAATTTTCGATAAAATCAACCGTTTCTTTTTTAATGTCCGCGAGCATCTCTTTGGCAATTTTAGCCATCCTTGCTTCGGTGTACCTCATTGCCGCCGGGGGGTCATTATCGATTGAGCCGAAGTTTCCCTGGCCGTCAACCAGAGGATACCTCATTGAAAAGTTCTGGGCCATTCTGACTAAAGCATCGTAGACAGGCATGTCACCATGAGGGTGGTATTTCCCCAGGACCTCACCGACAATTTTGGCGGATTTGGTGTATCTGCCGCCCGGAGTTAATCCCATCTGATGGATCGCATACAAAATTCTCCGATGGACCGGCTTTAGGCCGTCTCGGACATCGGGCAAGGCTCTGGCAACGATGACGCTCATGGCGTAATCAAGGTAAGCCTTTTCCATTACTTCGGTGACTTTTACTTCTTCTACTTTACCGATTTTAGACATAGATAGTTCCCTTTAATCTCAAAACCAAACTTCTTAAATATCTAAAGTAGCCATTTTGGCATGGGTTTGGATAAAATGGCGTCTCGGCGGCACTTCACTTCCCATCAAGGTAACAAAAATCTCGTCCGCTTTTTGGGCATCTTCGACGGTAGCTCTTTTTAGGATCCTGTTTTCCGGGTTCATGGTTGTTTCCCAGAGTTGTTCCGGGTTCATTTCTCCTAAACCCTTATATCTTTGGATCTCGATGGCCGCTCCCTTTTTGTTTAATTCAGTGATTAGCCTTTCTTTTTCCTCTTCGGTATAAACATATTTTTCCTCTTTTCCCGCTTTGATTTTGTAAAGGGGCGGCTGGGCTAAGTAAAGATAGCCGCCGTTAATAATCTCCGGCAAATGCCGGTAAAAAAAAGTTAAAAGAAGAGTGGCAATATGGGCGCCGTCAACATCAGCGTCAGTCATAATGATGACCCGGTGGTAACGAAGTTTTTCGCGGTTAATACTCTCCCCTATTCCCATCCCGAGCGCGATAATCAAGTCTTTTAATTCCGGGAACTCGACGATTCTATCGATTCTGGCCTTTTCGGTGTTAAGAATCTTGCCTCTTAAAGGTAAAATCGCTTGAAATTTGCGGTCTCTTCCTTGTTTGGCCGATCCGCCGGCGCTGTCTCCCTCGACAATATAAAGCTCTGACTCTTGCGGGTCTTTTGATTGACAGTCGGCTAACTTTCCCGGTAGTCCCAAAGAATCAAAAAGCCCTTTGCGGGTGATCGCTTCTCTGGCCGCCTTGGCCGCTTTTCTGGCTTTGACAGTAAGCAAAACTTTTAAAAGAATATTTTTTGCTTCCGCGGGGTGTTCTTCAAAATAAGCGTCTAAACCGTCTTTGACCGCTTTAGCCACAAACGGTTGGGCCTCGCTGTTGCCTAATTTGGCTTTAGTTTGGCCTTCAAACTGAAGATCTTTGGAGGGCATTTTAAGGGAAATTACTCCGGTTAGACCCTCTAAAGTATCATTACCAATGATTTCTCCGTTCTTATCTCCCTTGCCGTTAATTATTTTTTGAGAATAATCCTTAACCGCCCTGGTTAAAGCGCTTTTAAATCCGGCCACATGAGTGCCGCCCTCTTCGGTTTTGATGATGTTGACAAAAGAAAGAAGAGTTTCTCTGGAACTATCGGTATACTGAAGAGCGATTTCAACGGTTTTATCATCTTCTTCCGATTTGATGTATATCGGTGAATGAATAGTAGTTTTATTTTTATCCAGGTTTTTGATCAGGGAGACAATACCGCCTTCAAAGTAAAAATGGTATTCGTTGTGGTCCTTTTCGTTATAAAAGTGGAAGAAGAGCCTGGAAATCAAATAAGCCCGGTCCCTTAGGGAGTTTTTGATTGTTTGAGGGTCAAACTCGACCGTTTCTTTAAAAATGGCGGGGTCGGGCATGAAAGTAGTGGTCGAACCGGGAATTTTGTCTTGATAAAGGCTTTCCAGCTTTTTGATTTTTGTTTCTTTGGCAGTGGCAACATCAGCCTTTGGAATTCCCCGGCTGTATTCCTGAACGTAAATTTTACCGTCTCTTCTTACTTCCATCCTGAGCCACTTTGAAAGAGCATTGACGACGCTTGAGCCGACTCCGTGCAGGCCTCCGGAGACTTTGTAGGCCTCTCCTTCAAATTTGCCCCCGGCGTGAAGCTTGGTCATTAGGATTTCCAGGGCAGACTTTTTGTATTTGGGCATGATATCAACCGGAAAGCCCCGGCCGTCGTCGGCAATAGTGGCCGAACCGTCTGAATGAAGGATTACCCAGATATTCTGAGCGAAACCAGCCAGAGCCTCATCAATGGAGTTGTCTACAATTTCGAAAAGGCAGTGGTGAAGCCCGGTGGTGCTGGTACTGCCGATGTACATTGCCGGTCTTTTCCTTACTGGCGATAGACCCTCTAAGACGACAATTTGTTTTCCGGTGTATTCTGTCTGCGGCGTCATTTTTTTTATTTGTTTTAAAGCAAAAAAAGATCCTGCTAAGCAGGAACTTTTGGTGGACCTTCTATTTTTCATTGTACCAAAAATAGCTTAAATGGCAAGGGTGTGGAGGGATAATTATCATCGCGCTTTGCTAAACGACTTGAGTTTGTTATGAGAACGTTTTGGGCTATGGGGAAAAACGAAGGTAAATGAGAACAATAAGACTGGTGAGACTAACGCGGGGAAGTGGTTGTTTGCGGCCGAGTCGAGAAAACGGCGTTATCTACAAGGTCTTATCTGATTTAGCCAATGATATAGAATCGCCGAGGCGGAAACTAAAACGTTTAGAGATTTATTGACCCCCAACATCGGGATTTTAACCACCTGATCAACTTTTTTAAGCACTTCTTTAGAAATTCCTTCAGTTTCGTTGCCAACGACCAGAGCGATCGGAGTCTTTGGTTTTACCTGGTAGTAAAAAAGACTTTCCGGGGTTAGTTCAGCGGCGGCCAGAAAATAACCCTGTTTTTTAAGCTGATCGACCAATCGGCAAGTGGATGAATGGTGTTCCCAAGGAACCCAGCGCCAGGCGCCGATTGAAGCGCGGTGGATTTTAATATTGGGTGGAGTGACTGATTCCCCGCAAAGATAGAGTTTTTCTGCGGCAATAGCGTCGGCTAATCTGAAGAAAGAGCCAATATTGAAAGTATCCTGGATACGATCAAGAACAATCGCTACCGGTAGACGTTTTACTTTAGCAAGATCCTTTTTTTTTGGACGACTGAGCCGCAGTTGTTTGGCATTTAGCTTTAGTTCCGGCATGAGCCCAGCTTTCGAGATCCGATTAAATTGATATCAGTTGCATGAACCGCTGGCGTTGCTTATCAAAGAGAGGGTTTCTTTACACTCTTTCGGTTCTTTGTCAAAAGCGGCGCAGATTGCGGTTTTGAAACCCTCGGGTGAGCGGAATTCCTCTACTTTTAGGGTTTTATCCCCCATCTTAAGAGAGCCGCCCTGCCAAGCCGTTTCCGGCGGGTAAGGCTGATCATTGATTAAAACTGTCGGCGAACTGGTCACCGAGAATTTTTCATCTGCGGCGACTTCAACATCTAAGAGCTTGACGGCGTCATTGTTAAAACACTCTTGCACTTTTTGCTGATCGATTCCGGCTTGCTCAGCCTGGGCTTGCCAGCACTGGTCTACTTCTTCCAAAGAGCAATTGTTATTGACCGAGGAAATAAAAGACCACCACTTGCTCTTGTCGTCGGTTAGATTCCAGGCGCAGATTTCTCTGATATCCTGGTTCAGCTCTTTTTTACCATGAAGCGAGCAGTAGTAACTGCCGTCTTTAGTGGCCATACATTCAGCTGTTTCCTGGGTCAGACACTGATCAGCGGTTGCGGGCAATGTTTGTTTGCAGCTGTCGGCGTCCTGAAAATAACCCTGCTCAACATATTGTTTACATTTTTCCTCGCTGTAAACCTGAGCTTCGCACATCGAACTTAGTTGTTCGTTGTTTGTTTTCTGGACTACATATCTGGGTTCCCAATCGACGGCATTTCCTAAAAGGTCGACTACCGGTTTTAGACCGGCTTCGGCCTGGTTGCCAAAGGGGCAAAAACTCATCACGAAGAATTTGATATTCGGTTTTGAGCTTTTGGTTACAGCAAAATCAACTGCTTCCCCGGTTGCTGTTTGACCGGCTTCCTGAGTTTGGGAGCTTTCAACCTGGCCTGGTTGATTAACGTTGGCCCTTTTGCTCCAAACCGAACCGGCAAAAAAAGCGGCGATAATTACCAACAGAAAAACGATATTCTTGGCAGAGTTTTGACTGTTTTGGGCCATTTTTCCTCCTTACTTTACAACTTTAATCGCATCAACAGGACAGGACTCGATTGCTGTTTTTAGTTCTTCAGTTATTTTTTCAGGCAGTTTTATCAACTTAGCCTTGCCTGTTTTTTCGTCCAAAGTAAAAACGCTTTGGGCTATAACAGCGCAGGAGCCGCAACCGATACATAAGTCTTGATCAATAGAAATGTCCATTTAGAGTTTTAAAAACCGGTTAGCTTATCGGTCTATTATCAGGGGAGAGTTGGTCTTTGTCAAGCAAGAGGCGAAGGTTTAGAAAGATGATTAATCCTTTACCGAAAATACCGGGAGTGGAAGTGAGAACGAAAAAAGTTAAAGGCAGTAGCAGCAGCGGCAGGATTTTTTTTATGCCTTTACTGGGGAAAAGCCAATCTATCTCTAAAAGACAACAGCCGAGTAAGGCTCCAAGCGGCATTAGAATTAAGTTGGTCCATTTTGCTTGGTTTATCAAAAGCGATATTCCCCAAACAATTAAAATGCCTAACAGGAGAGAAAACTTCTTTAGCTTTTTAATTATTCTTTTCATTTCATTGGTTGGTGATGCTTTGAATAAATTCTAAACCATTTTTGGCTTTTTTGGTAGAGAAATGATCTCTGGCAGGTTTTAGTTTAGCAATCAGCCAGTCAGCAACGGCGTTTTTTAGATCTTGGGGGTGGAGTTCGCCTCGACGATAATCCTCGATCAGCAAATCGATCTCCGGGTAGATTTTATTACCGCCAAACTTTTTCGGCCGGTTGATCTCTAATCGGCCTTTCCTTTCTCCCCAAAAAATCAAAAATCGGACCCAGTTGATAATCGGGTTTAAGGCGGTTTCTTTTGGCGGACAATAAGCTTTTTGAATCTTCATCTTTATTTCCTCAGGCGAGTCGTGGATAAAGATGGCCGAATCGGGCTTAGATTTGCTCATTTTTAGCTCGGCGGCCGCTTTTTGGCTGTTTTGTTCTAAGTTTATTCTGGTTGGTCCCTCTATTCCGGCAATTAAGTTTTGGTGGATTGCGACCGGAGCAATCACTTCCCCTTTGATATTTTTTAACGGGTTAATGGTCAGTTTTTTTGCCACTTGTCTGGCGATGACGTGAGCTTTTCTCTGATCCATGCCGGCGTGGGCTAAATTAACTTTTAAAGTGAAGATATCGGCCACTTGCAGGGGCGGGTAAAAAAGAGTGGCCATATCAACTTTACTCCCCCGCTTTTTGCCCATGATGGAAATAGACCGAAGGTTTCTGGAGAGGGTAATATGTTTGCCTACCTCCATGAAAGTTTCCCAGTGGATCAAATTATTTTCGTACAGGTCTTTTCCTAAAACAAACCGGAGCCGGCCTTTTTTGATTTCCTGATCCACCTTGACATTAAAGCACTTTAAAGAAGCGATTAGCCCTTCTTTAAAATAATCCTTGGTCGCTTTTCTGATATTGTTCCAATCCCCGCCTAGCTTGTTGTTTAAATAAGAATGGAAATCAGCTAAAAAGATGGTGCAGTTGATCCTGGCGGCTAAAAAATCGGCCACTTTACCCATTGACATTAATCCGGTGCCGAGGTGAACCTGACCCGAGATTTCAAAACCAATGTAGTGCCTTAGAGGAGTATTATCGGCAAGAAGCCGGCGAAGATCTTCCGGGATAAGCACCTCTTCGGTGTTGCGGGTGATTAATCGAAACTGCTCTTTTATCGAAAGGGCCATTGTTTTTATTTTACACCGATATTCTCTCGGCTTCAATTTAAAACTTTAACCACTTTTTTCAACCCTATCTCTGGCGCGGTCTCAGGGAAAATTCACCGGATAAATCACCACCCCGGATCGATTTCCCCTAATGATTCGAATCATTAGGGGATTTTGAAACTTTAAGGGGATTGATTTTCAAAAATGGGTGTAATAGTAAACGGCGAGCGGCAAAAAACTTGACTTTTTGTTTCAAGATAGCGAAAATTTTGGAGATAAGCTGGTGCATAATTGATAACACTAAGAGGGCCGATCGTTCCTTTTAGTGTTATTCCAAGATGGTGAATACCTTGAACGTGGGTTCGGTGAGTTTATTGCCCGGTGATGTCCTTTTTTCGCAGTGATTGGCCGAGTCGGGTCCCGAGGCCGGCTGGCAGGATCAGGATCTCCTGGTGATTATCATTTACCCCTAATTCCAACGGCGAGCAGAGCATCCCGGTTGACTTGATTCCCCGAACAGCCACTTCCCCGACTGAGAATTCCCCTCCGCCGGGTGTTTTAACCATCCCTCCCGGCAAAACAACAGGAACAATTTGGCCTTCTTCGATATTGCCGGCACCGCAAACAATGATTAATGGCCGCTCTTGGTCAATGGCTACTTGAACAATTTGAAGTCTGTCGGCATTAGGATGGGGTTCTATTTTGATAATTTTGCCGATAATAATTCTCGGGTCCAACTCTTCCATTAGATGATTTTAACAAGAAAAGGCTTTTGTTAAAATAGGTTTAGCGAGGCTTTATGACTAAGGGTGGCAGAGAGAAGACCCCGTTGGGTTTTGATTGGTGTTCTTTGGCGGGGTGCCGCTTAGCGCGAGGACCTCGCGGCCGTTCCGATTGCGGGATTAAAATGCGGTTGAGGAAGATACCCAATCTTAAGGCAAGAAAGGCAGAGGCGGAAGGACTGAAACAGCGATCCTCCGGAAACTTGAGGGAAATTTGTTACCGTGAGGTTTTTGGACGCTGATCTGGAATTTTTGTTAAAATTTAGTTAGTATAGACTAATGGCGGAAGAAGGAAGAAAGTTAAAAAGAACCCTCTTGACGGCGCTCCATTTGAATTATATTGTCGGCATTCTTTACGCCCTGTTTCATTTTTTAAGTACTTCCAAGGTTCAGATGATGCTTTTCAGACGTCTCTGGGCCTATGAGATTTGGATTATTCTTTCTTTTTATCTGATTTTTTTATACTTGGTAAATTTAGAGACTGAAAAGATCAGCGGTCAGGCCATTGGCCGGTATGTCAAAAAAATGAGAAAAATTCTAAGCGTCAACTTAATTTTATTAGTTTTTCCCTGGGGGCTTTTTTTGCTTCTGATGCCTTCATTCTTAGCCAACATTTTGGGGTTAAACTCTGTTTATTGGCGTATTTTGGGGGGAATGTCTTTGGTGGGAGCTTTAATCTATGCTCTGCCCTACTTTCAATACCGAAAAAAGCTGGCTTATTATATTTATCTTTTTGGCACGGTCGATAATTTTTTGGCGGCAATAGTTGCCTTAGCGGTCTTTTTAAGAAAGAAATCGCCTTTAATTGCTTTGGGGTCAATCCCTTTGCTTTTCTACTTCTCGTTTTTCTTTTTGTCACAAGCCAGACGCTATCGCCAGCTGTTTAAGAAATCTTTTGTCGGAAGTTAACCTGCCCTCTTTTTAAGGTTGGCTATCAATGGTGGAGCAAAGATATTCTCTGGAGGTGGGTGCAGGAAGAGATGTGATTGAAAATTTGCCTCCGGGCGACCGGACCGACCCGGGAGGAATGAGGCGAGAATTAGGTTTGATAGCAGGTTCTTCGGGGCAAGAACGAGAAAGAGCCTTTCGAGGTAGACAGGGGTTGACAGTTAAGGCGGACATAGGGCTGAAAAGGACCCTTTCCCTATTTGAATTAGTAGAAACCTTCGCCGACCGGTTCAATGGCGCTCCAGAGTCGATGGTTTTCTCAAAGATTAGGGAGGAGCTCAACCATCCGAACGGTCCGGAGGATCCTTATTTCCGGTTAGCGGCGGAGATAGAGCTTTTATTAGTAAGCCTGTCTCCGGACGATCCAGTTTGCGCTCCGCTTTTAGAGTTGGCCTCCGTGGCAGAAGAACGTTTTGGAGACTCGATACCAATCTGGTCGGGTTCAAGCCCTGATCTTTCAGAAGAA
>Ga0210017_1005067_pt1 | contig 10672 bp, 11 predicted proteins | sample CryGeyCG2014_020_FD_183966 | JGI IMG/M metagenome (GOLD analysis project Ga0210017, IMG submission 183966) | Groundwater microbial communities from aquifer - Crystal Geyser CG08_land_8/20/14_0.20 (SPAdes) (version 2) | ecosystem: Environmental > Aquatic > Deep subsurface > Groundwater | place... | reverse complement strand
GAAGGCCTGAGGGTAATCCCGAAGGATCTCAATGGTTGAGACCCTTCGGCTATCGCCTCAGGGCGACACTGCGTGTCGGATTCTTCGCCTGCTGGCTCAGAATGACGGCAAACCCGTAAGTCCTAAAATGATTAAATTTTGACATTGGACATTTGGATTTTGGCATTTTATTTGTCATTAGACATTAGGATTTAGACATTTAAATAACTAAAAACCCCTATAATCAATTGTCTATCAAACTTATTTAATAATTATAGAGGTTAATTAGATTTCTTTCAAGGTATATTTTCCTTCATTATCCTTTTTAAAGTATGTCTTATTGTTGAGATTAAGAAAAACAGTATTTGGTTGAACCATTCTTTGGCGCAAGGCCTCCTCAAGAATTTCCTGACGGCTTAAAGCCGTCTTGTTCTTTTTCAAAATATCACAAATAACATCTTTAACCGTACCATCAGAATAGCCCCATTCTTTTAAACCGTAAATGCCTCGGCCCACCAAGATAAATTGAGGATCGCGAATTAGTTCGTTATGAATAGTTTGCGCTAACAACTTTCTCTTCTGAAAAAAATGGCCGCTTAAACCATGGCTGTTTTTGGCAATCTCACTAAAATGCAAAGGTTGTCCTTTCTTTTTAAGAATAAGATAAACAGCGTCCCTCACGCCCCTCGGCTTGACTTCAGGCCAAAACGCCAAACCAATATCGCCCAACGGCCCTTCATCAATTATCCGGCTCACCTCAATCAGACCGTCAATAAAAATTTTATTCTCGCCGGCTGATAAAGCATAAATCGCTGGCCGAGAAAGAGGGGTATTTTTTTCTTTCAGTTTTTTTAGCAAAATATCTAAAAAAGCCAACGCCTTCTCGCGAATATCGTTTGTTGCCCAAAAAGAATAAAAATTATCACTCTGCGCAAAATATCGCAAATTTGGAGCAAGGTTTAAAAGAAAAAACACAAATCTTTGCTCTTTTTCGTCAGCCAAATCGCGCAATAAAAGATCTTCTCTTTTAAAGCCAGCTTGAGCCTTTAAATAGTTCTTAAAAAAACTAAAAACGGTCTGCGGGCCTGAATCCGAAATAGAAGAGCAATCACGGCAGAGTTTATAAATAACTCTTGACTCTATCTGACGCACCCTCTCCCGACTGATGCCAAATGAATCGCCGATTTGCTGCAAGGTTTGACTTTTTTGAAAGGGCTCCAAGCCAAACCGTTTTTTAATCACCTCTTGCGATTTATGAGGCAGAAGGGAAAGAATGCCTGAACAAATTTTTGAATAATCAAATTTATTTTTCATAATGAAAATATACTCCAATTTCCTATTCCCATAGCTATTTAAACATAAATAAACCGATATGTCAAGAACAAACTCACCTTTTAATGGTTCTCTTTCGCTGACGCTCAAAAATGTTAACCACCAAAAGCGATGCTATAAAAATTGACGAATAAGTGCCAAATCCCACCCCTAAAAACAAAATCAAAGAAAAATAGCGCAATGTGGAACCGCCAAAAAGCAAAACAGCGGCTAAAACTAAAAGCACGGTGAAAGAAGTATTTATTGAACGGGCGAATGTTTGGTTTAAACTCTGGTCAATAATAATGTTAAAATCATCGGCCTTGTTTTTAAGAAGGTTCTCCCGAATACGGTCAAAAACCACTACCGTATCATTGATAGAATAACCGAAAACCGTCAAGAGAGCGGTGATAATGGGAATGGTAATTTCCGCCCCAAAATATCTGCCAAGAAAAGCGAAAATGCCCAAAGGAATAATGATGTCGTGACATAAAGCCAAAACGCCGGTGAAGCCGTAAACATACGACTTAACCGGCCGGGAAATTTTGCGAAAACTAATAGCGATATAAATTAAAATGCCCGCGAGAGCCAAAATAATAACAATGATTGTTTTGTTTTTAAGTTCCTGCCCAATAACCGAACCAATAACCTGAAAACTTTCCGAACCCAATTCTACTTCACCGAGCATCTGCAGATTTCGCAAAATCTCTTCTTTCTGCTGTTCATCAATGAATTTCATTTTTAAAATAACCCGCTCATCGTCGCTTATTTGCACAACTACATCTCCTAAGTTCAAAGCGCTTATTTGCGCCTTAACCTGCTCCAAGGTTGGAGCTTGATTTTGATACTTTACTTCTAATAACGAGCCGCCGGTAAATTCAATGCCCAAATTTAAACCAAAAACAGCTATGCTGGCCAAAGCCGCCGCCACAAGAATTATTGAAATAATGTAAAAAATTTTTCTATACTTTGTAAAATAAAACATAACCTATTAAATTCTAAACTCTAAATTCTAAACTCTAAACAATATTAAATGTTGGACTTACGGGTTTACTGTCATTCTGAGCCAGCAGGCGAAGAATCCGACACGCAGTGTCGCCCTGAGGCGATAGCCGAAGGGTCTCAACCATTGAGATCCTTCGGGATTACCCTCAGGCCTTCGGCTCTGAGGCCTCAGGCTCGAAGAGATGACGGCTATCGCCGTCAGATTCTTCGGGCTGATGCCCTCAGAATGACAATTTGAAGGGCAAACCCGTAAGTTCTAATTAAATTAAAAGCATAGAAAAACTTTAGGGTTCTTCTATGCTTTCATAATCAAAATAATCAACTTCTTTCTTTATTATGCAGTATTCTTGAGTTAGTCCGAACGCATTTTTCCGAAAAAATCCCCCCGCGAAAATTCGGAAAGGCGGCGGAGCCGCACCGCTGACAATTTCAAGTTTTTCTTTGGCGGCAAAATTCCCTTATCTTTCATCAACTGGTATATACGGAAGTTTTGGCAACGATGGAAGTTTGGGTAATGGCGGTAAATCACCAAAATTAAACTGCAAATCGTCTCGTGCATTTCTTCTCTCTTCGTATGAAGAGTAAGAAGTAAATGAAAACGCAATAACTATGCTAGACAAAACAAGAACAATAATTATTGCTAAAAGTAAAATCCGGTATTTATTCATGAGGCTGAAAAAACTTCCATCGCCTACAAAAATTTTAACCTTTATTTGTGTAGTATTAGCCCCACCGAATCCACTGATAATCCAGAAAAACACTTTAAGTAATAAAATTGAAAAGATATAAACAATGAACGGGAGAAATAAAATAAAAATTATAGCCCAAACGGCTTCGGCAAGATTATCGGTGTAAATATTTACTCTATAGTCGAATGTTTCAACGAGAAAAGCAATGAACCACCCAACAAACCATACTAGAGTCGCAACAAAATATAACCTGTCCAGTCCATGTCTAAAATCTATACTCTTTATTTTGTTTTTCCACTCTATAGACATAAAGATTAAAAAATTTTTTTCCCCAACAGAATCGCCAATTCGTTTTTACCCCCAAAATTGAATACGAATTAGTCGCCGAGCGAAGCAAGGCGAACCAAAACTCTTTGACTTTTCCTTTCTTGTGCCCCCAGTAGGAATCGAACCCGCGTCAATTGCTTAAAAGGCAACTGCTCTACCATTGAGCTATGGGGGCAAAAAGCATGTTATGCTTTTTGCGGGAATTTTAGAAAACCCTCTGAGTTTTCGTTAAAAAATTCCCCGGGTCGCGCGGAATATAATGTTTTTTCTTTAACCGCGCGAAAGAATATTTTTTGTATAACAATGAGCTTACAGTCCTTCTTTTCTCAACTCTTCCAGCAAGTCCTTCTGTTTTTTGCTTAATTTTTTCGGCGTAATAACCTGTAATTCCACAAAGAGGTCTCCCCTGCCCCAGCCATTAAAATGAGGTATACCTTTGGCGCTCAAACGAAAAACCTTTCCCGACTCAGAACCAGCCGGAATTTTCAAAGAGATTTTTTTGCCTTCTAATGATTCCAAATCAATCTCACCACCCAAAGCAGCCAAAGAAAAAGGAATGACAACCAGCGCAAATAAGTTGTCACCCTTTCTTTCAAAAAGTCGGTGGGGCTTAATTGAAATTCTTACATACAAATCACCCGCCTCTCCACCTCTTTTGCCCGCTTCGCCCGCTCCCTCTACTCGCAAAACCTGACCCGTATCAACACCCGCGGGCACAATAACCTCAATGTCTTCTTGTTCTTTAAACCGGCCCTCGCCCTGACACACATTGCAGGGCTTTTCAGGAATCTTGCCCTCGCCCTTACACTCCGGACAAATAACATCTTGGGATAAAGTTAAAGGCCCAAACCTTTTCATTTGCTGCACCCAGCCAGTTCCCTTGCAAGAAAAACATTCTTTAACTTGACTGCCTATTTCAGCTCCAACGCCCCCGCATCTGGAACATTTAACCATTTTGCTTAAAGAAATTTTTTTGACAAGGTCTTTAACCGTATCTTTTAATTCAATGGTTATTTCCACTTCCAAATCAGCTCCTTTATTTTTTGGTTTTCTTTTTTGCGGCCTTACGCCAAAGCCCAAATTACTAAAAATATCGGCGAAATCAAAGTTGCCGAAATCAAAATTATTTCCCTGACCGCCCGCGAACGAGCTAAAATCAAAGCCGCCAAATCCATTGCTCTGCCCGCCGGCTGAAGCTCCCTCAAACACCCGGCCGAATTGGTCGTATTGAGCTCTTTTTTCTTTATTGCCCAAAATCTGATATGCCTCGTTAATCTCTTTAAACTTTTTTTCATTTCCTCCTTTTTTGTCGGGATGATATTGGTGGGCAAGTTTGTGATAGGCCTGCTTTACCTCTTCTTGCGAGGCGGTTTTATTAATACCAAGAGTTTGATAATAATCTGACATAAAAAATTATTCTAATTATTCTAATTATTCTAATTATTCTAAACAATGACCAAATCCCAATAACCAAAAACTGCAAGTTATTCATTTAGACATTAGACATTGGGATTCATTTAGGTTAATTAGAATAATTAGGTCAATTAGTCATTTTTCTCTTTGTATTCTCCTTCTTCCGCCTTTTTGTCGTCTGTGGGCTTATCGTCGGTTTTTGGCTGTTCTGGTTGCTGTTGCGCCTGTTGTTTATACATTTCCGCGCCAATTTTCTGAATCGCCTGCGATAACTCCTCGGCTTTTTTCTTAATTTCTTCTATATTATCATCATCTTTTACTTTTTTCAATTCATCAATCTTTTTCTCCAGATCTTCTTTGGCCTCTTTGGCAACCTTGTCTCCAGCATCTTTCAGGGTTTTTTCTGTAGTATAAATCAAGTTGTCAGCCAAATTGCGCACTTCAATTAAATCCCGCTTTTTTTTGTCTTGGTCAAAGTGCAGTTCAGCGTCTTTCTTCATTTTTTCAATATCCTCTTTGGATAATCCCGAGCTACCTTCAATTCTGATGGATTGCGACTTACCGCTAGCTTTGTCTTTGGCTGAAACATTTAAAATGCCGTTAACATCAATGTCAAAACTAACCTCAATCTGAGGAACCCCTCGGGGCGCGGGCGGAATGCCATCTAAAATGAAATGTCCTAAGGTTTTGTTGTTATCGGCTATCGGTCTTTCGCCCTGCAACACCCTGATTTCCACTGATGGCTGAGCGTCAGCCGCTGTGGAAAAAATCTGCGACTTAGATGTTGGCACCGTAGTGTTTTTAGCGATTAAAACCGTGTTTACCTTGCCCAGTGTTTCAATGCCCAAACTCAAAGGCGTTACGTCTAATAACAAAACATCTTTAACGTCGCCCCGCAAAATGCCGGCCTGAATAGCCGCACCCACGGCCACCACTTCGTCAGGGTTGATTTCTTTATTGGGCTCTTTGTTGAACAGTTTCTTAATTTCTTCTTGAATTTTAGGCATGCGCGTTTGTCCGCCCACTAAAACCACTTCCTCAATATCTTTTGGTTCAAAATTAACCTCTTTTAATGTTTGTTTAACCAATTCAATGGAACGTTTAATGTCGTCTTCAACCATTGATTCAAGTTTTGCCCGGCTTAATTTCAAAAGCAGATGTTTGGGCCCGCTGGCGTCAGAGGTAATAAAAGGCAAATTGATTTCCGTTTCCATGCTGGTTGAAAGTTCAATCTTGGCTTTCTCAGCCGCTTCTTTAATTCTTTGCAAAGCAAGAGTATCGCGAGACAAGTCAACCCCCTGCTCTTTTTTGAATTCAGCCACCACCCAATTCATTATTCTTTGGTCAAAATCATCTCCTCCAAGGTGCGTATCCCCGCCAGTGGCTTTAACTTCAACTGTGTCTTGGGAAACATCTAAAATTGAGATGTCAAAAGTGCCCCCGCCAAAGTCATAAACCACGATTTGCTGATTTTTCTTCTTGTCCAAGCCATAAGCCAAAGCCGCGGCGGTTGGTTCGTTAATAACCCGCAAAACATTTAACCCGGCGATTTCGCCAGCTACTTTAGTGGCTTTTCTTTGAGAATCGTCAAAATAAGCTGGGCAAGTAATGATTGCCTCGGTAATTTTTTCGCCTAACTTATCTTCCGCATCCTGTTTTAATTTTTGTAAAATCATTGCGGAAATTTCTTGGGGGCTGAGCCACTTATCTCCCATTTTTACTTCCACCCCCCCACCGGATTTTTCTCTAATTTCATAAGGCAAAAGCGCCTTGTCTTTTTGCACTTCTTGGTCGGAAAAATTGCGGCCAATCAACCGCTTTATGGAAAAAATAGTGTTGTGCGAATTAGTTATGGCTTGCCGTTTAGCAATAACTCCGACCAATCGTTCGTTATTTTTAGTTAAAGCCACAATGGAAGGTGTAGTTCGGCCGCCCTCTTTGTTCTCAATTATTTTTGGAGCGCCTCCTTCAACTATTGCCATAGCTGAATTAGTAGTACCAAGATCAATGCCGAGTATTTTAGACATATTTTTTATAAATTAACCTAATTAACCTAATTATTTTAATTAACCTAAATAAATCCCAATGTCTAATGTCTAAATGAATAACTTGCAGTTTTTGGTTATTGGGGTTTGGTCACTGTTTAGAATAATTAGAGTAATTAGAATAATTAGAATAATTTTATTTATTTATTTTTACTTTTGCTACTCTCAATAATTCCCCGTTGAGCATATAGCCCTTCTGAATAACTTCCACCACAACTTCCGGCTCCCCTGCTCCCTCAACTCGTTCAACCTGGTCAACTGCCTCATGAAATTCCGGATTAAATTTTTCGCCCAACGGCTCAATCTCCTCCAAGCCTTCTTTTTTTAAGTCGTGCAAAAACTTTGACTGAATTACAAAACTGGCTTTTACCCATTCATTGTCTCGCAAATCATCAGGCAGATGATTCTGCGCCAGTTGTAAATCGTCATAAAAAGCCAAAATCTTCAAAAACCAATTGGCATCCTGCTGTTTCTTAAGCCAAGTTATACGTTCGGCTTCGTCTTTGCGAAAATTAATAAAGTCGGCCTGACACCTTTGCCAGCCGGCTAAATATTCATCGCGCAGCTTTTCGGTCTCGGCTAATTTCTGTTTTAATTCTTCTTCTATTGGTGTTGGTGTTTTTTCCATAATATATTCCATATATAATGTAATCAAAATAGGTCAATTAATGATTCCATTAAATAAATATTCCTTTGAAAATCCATTCTTTTAGGCCCGAGTAAAGCAAAAATTGTTTTCTGTTTTGTTTTTTTGCCTATCTGACCTTGACCTAAAATTAAACTGAACTCTTTGATTTTAAATGGCGATTCATGGCCGATAAATATTTTAATTTTTTCATCTTGGTTGAAATGAACCTTTTCTATTTCCTGTTCAAAACCGTCAACTAAGCCCAAAAAACTTCTCAAATAGCCAACATCTTCAAACTCGGGAGATCGGGCCAAGTTCTGCCAACCCTCTTTCCAAAAAAATCTCATTTTCTCCAAGCCCACTAAAGACAAACTGCAAGAAAGCCGCGCCAAATTTTCCGCCAAATAATGCAACATCTGCCATAAATTATCGTAAACATCAAATATCTCCCAAATTTCTTTTTGAAGCTTAACCTGTTTTCTTCTTTCTTTAGCCAATAAATTATCAACAAAAAAACGATAGCCATTATCCGTTGGCACTCGCCCCCCTGAAAAATGCGTTTTGACTAAAAAACCATTTTTAGTTAATTCCGCCAACTCCAGCCGAATGGTTGCTGAAGAAAAATCAAAACAACATTCTGATTTTAAGAAATCAGAGCTTATTGGCACGCCAAACTTGATATGCTCATCAACCAAGCTGTGGAGAATCTCTTTTTGTCGCTCAGTGATATTTTGCATAGATATTGCCAATAATAATATAACTTTGTAATCATCGCTGTGTATATTATATGATAATTAAGTTAACAGTCAAGAGGTGCAACTGCTAATATGTCGCAGTTCAACCTAAAAAGATATTCACAGCCCATTAAAGGGAAAATTAGTGTATAATAAAATAGATTGAACTGGTAGCGAGTAACGTGTGTTTGTCATTCTGAACACATTCACTTCGTTCAGTGTAAACTCCGTGAAGAATCTCATTGGAATTGACAAAAGAGATTCTTCGGTGCTTGAGGCGACCTCAGAATGACAGTGGGAGTGATAACAATTTTTATTGTATTTACGCCCATATAAGGAATTACTCGCTATGAGTTAAATAAAAATTAAAAGGTCGGCCTCTTAAGAAAATAATCAAAATTCACAATTTTATGGCATCAAAGTGGAAAATAATTATTCCAGTGATAATTATTGTAATTATTATTGTTGTTGGATATTTGCAATTCAGTGGCAAATTGCCAGAAGTAGCTAATACTGAACCCGCGCCGACTAAGAAAGTAGAAGCAACCGGTAATGTTGACGAAACAGTAAATATTTTCTTGCAAGACACCGCAAGCGAGACAACATCGTTATCACAAGAAGCTGACGGCGATGTTGACCTTGTCGCCTCCGACAGCCAAGCGATTAGTGATTTTGGTCAAGTATATGACGAAAATGAATTCTAAAAAAATAACTTTCGCCGCGCTAGCTGCATTTACAGCGATAAATCTCGTTTTGCCTATTTCTGTTTTCAGCCAAACTAATCCTTCAGCTACGAAAGGATTCTGCACCACAATCTCAACGATATCATCAAAGATTGACCAACGAATCGCTGATAGCACCGCAAAATTAGAAACCAAACGAACAGAAATATCAAACAATATTGTGAAACGTCAGAGTGAAAAGACAGCGCGCCGGGCCGAAAAACGCACCAAACAAGCGCAATCTCGCGAGACATACTACGCAAAGTTAGACGAAAAAGCAACAAACGAGACCCAAAAACAAGCGGTTGCGACATTCAAATCAGCGGTAGAGAACGCGATGAATGTTCAATGGTCGGCAATTGATGCGGCCATTCAGGTTTTTGACTCAGAGGCAAATAATGCTCTCGTGCAGCGAAAATCTTCGTATGACGCGGTGATTAGCGCTTACCGAAGTTCAATTTCCGCGGCTACTGAAAAAGCGGAGTCGGCCTGCTCGTCCGGAACCGAACAAAAGACAATCCGCGCAACATTTCAACAGGAAATGAAAGCGGCTCGCGATAAATTCCAAACCGACCGACAGGCAATTGACAAAGTAAAAGGTTCGCTTCAAACGCAACGAGCTACCTTAAAAGCCGCCGTAAATAAGGCAATGCAAGATTTTAGAGCAGCCATGGAAAAAGCCCGAACCGAGCTTAAAGCCGCTTTTCAGCAACAGATACAATAGTGAAAAAATGTTTATAATGTTTAGACAAACAAACATAAATCTAAAATCCGGCTTTGGCCGGATTTTAGATTTTCTGGAATTATGATATAATTGCATAAGAGCGTAGAAAAACCCCTGAAAATGTCATTCCGAGCGTTAGCGAGGAATCTCCAAACCTTGTTAGGACAAGATTCTCCGCTTCGTTCAGAATGACAAAAATAGGTTTTTCTACACTCTCAATTGCATATATAAAAAAGTTGGGCTATTATAAATAAAAAAACAATTAAAATTCATAATTTTATGGCATTAAACTTAAAAATAATTGTTCCCGCGGTAATTGTTGTAATTGTTGCGGTTGTTGTTGGATATTCGCGATTTAAAGGCACAACAGAAGTTGTAGCGCCTCCAAAAATAACAGAAACGGTCAATCAAGGAAACGGCGCCACGACTCCGCCACCAACCAAACCACCGCAAGGGAACGACACCACAACTCCATCACCAACCAAACCACCCCAACAAACAACTAATACTAACAAAACAATTGATGATACAATAAATTTATTTTTGCAAGACGCCTTCAGCGAAACAACATCAGTAATTAAAGAGGGGAACGACGATGCCAATATTATTTCTAGCGATAGCCAAACAGTTAGTGATTTTGGTCAAGTATATGACGAAAATGAATTCTAAAAGATAAAATAAAACTAAAAATCCGGCTTAGGCCGGATTTTTAGTTTGAACGAAGCAATGGTGCCCGGGGAGGGACTCGAACCCTCACGGGATTACTCCCAATGGATTTTAAGTCCATATCGTCTACCATTCCGACACCCGGGCGTTTTGAATTTTGGATTTTAGTTTCTCATTTTTAGTTTTTAATTTTTCATTTGAAATGAGGTCGCGGCCGGAATTGCACCGGCGTATACTTCTTTTGCAGAGAAGCGCCTTAGCTACTTGGCTACGCGACCGACATTACTCTTCATTTTCCATTTTAATTTTTTCCAAAAGATTTTCAATTTTTTGCGCCATTGGAATCTCCAGTTCTTCCACAAAGCGAATCTGCGGCACGGGCCGCATGTTTAGCTGACGATTCAATAATTTCTGCAGACGATAGATATT
>Ga0210017_1005065_pt1 | contig 10677 bp, 9 predicted proteins | sample CryGeyCG2014_020_FD_183966 | JGI IMG/M metagenome (GOLD analysis project Ga0210017, IMG submission 183966) | Groundwater microbial communities from aquifer - Crystal Geyser CG08_land_8/20/14_0.20 (SPAdes) (version 2) | ecosystem: Environmental > Aquatic > Deep subsurface > Groundwater | place... | reverse complement strand
TTTCACCCCCCCCCCCATATTATTTAAATTATTAATACACTGCTATTTGTGTGTTTTTGGTGTTAAAAAAATAATGTGTAATCTTATAAATTGTATAGAATTACCTTACCTTTATTAAGGTAATTCTATACAAAAAATGGCGTTTTAGAGGATTTTAATCAGTTAATTTCATCTGGTTTTCGCTTATTTTACAAACTGTAAACCTCAAAAAGTGTCTTTTAAATGCTATTTTTACGTAAAAATTAATGTTGTGATTGTTTTAAAATAAAAAACCATTTGTCAATTTACAATCTATGAAAACCTGTGACTTTTGCGGCAATCCAGTTAAAGATATTGCATTAATCTGTCCATATTGCGCCCAACCACTTTCGGTTTTACCAAAAAAGGCAATTGTAGTCAGAAAAGTATTGATTCTAAACCTTGAAGCTGGTAAGCCTTTTGTTAAAGAAGCGCTTGAAAAATTTGAAAATGAGCTCAAAATGGCGCGTGCTAAAAAGGTTGGACTAATCAAAATTATTCACGGTTATGGCTCTTCTGGAACGGGAGGGAAAATAAAAGAAGCCTTGCACATTCATTTAATTAGTATGCTCAACAACAATACGATTAAGGGTTTTATTGCAGGAGAACACTATTCAAAGCTGACAAAAGCCTCATCTAGCAACCAAAAATTAGTTGATTGTTACCCCGAATTAATGGAAACCCAACATTCAGATTGCTATAACCCGGGAATAAGTTTTGTGGAGTTGTAAGCTTTTATCAAAATTTACCTAAAAGTAGTCAAGACTAAAATTATTAGTATTATCCTACCTGCAAGGTCTTTTTTTGACCTTGTAGGTATTATTTTAACCTTTTAGGTATTATTTTAACCTTGCAGGTATTATTTTAACCTTGTAGGTATTATTTTAGAGCTTGTAGGTATTATTTTAACCTTGCAGGTATTATTTTAACCTTGCAGGTATTATTTTAAGACCTTTCAAATGGTAGGATTTTATGGCCCGTTAGCCTTTTTAGATTTATAAAAAACCTAAAAGGTTTTGAAAACCTTGCAGGTTGGTTTGATTAAAATGGGATTAGTTTACTTGCAAGTCGTCAAGACTAAAATTAATAAGTAATATTGTTCCCACACTAGGCCTTCGTGGCAGTAATTCGTGGTCTGCGTCCTGTCAGCCGACAAAAAAACTTGCAAGCGAGAAAGAACGATACACCTTTCAAACTTAATGCCATGAGGCTTAGTGTGTGTTAGCAAATGACCTTATTTTTTCATTTCTATAAACTGTTTTGCTGTCATTACTGGTAATCTTGAATTTTTAAAATCTTTCAAGTTTCTTGTTATTATAATGTCTTGATTGTTTTCAATTGCTGTAAAATATTGCAATCCATCTTCAAAGTCTTTAAAAGAATCTTCATTTAATGCTAAACCAACAACTTTATCGTCTAATGGCAATATTGTAACAATAAGTTTTAATTTTCTTAATACTTCTTTAGCTTTTGTTGCAGCCATTAATCTTTGCAACGTATAACTTGTATTTGCTATCGATAATGAAGAAATACTTAACTTAATTATTTTTTTATCTGCCATTGAGAACAACATTGCTGATTCATCATAATATGGCTCTCGTCGTGCAAGTAAATCTATCAAGATATTAGTATCTATAAATAACTTTTTCATTTATACTTTTCCATTATATAATCACTATAACCTTTTTTATAGTCAAAGTCCGAAGGTAAATTTATTACCCCACTTAAACTTTCTACTAACGGCGTAATATGATTCTTTTTTTCACTTGTTGATGTTACGCTATCAAGATAAGATTCTATCATTTTCGACAAACTTATTCTATGATTACTGGCATAAACTTTAGCCCTTTCAATCACACTGTCATTTAATCTTAATGTTAATTTTGTTTCCATAATATTTCTTTTACGTGCAAATATAATTTATCTATACGTCAAATACAAATTTTTCTTAGGCTTTTTGCTAACTTACCTACAAGGTCTTTTTTAGACCTTGTAGGTATTATTTTAAGACCTTTCAAATAGTTTGATTTTATGGCACGTTAGCCTGTTTAGATTTATAAAAAAACCTACAAGGTTTTGAAAACCTTGCAGGTTGGTTTGATTAAAATGGGATTAGTTTATTTGCAAGTCGTCAAGACTAAAATTATTAGTATTATCTTACCTGCAAGGTCTTTTTTTGACCTTGTAGGTATTATTTTAAGACCCTTCAATTGGTAGGATTTTATGGTATGTTATCCTTTTTAGATTTATAAAAAACCTACAAGGTTTTGAAAACCTTGCAGGTTGGTTTGTTTAAAATAGCATCCTTATCTAAAAAGTTGCGTTAAATAGCTAATTAATAGTCATTAAAAATGGCATTCTTGCCTGAATTCCTTCTAATTGCACCAAGCTTTTAAGGTGTTCATAAATCATTACATTTTCATCACCAAGCTCAGTTTTAAGATTTTGTTTTAAGCTAATAAAGGGCACATTTTTAAAGGCATCTTTAAAATCTTTTGAAAAGTTTGGATAACTTACGCGTTTATAATCGGTGGTACTAGCCATTTCGGCGGCAGCTAAAACGGCATCGTCTAAAGTCCCCAATTCATCTACCAATCCGTTTTGCAAAGCTTGCGTTCCTGTCCAAACACGACCTTGTGCTATGGCATCAATTTCTTCAAAAGTTTTGTGCCGACCTTGGGCTACTTTGGTCACAAAATTATTGTAAAAATCCTCAATATATTCGGTGACTTCACCTTTAAAATGATCGGACATAGGTTTAAATGGACTGTAATTTTCAGCGTTTTTATTCGTGCCAACTTGCTCTGAATTGACACCAATATTTTTAGCAAATCCGCTGGCATTCGGGATGATACCAAAAACGCCGATAGACCCTGTAATGGTTGTGGGTTGTGCAAATATTTTATCGGCGTTACACACCATATAATAGCCACCAGAAGCGGCGTAATTACCCATAGAAACCACTACAGGTTTTTCTTTTTTGGTCAATTCAATTTCGCGCCAAATGATGTCGGATGCCAATCCGTCGCCACCCGGTGAATTGATACGCAACACAATGGCTTTAATGTTTTTGTCTTTTCGCGCTTTTGTAAGATACTTAATCATGGTTTCTGGCCCAATGTAATCTTCGTTGCCTTCGCCATTCTTAATTTCGCCTTCGGCATAAATAATGGCAATTTTGTCTTTAGCCGTAGAGGTGATAAGTCCTTTGCCACTATCAATATAGTCCATTAAATCGACTTTTAACAATTTTTCATCGTCAGTAATACCCGTTAATTTTTTTAATTTTGAAACGTATTCGTCGTGATACAAAGCGCCGTCAATCAGCTTATTTTGCAAGGCGCGTTTTGCATTTCGAGCGTCTAAATTATCGGCAATCACATTCAATTGTTCAACGGTTTTAGACCTGCTTTTAGCAATATCGGCAAGCATAGTTTGCCAAATTGATTGTAAAAAAGAGGTTATTTGTTCGCGATTTGCATCGCTCATTTTGTTTTCTAAAAATGGTTCAACGGCGCTTTTATATTTGCCGTGACGAATGACTTCCATTTTAAGACCATATTTTTCTTGAAAGTCTTTAAAATAGAGTATTTCGGCTGATAATCCTTTAAAATCAATGTTGCCAATTGGGTTGATATAAATAGAATCGGCAACCGAGCTGAGGTAATAATTTTTTTGAGAATATCCATCCGCGAAAGCGTTGACAAATTTACCCGAAGTTTTAAAATCTTCTAATTTATTGCGAATGGCTTGCATTTGGGCAAAACCGGCGTTTAGGTCTTTTGATTCGATACTGATGCCCTCAATACGGTCGTCGTTTTTAGCGTTTTCAATGGCAATTAAAACCTTATCTAAGCTTAAAATTTTGTGGTTTTTTATGCCAAATGCGTCGATAAAGGGGTCAGAAACGCTGTAATTATCACGCATTTCATAGTCTAAATTAAGAATTAAAACGCTGTTATTATCAATGGTAACGGCATCTTTGTCGCTTAAAGCGGAACCAAAAACGCCAATAATAAACACAAAAACGACAGTCATTAAAATAAAGGCGATAAAAACACCTAATATTGAGGCTAAAAGATTTTTAAAAAAGGACATATTATTAAGGTATAATGTTTATAAGTTGGGCTGTAAAGATAAAATATTATGCGATAGATTTAGTTAATTTGTAGCGCACAAATGAAAATACAAAGAACAACCTATTTATCGTTAGGAAGCAATCAAGAAAACTGCATGCAAAATTTGCAAAATGCGGTTGATTTAATAGCTCAAAATGTTGGTGATATTACCTGTATTTCATCGGTTTATAAAACCGCTGCTTGGGGTTTTAAAAGTGATGACTTTTTGAATATTTGCCTTCAGTTAACTACCAATTTAATACCGGAAGTCTTATTGGAGCGATTATTAAATATTGAACAAAAACTTGGGCGTATTAGGCCTTTTGAGGATGTTTATGAGCCGCGGATTATCGATATAGATATCTTGTTATTTGAAGATGAAATTATTGTTTCAAAAAATTTTATTGTGCCACATAAAGCGATGTTAAACCGCCAGTTTGTGATGGTTCCGCTTGCCGAAATTGCGCCTAATTTAATTCACCCCATTACAAAAAAAACAATTTTAGCAAACCTTAACGAAAACTGTGAAGATGCTTCTAAGGTTGAGAAAATTGAAGCACAAATAATACGGCCACTTTCATTGGTTGAAAAATATAATTATATTGCCATAGAAGGAAATATTGGCGCTGGAAAAACCTCATTAGCCAAAATGATGTCGGATGATTTTAATGCAAAAATTGTGTTAGAACGCTTTGCCGAAAATCCATTTTTGCCAAAATTTTATGACGATAAAGAGCGCTTTGCCTTTCCGTTAGAGATGAGTTTTTTAGCCGATAGGTATCAACAATTAATGGATGATTTGGCGCAATTCGACTTGTTTAAAAATTTTATTATCTCTGATTATTACATTTTTAAGTCGCTTATTTTTGCTCAAGTAACCCTAACACAAGATGAATACAATCTTTACCGACGCATGTTTGATTTGATTTATAAAGAGATTTCTAAGCCCGATTTATATGTGTATCTCTATCAAAACACCGAGCGTTTATTAGAAAATATAAAGATGCGCGGGCGCGATTACGAGCGAAATATTACGTCTGATTATTTAGAAAAAATCCACCAAGGCTATGCTACTTTTATAAAATCAGATCAAAAATTAAAAACCTTAATTATAGATATTTCTAATTTTGATTTTGTAAATAGGCCAGAAGATTATGAAAGTCTCATACAAAAAATTAAAGCTTTTAAGACTTAATTTTTCTTTTTTAAACCCTGATTTTCGGCAAAATATTCACAAAAATCGTGCATGGTAGCACTCATTTTTTCATCGTTTGTAGCGCGCTGGTAAGTATCGGCTAACGACCTTAAAGTTTGGTAGAAAAAAACTTTCATCTCTTGCAAGGGCATTTCTTTAGTCCACAAATCCATTTTCAAGGTTTCGTGTGTTTTTGAATCCCAAACCGATAGTAAAAGCGCCTTGGTATCGGCATTAAAAATGTTGTTATCTTGAGAAGTCCAATGAATGGTTTCCGGAATCTGGTTTTCGTCTAGGCTAACGTTGAATTCTATTTTCGAACTTTTATTTGTCATCATTTCTAGGTTTGTATTTAGATTTTTTAAAGAGGGTTTCGTTAGGCATCAGCAACATATTATTAAGGCTAATAGCGTTATTTTTCACAAATGATTTTACAATTTGAAAACCGATATAAGTGCCAATTTCACTGGGAGTATCTCGGTCATTTTCAAGATAAAATTTTGAAAAGGGCGCTTGGTTTATAAAGCGCGCCATCAAGTTTTTATCGGTGCTAAAAAGCAGTTGGTTTTCTACAAAATATTTCCAAATAAATTCTTCATTAGCACGTGCCCATTGAAGTTTTTGAGGGTCATATCCCAACAAAGTACTGTCGGCTAGGCTTGGCAAAAAGGCTTTGCTTTGATATAACAATTTGCCTTGCTGAATGCAACTGCTAATAAATGTTTGGGTATTTTGAGGCGGTAAATTTTTTTGAGCAATGGCTTTAGCGACCTCGGCCATTAAATATTTTTTATCAAAAGGGGCGCTTAAATACTGAGGAAACCCTTCATATACGTCGTGTTTGCTCCCTAAATACATGTCTAGCGAAATTAACAGTAAACTGTCGGCATAAATAACCTTGTTTAAATAATCGACTTCCGAAATTAGGGTGAGCACTTTGGGTTCATTAAATTTTGGATAATAGTATTTTATATGCTTAAACAGGCTGGTTAAATCAACCGTTTGCTCCTTAAAATCGGGAAAGGTTTTTTGCACTTCGGCATAAAGAAAGCGGTTGTCTTTATTTTTTATTTTGTTTAGCCACACGCTATCGGGTTCTTGATTCGGAAAAAGATAGGGAAATTGCGCTTTTATCTCCGCCAAGGTTTGTGGTGTCGCACTGTAAAATAGCTTGTCAAATCGGCTGACTTCAATTTTTACATCAATTTTTGAAGTGTCAACCGCCAGTTTGTCTTTGTTTTTGCAAGCCCCCAAAACAAGAACGCTTAAAAAGAACACAACAAATAGTTTAAAAAGCTTCATAAATTGATGTAGTAAAAAATATTAATCCTTATTTTTGCTGGCAAAACTACTAAATAGTTTACACAATGCAGGTACAAAAAATCACAAAACATCTCGTCAATTGGTTAAAAGCGTATTCCGAAAAATCACATACAAAAGGTTTTGTAATTGGCGTTTCGGGTGGAATTGATTCGGCGCTAACTTCCAAGCTTTGTGCCTTGACGGAATTGCCTGTTATTTGTGTTGATATGCCTATTCACCAAGCACAAAATCAGATTGATAGGGCACATGCGCATATAAAATGGTTGCAACAAAATCATCAAAATGTGCGTTTTGAAAAGGTGTCCTTAACGGAGGTTTATGATGGTTTAATCGCCTCTTTGCCTAAGGTAGAAAACGAAGCGATTCGCGTGATGGCTTTAGTCAATTCAAGAGCGCGCTTGCGAATGACGACATTGTATTATTTTGCCGGATTACACAACTATTTAGTGGCGGGAACGGGTAATAAAATTGAAGATTTTGGCATCGGATTTTTTACTAAATATGGTGATGGTGGTGTAGATTTAAGTCCAATTGCCGACTTAACCAAAACAGAAGTTTACACCTTGGCGCGCCATTTAGGCGTTAATCAGGCAATTATAAGTGCGCCACCAACCGACGGACTTTGGGGCGATGACCGCACGGACGAAGACCAATTGGGGGCGAGCTATCCCGAATTAGAATGGGCGATGAACATGCACAACCAAAACTTTAAACCCACTGATTTTAAAGGTCGGCAAAGAGCAGTTTTAACGATTTATACCAAATTGCATCAAGCCAATAAACATAAAATGGAACCGATTCCGGTTTGTTTGATTCCTAAGGAATATAAACAAAGCCTTTAAAAATTACACGACCCTTTTTAACTTTTCGCACAGCAATTTTTTTAAGTGGATGTAGTTTTGAACTTGCTCAAGTAATTGTAGTTGAGGTGATTCTTGCACTTCTTTTTTAAGGGCTTCAATTTTTTGTAAAATCAATATCCGACGTAAATTTAAAATAGTGTCGGTTACCCATTGCGATAATTTGTCGGTTATTTTTGGAGGATATATTTTTTTTAGTTCCCAATTGCTGATAAGATATTTTTCATCTTCCATTAAAATATCGGTAATAACCTGAGCGATATCAGGCGATTTGTGAGTAACAAACGCATCAATATTAATTTTTTCATCTTGGTTTAACTGATGAATGATATCGAAATAAATTGTTTTAAAAAGTTCGTTTGAAAATTCAATTTCATCTTCCTGCAATTGTAAATAGATTTCTTTTGCCACTGTGTTGACAATGATTTGTTCTTCCATAAGTTCCAAACCATCGGCATTGGTATTGGCGACAAAATCAACAAATTCAACCTCATTATTTCCGTAAAGTAGCAAGATTTTTATAATCGCTTTTTCTAAAACAAACAAGGTATTTATATCAGATGGAGCTTCTGTTTTAACAACTTGAAAGGCTTCCTTTTGAATTTGTTGTAGCTGTTGAATGGTTTGGGTATTGCTTTTTTTAAGATGCTGAGCGAGTTCATTAAATAGCACACTTTCCGAAATATTCATCAGCCGCGCACATTCTTGTAGGTAAATTTCTCGCTGAATTAAATCGGGAATTTTAGAGATGCTCAACACAATTTCTCTAATTAATCCCGCCTTTTTAATGGGGTCATTTTTGGTTTCTTCTAGCAATAACGAAACCTTAAAGGTGATAAAATCTTTTACCTGGGTTTCTAGAAATTCTTTTATTTCGGCTTGAGAGGATTTTCGTGCAAAACTATCTGGGTCATCGCCATCGGGAAAGGTGAGTACTTTCACGTTCAAACCTTCGGCTAAAATTAAATCAACTCCTCTAAATGAGGCTTTTATTCCTGGTGCATCACCGTCATAAAGCACCGTGATATTTTTTGTCAACCGACTAATTAAGCGAATTTGGTCAGGTGTTAATGCCGTGCCTGACGAAGCTACCACATTTTCAATACCATTTTGATGTAGCGAAATCACATCGGTATAACCTTCAACTAAATAGCAATTATCAGCTTTGGCAATGGCTTGTTTTGCCTCAAAAAGACCGTACAAAACTTTGCCTTTGTGGTAAATATCGCTTTCGGGTGAATTTAAATATTTGGCAACATTTTTATCAGATGTTAAAATACGTCCACCAAAACCCAGAACGCGTCCACTCATACTTAGAATCGGGAATAGGACTCGGCCTTTAAAGCGGTCGAAATCACTTTGCTCATTCACAATGGTTAGCCCTGTTTTTGCGAGGTAGTCTATTTGAAAGCCCTTGTTTAAAGCGGCTTTGGTAAAGGCATCACGGTCGTTAAGTGCATAACCTAACTTAAATTTTTTAATGGTTTCATCGGTAAAACCACGTTCTTTAAAATAGCTTAAGCCAATGGCTTTGCCTTGTGATGTATTTATAAGGTTTAAATGGAAGTAATCGGCAGCAAATTGGGTAACTAAAAACATGCTTTCGCGTTCGTTGGCTTCTAGTTTTTGCTCGTCGGTTTGTTGTAATTCCTCAATTTCAATATTGTATTTTTTGGCGAGGTATCTAAGCGCTTCGGGATAGGTAAAATGTTCGTGCTCCATCAAAAAGGTAACCACACTACCGCCTTTGCCCGAGCTAAAATCTTTCCAAATTTGTTTGGTTGGCGATACCATAAATGAGGGGGTTCTCTCATCCGAAAATGGACTGAGTCCTTTATAGTTACTGCCCGCTTTTTTTAAATGTACAAACTCACCTATCACCTCATCTATTTGTGCGGTTTGAAAAATAAGGTCTATGGTAGCTCTGCTAATCATTTAATATTGAAAACCTAAAAGTATGTTTCGTTTATTAAGAAACCGCTTTTAATTTTTTGAGAGTGGATTTAGTCAATTTATGTTCGGCATATTTTTTATTGATACTCAAAAATTTGGTGTCGGTACCGGGTAATTCAAACATATCATCGGTTAAAATAGCTTCACAAAGAGAACGCAATCCACGCGCGCCTAATTTGTATTCTATGGCTTTATCAACTATATAATTTAAAGCACTTTCTTCAAATTTTAATTCGATGCCGTCCATGTCAAAAAGTTTGACATACTGTTTTACGATTGCATTTTTAGGGTCGGTTAAAATAGCTCTTAGAGTATCGGCGTCAAGCGGACTCATATACGATAAAACAGGTAAACGACCGATTATTTCGGGAATTAATCCAAAGCTTTTTAAATCTTTAGGGATGATATATTGCAACAAATCATTTATTTCTATTTTGTGGTCGCTAATGGAAGCGCTATAACCAACAGCCTGCATATTAAGGCGTTTGCTAATAATTTTATCGATACCATCAAAAGCACCACCCGCAATAAATAGAATATTTTGGGTGTTTATTTCGATAAATTTTTGGTCGGGATGTTTGCGTCCACCTTTTGGCGGTACATTTACAATACTTCCTTCAAGCAATTTTAAAAGCGCCTGTTGCACACCTTCACCCGAAACATCTCTGGTGATAGATGGGTTATCACCTTTACGGGCAATTTTGTCGATTTCGTCAATAAAAACAATGCCTTTTTCGGCTTTTTCCTTATTGTAATCGGCGGCTTGTAATAAACGCGTTAAAATGGTTTCAACATCTTCGCCAACATAGCCGGCTTCGGTTAAAACGGTCGCGTCAACAATGGCAAATGGCACATTTAGCATTCGGGCAATGGTTCGGGCAATGAGTGTTTTGCCGGTTCCCGTTTCGCCCACTAAAATAATATTGCTTTTTTCTATCTCAACATCGTTTTCCGATGGTTTTTGAAGCAGGCGTTTATAATGGTTATAAACGGCTACTGACATCACTTTTTTTGATTGTGATTGACCGATAATGTATTGATCAAGAAAGTCTTTTATCTCTTTTGGTTTTCGCAAAATAAGTTCTGCAGCAAGGTTTTTAACGCTGCTATCGCTCATTTCTTCTAAAACAATGCCATGAGCTTGTTCAATGCACCTATCGCAAATATGCGCTTCAATTCCGGCAATCAATAAATTGGTTTCGGCTTTTTT
>Ga0210017_1005062_pt1 | contig 10681 bp, 8 predicted proteins | sample CryGeyCG2014_020_FD_183966 | JGI IMG/M metagenome (GOLD analysis project Ga0210017, IMG submission 183966) | Groundwater microbial communities from aquifer - Crystal Geyser CG08_land_8/20/14_0.20 (SPAdes) (version 2) | ecosystem: Environmental > Aquatic > Deep subsurface > Groundwater | place... | reverse complement strand
AAGGACAAAAGGGTTCTGATTTTAGGCTTTGGTAGGGAGGGGAGGGATAATTTTAGGTTTTTGAGGAGGTTATTCCCTGATAAAGTTTTGGGAGTGGGGGATAGGTTGGAATTTGAAAATTTAGATAAAAAATCCAAAAAATTAATAAAATTTGATAAAAAAGTTAAACTTCATTTAGGAAGAAATTATTTAAAAGCACTGAAAAAATATGAAGTTATTTTAAAATCGCCAGGAATTCCCTTTAAGCTGTTGACGTCTGACGTCAACAGACGGAAGGTTACTACTCAGACGGAGATTTTTTTTGAGAATTGTCCTGGGAAGATTGTTGGGATTACTGGTACTAAAGGGAAGAGTACTACCGCTTCTTTGATTTATCAGATATTAAAGGCTTGCCCTGAGCGAAGTCGAAAGGCCCATTTGGTAGGGAACATAGGAAAGCCGGTTTTGTCATTTTTATCTAAAGATGTGCAAGGTTCTACCTTGCACGAGGAGGATATTTTTGTTTATGAATTATCCAGTCATCAACTTTATAATCTTAAAAAAAGTCCTCAAATTGCGGTATTTTTGAATATTTATCCTGAGCACCTGGATTATTATCGAAATTTTAAAGAGTATGCTAGTGCAAAAGCCAATATCACCCTCTACCAAACCGAAAAAGATTATTTAGTTTTTAATTCCGGCGATAAAATTATCAAAGAGTTTGCTAAAAAATCAAAGGCAAAAAAAATCAAGGTTTTAGGGGTGTATTATGATTTGGACAAAAATGCTGCCAGGGCAGTAGGGGAGATATTTAAAATTCCCAAAACAACCATTGAGAAGGCAATCGACAAATTTAAACCTTTGCCGCATCGCCTGGAATATGTCGGAATTTACCGGCGAATAAAATTTTACAATGATGCCTTGTCAACTATTCCGGAAACGACCATTGCCGCAATAGATGCTTTAGGCGACGATGTGGAAACGATTTTTTTAGGCGGGTTTGATAGGGCATTGGATTTTAAAAATTTAGCCAAGAGAATTTTAAAAAGTAAAATAAAAAATCTAATTTTGTTTCCGACGACCGGTGAAAAAATCTGGCAAGAGATTCTTAAAGAATCTAAAGGTAAAAAAGTACACGTCCCTTTTTTTGTTAAGAATATGTCTGATGCGGTAAAATTGGCTTATCAACATACTCAGAAGGGAAAAATCTGTTTGCTTTCTTGTGCCTCAACCAGTTTCAGTATTTTCAGAGATTATAAAGAAAAGGGCAATTTATTTAAAAAATATGTGAGAAAGTATGGCCAAAGGTAACCCAGATTATATCTTAATTATCGTTACGGCTATTTTAATAATTTTAGGAATAATCATTTTAGCCAGTGTTTCAGCTTCTCTTTCTCAGGAAAGATTTGGCACTACTTATTATTTCTTAAATCATCAATTATTATTTGGTCTAATCCCAGGGATTTTTTTAGCTTTTTTAGCTTTTAGAATTAAGTTAGCTTTTTTAAAAAAGTGGGCTCTGATTTTGCTTTTAATAAACCTAATATTATTAGCAATGGTTTTTTTACCAAAAGTTGGGGCGGGGGCTGGTGGAGCAGCTCGTTGGCTAAATCTCGGCCCAATTTCTTTTCAGCCCTCTGAATTTTTAAAACTGACTTTTATATTTTATCTTGCGGCCTGGCTAGGTAGCCGAACCCCCCAGCAGCAAAAAACAGGTTTCGGTCGAACCGAAAAACCGTTCAGCCCAACTTTAGTTGCTTTTTCAATAGTTATAGGTTTAATCAGTTTGCTTTTAATTTTTCAGCCAGATATCAGCACTTTAGCCCTAATTGTAGCTTCCGCCCTCCTAATCTATTTTTTAGCCGGGACTCCTCTTTGGCATAGTCTTTTGATAATTTTAGCTGGATTAGGAGGCTTATTTGCCTTAATCAAACTCGCTCCTTATCGAGCGGACAGGCTTCTTGTCTTTTTCCAGCCAGAAACTGATCCAATGGGAATCGGTTATCAGATCAAGCAAGCTTTGATTGCCGTCGGCTCAGGAGGAATTTTTGGCTTAGGACTGGGGCTGGGAATGTTTCGTCAAAAACTCTGGCTTTTACCTCAGTCCCTTTCTGACTCAATATTTGCCATTTTTGCTGAAGAAGGAGGATTTATTGGCAGCTCTATTTTAATTTTTCTTTTTTTGATATTTTTATGGCGGGGTTTCAAAATCGCTAAACTAAGGGAAGACAAATTTTCCCAACTAACCGCCTTAGGATTAACTGTTTGGATTTGTCTTCAAGGTTTTACTAATATTGGTTCAATGGTTGGAATTTTGCCCTTAACCGGCATTCCCTTACCCTTTATCAGTTATGGTGGCTCTGCCTTAGTGGCTGAGTTGATTGGAGTAGGGATTTTGCTTAACATTTCAAAAACATGAAAATATTATTTACCGGTGGTGGCACCGGTGGCCATGTTTTACCAATAATTGCCGTAGTTCGAGAAATCAGAAGGATTTATTCAAAGCCTGACCTTCAATTTTTTTACCTCGGTCCGCGAGACGAGTTTGGCTCAATTCTGCTTTCCCAGGAAGGAATAAAAGTTAAAACGGTCTTAGCTGGGAAAATTAGAAGATATCTTGATTGGAAAACCATTTTCCAAAATCTCGGAGATTTATTATTTAAAATTCCAATCGGTATTCTCCAAGCCTTTTTTTACATTTTCTTTTTAGCCCCAGATTTAATTTTCAGTAAAGGGGGCTTTGGTTCAATTCCCGGAGTAATTTCTGGCTGGGCCTTACGAGTGCCAATTTTTCTCCACGAATCGGATGTCACTCCTGGTCTGGCTAATAGGTTCTTGAGTAGATTTGCTTTGGAAATTTTTGTCTCGTTTCCCGGGACAGAATATCTCAAGCCATCAAAAATGATTTTAGTTGGTAACCCAATTAGGAGAGAAATTTTAGAAGGTTCAAAGGAAGAGGCTCGGCAATTTTTTAAATTGAGCGGTCAAAAACCAGTGATTTTAATTTTGGGTGGTTCTCAGGGAGCTCAGAGGATTAATGATAAAATTCTGGAAATTTTGCCAGATTTCCTGAAAAACTTTGAATTATTGCATCAGTCTGGAGAGAAAAATTTTGAGGAAGTTAGAGCTGAAGCTAAAGCAATCATGCCTCAGGATTTAGGGAAATATTATCATCCCTTTCCCTTTTTAAAAGAAGAGGAGATGCGCCAGGCATATGCTGCCGCTGATTTAATTGTCAGTCGAGCAGGGTCAGGAGGTGTTTTTGAGATTGCGGCTGCTGGAAAGCCGAGCATTTTAATTCCTTTGCCAGAAGCGGCCCAAAATCATCAAATTAAAAATGCCTATGCCTATGCCGAAAGTGGAGCTTCAATTGTGATTGAGGAAGCCAATTTCACTGCCCATTTTTTCTTGGAAAAGTTAAAACATCTCTTCTCTCAGCCACCGAGTGAGGTGAAACCGAGCGAGGTGAGAGATGAGGCAAAGCCTCAGCGATCTCCGAGTTCGGCGAAGCCGAGCGAAGGGGGAGATGAGACGAAGTCTCAGCGATCTGAAGAATTGGAGAAAATGGGAAAAGCAGCCAGAGAGTTTTCAAAACCAGAGGCAGCTAAAATCATTGCTACTTATCTAGTAGAATGTTTGACCCCGTTAGAAGTTCCCAAGAAATAAGCTTTTCCTTGAGTTCTTTGGCTAGGAGTAGGAAATATAAGACTTCTAACGGGGTTTGACAAAATAGTGAAAAGTATGTCAAGCTAAAAATATGATGGTCGCTGAACATTCGTTCATCTCCCCCTCTCGCTCTGCTCGAGGCGATGAGGAATTTAAATTTGTTAAGCCAGGGGAGGTAAGGGTTAGAATTGCTCCTGCTCCTACTGGTCTTTTGCATATTGGATTAGCCAGGACTGCTCTTTTTAATTATCTTTTTGCCAAAAAAAATGAAGGTGTTTTCATTTTAAGAATTGAAGATACTGATATCGAGAGGTCAGACCCTCGTTTTGAGAAAGATATTATTGAAAATTTAAAATGGTTAGGAATTGAATGGGATGAAGGACCAGATATTGGCGGAGAATTTGGACCTTATCGCCAGAGTCAAAGATTAGAGAACTATGCTAAATATTTAGAAAAACTCTTAAATGAAGATAAAGCCTATCATTGTTTTTGTTCGGAAGATGAATTAGAAGCTCAGAGACAATATCAGCTTTCAATCGGCGAGGCCCCGCGTTATTCAGGAAAATGTGCTCAACTTCAAAAAGAAGAAGTAGAAAAAAAATTGGCTGAAGGCCGGTCTTCAGTAATTAGATTTAGGGTGCCAGCAAAAAAATTAGAGTTTGATGATTTAATCCGAGGTAAATTAGAATTTGATACCTCTTTAATAGGGGACATTGTCATTGCTAAGGACTTGGCGACCCCTTTGTATAATTTTGCCGTGGTCATTGATGATTTTGAGATGAAAATATCTCATGTTTTAAGAGGGGAAGAACATATCTCCAACACCCCAAAGCAAATTCTAATTCAAGAAGCCCTGGATTTTCCTCGACCAATTTATGGCCATTTGCCTTTGATTTTAGGGCCAGATCGAACTAAATTGTCAAAGCGCCACGGAGCAATCTCCATTGGCCAGTATAGAAAAGCCGGTTACTTGCCAGAAACCCTAATTAATTTTATGGCTTTTTTAGGCTGGAATCCGGGAACAGAAAGAGAAATTTACTCTTTGCCTTCTTTAACCAAAGAGTTTTCTTTAGAAAGGGTTCAAAAAAGCGGAGCAGTTTTTAATATTAAAAGATTGGACTTTTTAAATGGATTTTATATTCGCCAGCGCTCGGTTGAAAAATTAACCGAGTTTTGTCTACCTCATTTGATTGAAGCCGGATTAATTGAGCCAGTTTTTAGGCAAGAGCAATATCCTCCTGCCTATGGGGCTCTCGAAATTAAACAAAATTATCGAATTTTAGAAACCCAAGAGGAAATAAATATCGATTATCTCAAAAAAATTGTGGCCATTTACCAGGAGAGACTGAAAAAATTATCGGAAATTTCGGAATTGACTGATTTTTTCTTTAGAGATAAACTGGAATATAATAAGGATTTATTGAAATGGGGGGAAATGTCAGATAAAGAAATCAAAATTTCTCTTAACAAATTGGAAAAAATATTGTCTAAAATAAAACCAGAAGATTTTAATAAAGAAAGTTTGGAAAGAATATTAATGCCCGAGGCTGATAATTTTGCTAAAGAAATAAAAAAACCAGTGGGGGATAGGGGATATCTTTTATGGCCTTTGAGGGTGGTTTTAACCGGCAAAGAAGCTTCAGCCGGTCCTTTTGAGATAGCTGAAATTTTAGGAAAAGAGAAAACAATCAAGAGAATAAGAGGGGCAAAAGACCTATTACAAATCGGCAAAAATTCCATCACTACATAGTAGTGGAATTTTTGTTAATTTAAGAAAGAAATCCAAAATAATAGAAATGATAAAAAAAATAATTCCAATTTTGGTAATCTTTGGGTTTTTACTGCCGAGTTTTAGTTTTGCTCAGCAACCGCCGATAAAAGCTCCGGAAACCTTAGAAGAGGTAAAAGAAATGGGGGAAAAGGCCCTGGAGGTCAGTAAAAAAGAATTGCCAGGGATTTTAGAAAAAATTTGGAAAGAAGAGGTTTTGCCAATTTGGCAGAAGATGTATGATTGGTTTATGATAAATATTTGGCCAAAAATTGAAAGTTGGTTCAAAAAAGAGCTAGAGCCCCGGGCTAAAGAAGAAATTGAAAAAAGAAAGCCAGTGATTGAGGAAGAATTTAAGAAAGAAAAAGAGGAATTAAAAGAAGAGCTACCAAAAGTTGGCAAATCCCTCTGGGAAAAATTCAAAGAATTGATAAAGTAGACATTTGTGCGACATTAATAGCCGTTATATATCCGAGACATGTCCCTCTGGCCATGTCTTTTGTTTTTTTGTTACCTTAATAGCGTAGGGGATAAGTATTTTTCCCCTTGACAGAGGCTTTTGGGCTATTTATTATGAAGATAGATAAGTGAGTATAATAACCCTTACACTCATAAATATATGAAGGAATCTTCTAGGCCAATAATTGAACATATCCCCCTCTTTCTGAATTATTGTAAAGAGACGGGTTTATCAATCAGAACGCAGGAGAATTATAGAGCTTATTTAAAGAAATTTATCAAATGGCTAGAAAAAGAAAATAAAAATAATCTGCTCCCCCACGAACTTACCATTGAAGATATCCATACTTACAAGGAATATCTCTCTCATTATACTGCTGGCGAAAATGGCGGTCCTCTTAAAAAGATCACCCAGAACTACTATCTTATCGCTCTACGAGCCCTTCTGGGCTATCTTACCACCAAAGACATAGTTTCGCTTCTTCCAGATAAAATAAGCCTTCTAGGCGGCGTTAAAGCCGAAAAAAGGCTTAATTATCTTAATCTGGGGCAAGTTAAAGCCCTTCTAAATGCTCCGTCTCAAAGTAGCTCTGGTGGGTTAAGAGACAGAGTTATTCTAGAAACATTAATTTCTACAGGTTTAAAGATTAGTCAGCTGACAAAACTCAATAGAAACCATCTGGACTATGTACCGGGGGAGGTTTTACCTTGGATTAAAAAATATCTAAAGACTAGAAGAGATAAAAATGATGCTCTATTTATTAACTACAAAGCAAAGAGGGGTTCTATGGGAGGGAGGTTAACCGCTCGCTCTATTGAAAGAATTGTTCGTTCTTGTGGGAGAAAAATTGGGCTCCCTTTTTTAATTACTCCGGAAATATTAAGGTGGGCAAGACCCCAAGCTTTATCACGAGAAGAAATTATAATTAAAAAAATCCAGCCGCATAAAACTTTTACAGTTAAAAGTTATAGTAATAAAGAATCAATAAAAATTCCTTTTTTGACTCGAGAGGATAAGAACAATTTCTCCCCTCCTTGGCATATAGTAGAAAATATTATTAATAAAGAAATTGATTGGTTGAAGGATAACATTCCAACTCTGTCCGAGTCTTATAAAGATAATCCACCATTTCTGAAACATGACGATTCTATTTTGCGAAAAATCGCAATTTTAATAGTAAGTGGAAAGGTTAAAGCAGTTGAATTTATTGGCAACAACGAAAATAAAGATTTGTGGGATAATTTAACAAGAAATAATAACCTTAACAAAATTAATAGACATGGAGAATTATGGCATAAAACAATGATGGATGTAATTCATGAATATTTTAAGTTACGGAATTGCAAAATTATTTTAGAACCAGCTTTGAATTATGGACGAGCAGATTTAGGAATTTATTTAGATAATAACCCGCTTTTTGTCGAGGTTGGCACGGTATCTTTGTTTAAACTCTGGTACAATCTTTCAGCAATGAAAAATGTCACTTTCTTAATTATTCCTTCTGAAAATCAAGTAATAGAATTAAGCACTTAATCTTATGAAAAATATCCAACTGCCCAATTTAGACGATTTTCTTCTAAATCTTCAGGTGAATAACCTTTCTCAAGAGACAATTTATAATTACGAAAGAGATTTAAAAGTTTTTGAGGACTTCTTAAATGAAATAAATACTGACTTTGATAATATTGATAAAAAAACAATTCTTAATTATAAGGCTTATTTGGTTTCCCAAGACAGAAAAACGCCAAAAGCCAAAAAAGGAAAGAAAAAATTAACCAGTTTTTCAATGAATCGGATGCTATCCGCGCTTCGTTCGTATTTAAAGTATTTAATTGATTCAGATTATAGAACACCAATTTCGCCAAGCGAAATTAAGCTAGTAAAAACCGAAAGAAAACATCCAAGAGTTTCAGAATTTGAAGAGATAATAAAATTAATTGAATCACCAACCCGATTTGAAAAAAATAAAATCGTCGCTACACGCAATCGAGCAATACTTGAAACTCTATTTTCTACCGGAATGAGGATTTCGGAATTAATTAATTTAAAAAAAGAACAAATAGATAAGACTGGTAGGGTTTTTATTAGAGGTAAAGGAAAAAAAGAAAGATTTGTTTATTTAACTCCAAGAGCTCAAAAGTATATTAAAAATTATTTAGAAGTTAGAAACGAAATTTATTCTCCCTATCTATTTGTTCCTTATCGAGGGAGAAATGTTAACCTAAAAGATAAAAAAATTTCTCCTAATTATTTAGAAGAACGAGTTAAAAGATATCGAGAGTTACTTGGATTAAATATTCCTATTTCTGTCCACGGTATCCGTCATGCATTTGCTACTTATTTAGCAGAAAGTGGAGCTAATCCAGCAGCCATACAAATACTTTTAGGCCATGAATCACTAGATACTACAACAAAATATGTCCATGCTTCGGACCGTTATGCAGAGAGAATTTTTCGAAAATATCATCCTCTTAAAGAATAATCCACCGTCAGTTCCACAGCGACAAAAATCTAAAAGAATAAAAAAGCGACTCTTTTTATCCTATTTTGAGTCGCTTTTTCTTATTTCTGCCGCCAGGCAATCTTCACAAATCCCATGAGTTTTTCCGTCTACGCCCAATTTTTTCCCAAGAGACTTTTTGCACCAAGCACAGACTCTTTCTCCTATTTTAAGGTTTGATAAAACCTCGCTCATTTTAAATTGAGTAGAAGGCAACCCAAGAATTATTTGGCGAATTGTTTCTCGGTCTTTTGCTTCAAAATCGGCTAAACAATCAAGATCCTGGCAGATAGAACGTTCTATAAGTCCGTCTAACTCTTTATTGTTTTCCCAATGAGCCAAACAACCCTTTTTCCCTTTTTCGGTTTGTCCCAGAAGCGGACACGAAGCAGGGCAACACTCAATACACCAATGAATATTATCTGGCCTGCATAAACCCTTTTTAGGCATTAATTTACCTCCACTAAAAAATGTACTTATTAATATTATAAAATAATATTTTAAAATTGTAAATAGGCTAACAAAAAAAGCCGTTAGTTCCCCACGCCTAACGGTTTTCTCTCTTAATAAATGTCGCACAAACACATTGTGCTACATTTTAGTAAATGTCGCACAATGTAATATGTTGCTTGAATTTCTAAAACGTAATTTTTTGCTCCTGGTACTCCTCTACCCTCAACTTCGGTTTACCCTCACACCAATGAAATTGGTCGTGATGGGGCTAAATTTTAGTTATTTGGATAGATTTTATTAATATAAAAACATGTTCCATTGCAATTTGGCCGGGCTGAAGGAGGGGCTTCTTGATCTACTATTTCTTTGGCCTTTTTTAATAAATCTAAAACTGCTTTTGTGTTAAGTTCAACAGGTACTATTGTGGAAGAAAACTTGAGATTGAAATCAATGTCGTCTTCTAATTCCGAATTCGGTTCGCAATAAACCAAAGAAAGTTTAGAGACAGGAAATTTATGAGCTAATAATGCATAACAATTAAGCTGAATTTCATAGAGGGGCTGTAATTCATTTTGTTTTTGGGTGTACCTGGCTGTTTTAAAATCCACTATATGGAGAGTTCCGTCATCTAGCTTAAATATACCATCGGGCGTACCCTTTAAAATCAAACCGCTTTCTTTATGTAAAATTATAAGATATTTTCGGTTTTGATATGCTTCAACCTTCCCCACTTCTTCCAAGGTCAATACTTCTTTCACATCAGGAATATTAAGCCAATCAGGTAATTTTTTCCGTTGAAAAAATGACCGAGAAACGCTCTTTTTACTAACAGAATCTATCACGCTGAAAATACCGGGAAAACGCATAGGAAATGGACCAAAATGACGTTCAAACCAAAAACATCTTGGGCAAAATTCTGGTAAAACTAAATTCCCTAAATCTTTTGCACCAATAGAATTTAATCTATTTACTTTTAACATAAATTAATTTTACTTCGGGCTAAATTTTTATTTATCTCTTCTTACCTGAGATTTTCGCTAATTCAAATTTCTCTAATACTTCCTCATATTCACTAATATCAATTACTCTTTCGATATTAGAACAAAGATCATTATAAACTCCTTGAAAATCTAGCCCCTTATCTTGAGTACGTCTAAGTGAAACCGCATAAATAATTGAGTCTAATAAATTACACTTAAAAGCCTCATCAGAGGTCTTCAAGGAATAAACTAATAAAGAATGTTCTGCGTTAATTTTTAAAAGTCTTTCGTCTGGGTTGTAAACAGCTCTTGGTCCCCTCTTTCCAAGTGCTTCGGCTCTAATATCGGTAATAATGCCCTCTTCTAATTCTATTTGAGCTATTCTTGTTCCTTTTATTTTTCCACGTCTGTATTTATCTTTAATAGGATCGAGAAAATATTGACAAGCAGGACAAATCCAATATTTTTCTTTTATTTTATCTTTCTTCAACCTAGAAGCTCTATTCCATTGTTTATATATTACTATTTTTACTCTTACAATATTCCCACACCGAGGGCATTTAAACATTATGTTTTCGGGGTGATGGTTTTTTTCTCGTATTTTTTCTTTCCTTATTTTGATAATATCTTCACCCTCCTCTTTTATCTTTGGTTTAAATTTTTCTCCTTTAAAAATTTTCTTTAAATCAGAAAATAGGTCTGACTTTAATGTTTCAATATATTCTTGTGTTTTTCTAATATCAGTCCCTCTGGCTTTATACCACTCGTCATTAATTAAACGAAGAATACCCCCATAAGGAAGCTTAAGTATCTTACCATTGCTTTTTTCGTTAAGATAAGCACATAAAGACTTAAATGCAAATGTTTGTTCAAAA
>Ga0210017_1005061_pt1 | contig 10681 bp, 9 predicted proteins | sample CryGeyCG2014_020_FD_183966 | JGI IMG/M metagenome (GOLD analysis project Ga0210017, IMG submission 183966) | Groundwater microbial communities from aquifer - Crystal Geyser CG08_land_8/20/14_0.20 (SPAdes) (version 2) | ecosystem: Environmental > Aquatic > Deep subsurface > Groundwater | place... | reverse complement strand
GCTATCGACCCGCAGGTCGATTCAATCGATGCCAACAGTCGACGAGATTTTCACCCGCAGGTGAAAAGCCAGCAGGCGATCGATGGCTTTGCCGTCGAGCTATCGACCCGCAGGTCGATTCAATCGTCGACAACAGTCGACGAGATTTTCACCCGCAGGTGAAAAGCCAGCAGGCGATCGATGGCTTTGCCGTCGAGCTATCGACCCGCAGGTCGATTCAATCGATGCCAACAGTCGACGAGAATTTCTCCAACAGGAGATCGATGCCAGCAGGCGTCGAGATATGCTCCAGCAGGAGCATCTGAAATGCCAGCAGGCGAAATCCAATCTTTTTTCTAAAGAAAGAGGCTCGTCTTGAGGTCTCGCAACCATGAATTCCAGATCAATATCTGCTTTTAGTTTTCAGCCGGCTATGTCTGCGATTCAGCGCCAGCCTTTGAAACCAGTTTCACATTGTTTATGGAAATGGTGACCGGCACTGCAATGGCAATCTCAATGAGCTCCACGGTGATTTCGCCCTTAGCCTCATCCACGCGCAGCACCCTGCCTTTTTCATTTTTGAAAGGCCCGGAGACAATGTCCACCACATCTCCCTTGTCAATTTTGACGGCAGGCCCTGTGGCTGGCTTGAGCAGGTGCTTTATTTCATCAAAGCTCACTTCTTTCCTAAGCAGTTCCTTGATGTGGTTCGTGTTTGCGCCAAGCTCGCGCGCAATCTGCATGTCTGAAACTTCAATGAGCAGGTAACCGTTCAGCTTGTCGATGAACGCAATTGCAAAAACATCCAATTTCTGTGTCCTGGACTTTTTGGCGAGTATCTCCGCGACAACCCTTTCCTGCCCAGCCGTTACCCTATAGACCGCAAACATTTCATGCACCTCAAAATTGTCCCAAAGTCTTAACCTGTCCTGATGTCTTAAATGCGCTCTAAGCGCACGGCCCTGATGTCATAAGGTCCTAATGTCGCGCACTTATACTTTTTCTTTTCCCGAGGGTTTCGTGGGCATTGCCCACGAGCGTTTTGCCATCTGGCAATCGGCAACTATTGTCGACAAGATTTTCACCCGCAGGTGATTGACGACCGCAGTTGTCGAGATATGCTCCAACAGGAGCATCTGAAATGCCAACAGGCGAAATTCAATTCTTTTTTGTAAAAAGAAAAGGCTCTTACAAGTATGAAAGCACCAGTGAAATCACTGAGCCGAATATCCCGATTACCACAATCCCGGCAATGCTCACTTTCGTTATCTCCATTATCTCATCCATATCTGGGATGGTGGCCAGGTTGAGCACCCGTGCAAATCTCCAGAATAAATCCACGCCAATCATAAAATGTCCTCAGGTCTTAATGTCACGCACTTATACTTTCATTTATGTGCAGGCGAATGTCTTTGCACTTATACTTTTTCTCTTCCCGTTGATGAAACTCAAGAGCGCTTGGCTGCTTGCGCATGCACGCGCTCATTGTGTTTGAATGCGCCCACTCGGCGCATTCAATTTTGCCATCGGCGAAATCCAATAGAGGGCCTATATCGAGTCAAGCTCAGCAATTATATCACTTTCGTCTCCCTGCTTAATCATAGAGTCAATTGAATATTGGGGCATTTTTGCGCCTGCGAGCACAACCAGCACGCGCATGGACGAGCGTTTCATATTGTCCTCAACCCTTGCGCCCCAGATTATGTGCGCAGTGGGCGAAATCCTGTGGGAAATCTGGCTTACCACGAGTTCTGCCTCCTTGAGGGTCATGTCCTCGCCGCCTATGACGTTCACCAGCGCCCTGTTGGAGGTTGAAATATCCACATCGAGCAGGGGCGAGTTCATGGCGGTCTCAACGGCAATGAGCGCGCGCTGCTCTGCCTTGGCATCCACGGACGCCTCGCCAATGCCCACCACTGCGCAGCCCGCATTGGTAAGTATTGTCCTCAGGTCGGCAAAATCCAGGTTCACCAGCCCTGCCTTGGTGACAAGCTCCACAATCCCTTTCACCGCGCCTGCCAGCACCTCATCACATACCTTGAACGCAATATTCAATGGCAAGTCCGGCGCGATGGTGAGCAATTTGTCATTTGGGATTACCACAACCGTATCTGCATTTTTCCTTAATTTATTCAGGCCATCAATGGCATTCTGCATTCTCACTCTTCCTTCTGATGCAAATGGCAGTGTCACGACTGCCACTGTGAGCACCCCATTGGCCTTTGCCTGCTCGGCAATCACGTGGGCGCTTCCCGTGCCTGTGCCGCCGCCCAGCCCGCAAGTTATGAATACCAGTGAAGCATCTTTGAGTATGCCCTTGATTCCCCCGGCAGCTTCCTGGGCAGCCTGCTCGCCTACCTTGGGGTCGCTGCCTGCGCCCAATCCCTTTGTGATAGTCCTGCCAAGCAGGAGTTTCTTATGCGCCCTTGTTCTAAGCAGGTGCTGCACATCAGTGTTCATTGCTATGATGGTGGCACCTTCCACGCGCAAATCACTCAGCCGCGTGGCAGTGTTGCTGCCAGAGCCGCCAGTGCCCACCACATAAATCCTGGGCTTGGACGTTTCAATGAACGTCATCAGTTCCTTGTCTTCGTCAGTCATTCCGCCTGCGCCGGCTGCCTGGGCGTTTTCCTGAGCAGACGAAATCTGCTCAATCGCGTTTTTTATCAGATTCGTGGATTCCATGGCAAAACCATATTTCCCAAATGTATGCACGGCATACAAAATAGGGGTAGTTAATTAGCTATTCTTTTGTTGACTAAATTTAATAAAGATTTGTGGTGTCCAAACAGTCCCCACGCAACCATTTTCAAACACAAATGTTAATATCTGACTGGCATTAAAAGCGAACCTTATGCAAACGGTTCCAGTTGCTAAATCACAAACCACCCATGCCGCAAGGAAATTCCGCCCCCATTTGCCATTTGAAAAAAGCCTGCCCCTCCTGGAAGTTTATCGCGACACTGTTTCCCAGCTCATATGCACAAACATGCGCTTGTTATGCAACCTGCTGCGGAAGGTCCGCCTCTTGTACTCGATAGAGAAACAGCTAATCCCTTCCCCAAATACCATAAATTGTTCTGCAACCCCAACAGCTTGCAGGCTGCTGGTTCCGGCACTCCGGCTTCCTGCATTGGAAATCTCCCTGATGAGCCAAGATTTGACTCTTTTCGGTATGATTGTCGAAGAAGACCAGCCTCTTGAGCAAGCGCGTGCCGTGCTTGAGCTTGCCGTGTGCGCGGCAAATGACCGTGCCCTTGCCGTATTACACGCCAGCGTGAAACCAGATTTCAACAGCCTGGAGCCCCTTGTCCTAGAATTGGATTTTGGCGCTGAAGCAATGAGATTGTTTTCAATGGCGCTTCACGGCTCGACCTCTATCCGTGTCCTTGACAGGGAAACCCGCTTAGTGGCTCCTTCCGGGCTTGGTGTTTCGCTAAAAGTCAGGGAAGTCAAATCATTGGAGAGTGGGTATACACCACAAACACAAGCATAGGATAAGGTGTTTTTAATTTTCAATCCGAAATCTCCTAGTCTGATTGCATGATAACACCATTAATGAATCAGTATTTCTCCATCAAAGCCCAATACAAGGGCTACATCGTTCTCTTTCGCATGGGCGACTTTTACGAAACGTTTTATGAAGATGCCCAGCAGCTATCCCAGGACCTTCAAATCACCCTCACCAAGCGCGACAATATGCCCCTTGCAGGCATACCCTACCACGCGCTCGACACCTACCTGCCAAAGCTCATCAACAAGGGCAGGCGCGTCGCCATCTGCGAGCAGGTTGAGGACCCGAAGCATGCCAAGGGCATTGTGAAAAGGGAAGTCGTCCGCCTTGTCACCCCGGGCACTGCCATCGAATCCTCCATTTTGCAGGACAAGGCCAGCAACTACCTATGCGCGGTGCATATTGGCAGCGATTCCAACCGAACAGTCGGCCTGAGCATCTGCGACTTTTCAACAGGCGATTTTTTTACCACCCAGTTCCCCCTGCCCAGGCTTGCAGAGGAGCTCGATTATTTCTCCCCAGTGGAAATCATCATGGCAGAAAGCGCCAAAGGCGCCACCCCCAAATCAAAGCATAACATAATCTATGTTGACGACCGGTTTTTCTGGGAGAAAAATGCAGAAGACACCATCAAGGAAACATTTGGCGTGGTGACGCTCAAGGGGTTTGACCTGGAGGGCAGGCCCCTTGCCATAGTCTCCTCAGGCGCCCTGCTCATGTATTTGAAAGAAACCCAGCGCGGCAGCGTGAGAAACATTTCCAAAATCTCATACTACGAAAAGCAGAACTATCTGATAATCGACCCCGCCACCCGCAGGAACCTTGAGCTGGAGCGCACGGCCTCGGGAGACAAGCTCAACACACTCCTGTTCATATTGGACCAGACCATCACCAGCATGGGCTCCAGAAAGGTGCATAAATTATTGCAGTTGCCCCTGCGCGACATGGCTGAAATAAACAAGCGGCTCGATTCGGTGGCTGCGCTCATGGGCTCCCGCAGTGCCTATGGCGACCTGCGCATCGCCCTCCAGAGCGTCTATGACATGGAGCGCATCATGACCCGCATTGCCTATGGCAGGGCAATCCCCCGTGAAGTGCTTGCACTGGCCATGAGCATCAGGGCTTTGAAAGCGGTTTCGCTTTCGGTTTCGAGTATTGTGCCCGTAACCCGTAACCATTCTTACCTGCTTGAATTGGGCACCTTTCCAGACCTCACCCCCCTCGCAGAGCTTATAGAAACAGGAGTTTCCGGCGAAGAGGGCGAGCTCATCCACACAGGTTACAATCCAGAGCTCGATACCTACCGCGCATTGATGAATGATGGCAGGGGCTGGATGCTCCAATACGAGCAAAAGGAGCGCAAGCGCACCGGAATAAAGAGCCTCAAGGTGCGGTTCACAAAAGTATTCGGCTATTTCATTGATGTAACCCGCGCAAATCTCAGCAATGTGCCTCCTGATTATACCCGCAGGCAGACCACCCTCAATTCCGAGCGCTACATAACCGCTGAGCTGAAGGAGATGGAGGACAAGCTTCTGAATGCAGAGGAGCGCTTCCTTGAGCTTGAGAAAAAATTATATGCAGAATTGCTTGAGAAAATCTCAAAACACACCCCACAGGCGCAGGAAGCTGCCGACAAAGTTTCCATGCTTGACTGCCTTCATGCATTTGCCTCGCTTGCCATCACCAACAGCTATTGCAGGCCGGAGATGCACACCGGCTATGAACTCAGCATTGAGGATGGCAGGCATCCTGTTGTCGAGCGGCTGACCAGGTTCGTGCCTAATGACACCAACTTGGGTGAGGATGCCAAAATAATGCTCATAACGGGCCCGAATATGGCAGGCAAATCCACCATCCTGCGGCAGGTGGCGCTCATAACGCTGATGGCCCACATCGGCTCGTTTGTGCCTGCGAAAAAAGCAAAGGTGCCGCTCACCGACAGGATATTCACACGTATAGGCGCCAGCGATGACATCTCAAAGGGCACCTCAACTTTCCTTGCAGAGATGAGCGAAGTGGCCTATATATTGAACAACGCAACCCCGGAATCCCTTATCATTTTGGATGAAATCGGCCGCGGAACCTCAACCTATGACGGGCTCTCGATTGCCTGGGCAGTGGTTGAGCACATCTACAGGCGCCTGGGCGCAAAAACAATGTTCGCCACCCACTATCACCAGCTGAATGCCATTGAAGAGGAATTCGAAGGGGTGAAGAATTTCAACGTGGCGGTGAAGGAAGTGGGCGACGAGATAATTTTCATGCACAAGCTTGTTCACGGTGGCACTGACAGGAGCTATGGCATCTACGTTTCAAAGCTGGCCGGCCTGCCGGCAGATGTAATCGCAAGGGCTACTGAAATCATGCACACTTTCGGCGGCGAAAAGCAGATAGGCATTGCAATGGAGAAAAAGGAAAAGCAGCGGACCCTGGATGAATACATGGCTGAGTTTGGCGAGCCGCCGACACCGGGAGAAAAAAAGGCAGGAGAAGCAGCCCTTTCAAAGGAGACTGAAAAACAAAAACAATAATTTTGCAAATAAATTAAAGGAGTTGATTCAATGATTCACATCCTCCCTGACAGCATCGTGAAAAAAATCGCAGCCGGCGAAGTTATCCAGAAGCCCTTCAATGTTGCCAAGGAGCTGGTTGAAAACTCCATTGACGCAGGCGCCACCTCAATCACGGTTGAGCTTGATGGCATCCGTAACATCACCGTCTCTGACAACGGCTCTGGCATGTCGCGGGAGGATGCGCTGCTTGCCTGCTCCAAGCACGCCACCAGCAAAATTACAGTTGAAAAAGACCTGGATTCAATCAGCACGCTGGGTTTCAGGGGCGAAGCTTTGGCAAGCATAGCCGCAGTCTCAAACCTCACCCTCAAAACTTCCAACTCTTCTTCTGGGGAAGGAATTGAGCTCAGGCTCAGCGGCAATCAAGCATCTGACAAGCCCATTGGCATGCCACGCGGCACAACCATCGATGTGCGCGACCTGTTCTACAACATGCCGGCACGCAGGAAATTCCTCGATGCCGAAATTTCCGAGCTGAAGAAAATCATTGAAGTGGCGCGCGACTATTCCCTTGCCTACCCTGGGGTTTCATTTGAAGTGAAGGACAAAAACAGCACCCTCTTCAAGGCACTTGTCGGCGACCTGGAAGCAAGGACTTCTGATGTGCTGAAAGAGGTTGCAAAAAACCTTGTATCCGTTTCTGCCTCAAACGGTTATGCCAAATTGCACGGTTTCGTGGGCAAGCCCGGCTTTGTCAGGAAGGACCGCCGCTACCAATTTGTTTTTGTCAACAGGCGCCTTGTGAAAAATGAGCTGGTGGAGCGTGCAGTATTCGATTCCCTGCCAATTTTGCCCTCTCACCACCCGGTGTTTGTCTTATTCCTTGAAATCAGCCCACAAAAGGTTGATGTGAACATCCATCCCAACAAGCTGGAGGTCAAGTTTTCCGACCCTGACCAGGTTTATGCGCTTGTGAGCAGCGCAGTAGTGCCCCTTGCCTCAAGGAAAGCCGAGATATCAGGGAAGGTGGAGCTTTCCCAGCGGAAAGGGAATGTTTATGAAGTGGTGAAAGGAAAACAGGAAACCTTAACTGTTCCGGGTTCCGGGTTCCGGGTTGCGAGTTCCGAAACTGAAAGACCTAGGCTCGAAACCCAAAACCCAAAACCCGAAACCGATTACCGTATCATCGGCCAGCTCAATCTCACATATATCTTATGCGAAAGCAGGGGCAGCCTTGTGCTCCTGGACCAGCATGCAGTGCAGGAAAAAATATTCTTTGAAAAATTATTTTCGCAGCCTGCGAAGCAGGAAAAAAAGCAGGAGCTGATTTCGCCGGTTGTGATAGATTTCGGGATTGAATTTGGCACAGTGAAGGCGCACATGGAACTGCTGGTGAAGAAAGGGGTTGATATTGAAGAGTTTGGTGAAAAATCCATGGTGGTAAGGGCAGTTCCCGCGGCATTTGTTGATTACTACGGCTCGGTCACCGCGGATTCCCTCAACGACCTGGTGCTGAACATCCGTTTGTGGGAAAAAGATTTCGCAGGTGCCGAATACGATAAATACGCCACCAAGGCATGCCGCGGCGCAATCAAGGCAGGCAGGGAGCTTACCCTTTCGGAAATGGAGCGCCTTGTTTCAGAATTGCAGCGGTGCAAAAACCCGAATACCTGCCCCCACGGCAGGCCGATTGCGGTAAAAATATCAATTGGGGAGTTTGAAAAGAAATTCAAAAGAAGCGTTTGATACCTCTCGATTTCAATCATTGGCTATTTCAAATCAAGTTCTGCAATGGCTTCCCCAAGTTCGCCGCTTATTTTCTTGAAAGGGGGCGGATTCCTGAGCAGGTTACCGATTTGCGAGTGGTAGAATGCTTCCGCCTGCGCGAGTTTTTCCGAATTGAGCAGCTGTGCCTTGCCAGTAAAGGCGAGTTTTTTGTGGCCGACTTTCCTCGCGAATATCCAGGCAATCTTCTTCCTGTCTAACTTGGCTTTCGTCAAAAGATACCAAGCGTCGTAGTAGTCCCGCACCCGCGTTCGCTGCAGCAGGCTCCTGAGCTTTTCTGCGGTTATCTCCTCAAGCGAGTAGGTTTTCACCGAGAAAATCTTTTCGTAGTAATTGTTCAGAATCGGCTTGTCGAGAGGCTCTTCAACAATGACCTCGTCCGGGCCCATGTCAACCGCGATTGTGTTCTTATTTCCCTTCAGCCCGACAAACTGAATCTTTATGTCGGTGAAGTGCCGCTTGCTGTCGAAGTCCTTTATGCGCAGGCTGGCGTTGTAATCCCTTCCGAGATAAGCAAGCGCGGTTTCGAACGCACCTCTTATCTCTGCCGCGGCAAATTCCCTCTTCATGGTAAAATCAAGGTCTTCGGAATACCTGTAATCGCCGAAATAAACCTTCCTTAGGGCAGTGCCTCCCTTGAACACGAGGTTGTCACGTAGAATCGGCGTGTTCGCAATTGCGTCCAGAACCAGCGTCAGGAAGTAGTCTTTTTCTATCACTGCCCAACCCATCCAGCCGTTCTTCGATATTTCGGTAATGATGTTTGGGGAAATCATAGTTTCAGCCTCAGCTCTTCTTTTTTGATGTTCTCTATGACGCGCCACTTTTTGTTTTTCGGCCCGGTTTTCGGGCCGCAGGTATCCAGAAGGCAGTAGCCGCCGGCGACCACCGATAGTAGTTTTTCCCTCGCTGGAGTTTTGATTTTCAGAACGTCAAGCATGTAACCCAGGCGCTTGAGCGAGGCCAAATCATCAATCGCAGTTGCATACATATACAGCTTCTCGTAGTCAAGCTTTTCGCGAAATGCTTTAGCGACTTCGGTCAGGCCACCGCTATACTCCGGCATATAGAGGCAGTCGGCTACAGTCTTTTCCCTCTCGGAGATATCAAATTTCAGGTCGCCTATCCATTCCTCCCTCATACCAAAAAAACGCTTTTCAGGAAAGCGGACAAAATGGTATTCTTCCGCGTGAAATCTCAGGGGGCGCTTCGGTTTTGTCGTTACTATGTAGGTGGTTCTGCTGACCTGTTCGGTTATTCCGTAGTAGTTCAGCGCTGAGGCGAAGCCCACGTAATAGGGGCTGACGAGCTTTCTTGCAATAACATACGGGTGCGTTCCGTAATTTGCTTCAGGTCCGGATTCGAGCGGAAGGATCAGGTATTTTCCCCTCTCGATGGTTTCTATCCATTTATTTTTCTTCAGGCTGAACAGCAGCCTTCTCAGCATCTGGCCATCCGCACCCAAAAGCTCCTGCGCATCTTTCACCGTGAAAACATCGGAGCGTTTTTCTGCGCTTACGCTGGAAAGAAGCCTGGCACCGAGTTTGCTCAGGCCTTTCCTGCTGCAGTTATTCGTTTTCATAGGATTACCTTATTGGTAATTATAAGCAGTTAAATATTTAAATCATTATGATTCCCCAAAAGAGAATTATGATAAATCATATATTTCACGCTACTGGCGTAGTGTCCCCACGGCAGGCCGATTGCAGTGAAAATAGCCATTGGTGAATTTGAAAAGAAATTCAAAAGAAGCGTTTAGCTTAAGCCAAGCCAGTCTTTTCCAAATCTCGTTTTTTATCTCTTTTCTTCAGCTCTTCTTCAGCCTTCTTCATACTTCGTTCCGTAGCGTTCACTGCGTTCAGGGCATTCTGTTCTCCGCGAGCAACCATGGCATATCGCGCTGGCAAATCCCTATTAAATTCAACTTCAGGCGAGATGGCGCGTATGCTGATATTTATTATCGGCTTTAAGCGGGTTTCCATCTGCGCCGCAATCTGCGCATGGTTGGCGACCAGCCCGCTGAGCACATTTTTGCCTACTTCGGCTATTGGTCCCATAGACTTGCCCATTTGCTCCATGATTGCCATGCCGCGTTGGCAATCGGTGTCTATCCTGTCAAATATTATCTTTAATTCCGAGCGCAAGCCCGCGCCGATGCTTGAGAATTCGTTAACCTCTTTTAGGGTCCATTCTGTGTTTAGATTTGCCAATTCTTTGAGCCGCCTCACAGAATCTACAAGGGGTTGGCGAAATTTGCCTATTCCTGGGAGCAGAGGCTCAAGCTGTTCAACCGCAACTTTCATGGTGTCTGAAAACCTAGCCCGCACTTTTTCCGGCTCCATTAGTTCCTCTGGCTTAATCTCCCGCGTGTTTGCCGGCAGGCTGGCAGTTATGTTCGCAAGTGCCTTATTAAGTGAAAGCCCGAACTTCAAATTCTGCTCTATCGCCGCGCAGAGTTCGCCATGAACTTTTAATCTTGTGAGGCTTATCCCAATCATGAACGGGTTGAGCATGCCAATCCTTAACACAGTCATGTAGTTACTTATGCCCTTTGAAAACTCATTGAGCTGCCTTTCCCTACCTGCTAAAAGCTTGAGTATATCCTCTCTAGTCAATTGACTAGGTCGTTGCGATACTACTTTGGGCGGCTCCTTCGCTTCTTCCGGGGCTTTCGGGGCTTCTTTATAGGTGGGCATTGTCATGCTTCCGTTATGAATATTGATATTATAAATACATTCGACGTCAATCCACACAACATATACCATTCAATAATCAGAAAACTGATCAAAACAGATGTGTTTCATGGTTGAGCTTCACGGTGCCAACAGGCCGATAAAAACCTTCAGACTGGGCGGGACCCTAACCAACATATTCTTAGGTGGCAAGA
>Ga0210017_1005059_pt1 | contig 10683 bp, 8 predicted proteins | sample CryGeyCG2014_020_FD_183966 | JGI IMG/M metagenome (GOLD analysis project Ga0210017, IMG submission 183966) | Groundwater microbial communities from aquifer - Crystal Geyser CG08_land_8/20/14_0.20 (SPAdes) (version 2) | ecosystem: Environmental > Aquatic > Deep subsurface > Groundwater | place... | reverse complement strand
GAGTAGTTTGTCCATACTCTTTATCTTACACCTTTTTATTTTTCTATCAAGTTTGTCGTTTTTTGTCGGAGGGATTTTTTTACCAAAAACCGCCTATTTAGGCGGTAATTTCAAGCTCGTCTTTTAGGCTTTGAGGGTCTTTTGAAATTAATTTTCTCTTGGTCGTTCAACCCCAGTAGTATCCGCCGGAGGCGGAACTACGGGGCATGCTTTTGGCAGGTCTTTTAGTTTCATAATTAGAATCGAGAATTATAAATTGAGAGCGTTGATTAATTGATTTGAAATCCTATCCCTATCCCTCCTCAATCCTCCCCTCCCCTCTGGGGAGGGGAGGAAGGTGGGGTGGGGTAATTATTCAACAGCCTAAAATTGAGAGCGTTGATTAATTGTGTTTTCTCCCGTCATTACAGAAGACCCCCTCTTCCTCCCCCTGCAAGCAGGGGGAGATATAGGGAGAACCCCCTCTTAATCTCCCCCCGGAACTGGGGACAGTCCCCATTCCCTCGACAGAGCTCGGGACAGGTCGGGGACAGTCCCCGGGGGAGAAAGGGGAGATGATAAAGATAACAGTCCTTTTCATTTAGCTGAAAGGCGCTGGTTGATTATCTCCAGCGCTTTTTTGCGCGGCGGCGGGGTGCGCAGAAGAGATATTGCCTCTTCTATTTTCTCCCGCTCTTTAAGACCCAAAACCCGCTGGGCCCTAAGAATGCTTGATTCAGCAATCATTATTATTCTTCTAATCTTATGCCACCCGTCTTCATCAATTTGAGTTAGATACTTTTTCTGATATTCTAAAAGTTTTTTTCTCTGGCCAAAGAAAATTCCGGTAAACAAAGCATTAACATAACCCGATATTTTACCCTCTTCTGGCCCTACCCAGTGATCATGGACAGGACAAAGATCGAGAGATTCAGCTAATTTTTTAAATTGCTTGACTACTTGAGGATCCTCGCTTATTACTGTGTAATCAAGGTCGCTGGCACTTTTAAGATATCCTTTGGCCGTGCTGCCGTAAACTACAATACCAACCAATTTATCACCATTTTTTTCCCTTAATTTTTTTTCAATTTTATCTAATTCCAAAATTCTAGTTGCTAATTCTTGAGTAAAAGGCGTGGCAAATAAGGGTTTTCTAGTGGCCAGGAGCCAGGGATAGCCTTTTTCCGGCATCTCTTTTTGTTTCTCTTGGGCTGCTTCTTTTCGAGGAGAAATTTCTTCAAGAGCTTGTTCAGCTTCTTTTTTAACCCACCAATCTTTGCTTTTAGTTAAGTTTTTTAGAAAAGATTGCCCCTCCGGTATATTGGCAATTGTCTTAATAGCTAAATTCTGATTATCCGTGGTTTTCGCCCGCCATCGGCTATATTTCTCGGCCTCAATTAATTCCGTGAGAAAAGATAAAGACCCAGGCATCCAGCTAAGAGCTTTAAAGGCCCTTTCTTTAATTTCCCCATCTTGGCTCTCGAGGATAAATTCTTTTAGAAAGGGTATTGCTTTTTTCTCGAGGCCCTTCGGAATGTTGGGGGTTTGACTTAAAATATAAAGACCGGCTCGATTTTCTATAAAATCAGCACTTTTTAGAAGGTTAATTATGGCTTTTTCTTCTATTCTCTCCGACTTAATCATCTCCAGGGCCGTCTCTCTTTCTTTGCTTAACGGCCAGGTAACAGTAACCCTTGGTTTTAGTTCAGGATACTGGCGCAACTTTTCTATCAGTTCCTCTTTTTTTTCTCTTGACGGTTCTTCTAAAGTAAATATTTTAGGCATATTTATCCTCCCAATTTTTTAAGATTAGTTAGATATTCTTTTAAAGGAGAATGAGTTTATTATAACACAATCTCAAATAAATAAAAGGGGTAAAAAAAGAAAGGCGGCTCTATCTCATCAAATAAGCCGCCCTTCTACTCTATTGACCGAGAATCTCTGTTAACTTTAGGAAAAAATTTGACAAAAATACTCTCGTGGGGTATATTGAAAATAGATCCCTGAAAAGGAGGTGAATAATAGTGAAAGGATTAGAGAGATTTCTGAGATGGCTGGCAGCAAGACCCATTTTTCTAAAAATCAGTCTCTGGCTTTTACTTGCCGGCGCTTCGTTTGTGAGCTTCGCTGCTGTATTCTACTGGTTGATTTTTGCCTGGCTGCCTGGTTCAATTCTAAAAGAGTCACTCATTTGTGCCGGACTGATTATGATTTTCACTGTTACTCATGAACTTGGGCATCTGATTGGCGCGAAACTGACTGGTGTCCCTACCTGCGGACTGTATTTCTTGCCACTCCTTGGAGCAGCAGCAATTATTGATAAAAAGAAAAAACCGCTCTCGCGCTGGAAAGACTTGTTCTTTTCCCTGGCTGGTCCACTACTTGGACTACTAATTATACTTCCACTGGTCGCCCTGAATCTAACGAATTTTCGTCCGATTCTGACAAGTCTCATTATCTGGATATCAATCAGCCTCTACAACCTTTTCCCAATTTACCCATTCGATGGGGGAAGAGTAGTTTTAGATATCCTGGCCAGTTTTCTAAAAGAAAGAATGCTTTTTAAGATATCAAGAATTCTGGGGATTTTCCTTCAACTTCTCATTACCGGACTCTTAATTTGGGCATTCTTTTCAATAAGACCTGTATCATTCTGGCTGGCATTTTTAGCAGTCTCTTCTCTTTGGTTACCCTACTTATTGATCGGTAAAGGAAGAATTGTTGCCGAGGACAGAATCGGCAAACCAATGAGAAAGCCTACTGTTTTCGCAATGAGCCTCTTTTATCTAGCAATTTTTGGAGGATATCTAGTAATCTTCCTGTCAATTTGGAAATTTTAAAAACCACTCAATTGAATAAAAGAATTGAGTGGTTTAAATTATGTGGGGACAGTTCGTGACATTTATAACTTTAATTTAAAACCCCGAATGTATCGGGGTCTTTCACTTAAAGGTTTGCCCCGTACCATCCTTTGGATTGGTATCAGGGTTTACCAGCCGGATTTTTTAATTATCTTTTTCTCGTTCAGTTCAATTTTTACTCCGTCTTCTGAAGGAAACCATATTTCAAGCTTATGTTTTTTAAAAACTTCATGCGCCCGTTTAACTACTTCAGGGAAAAGCCAGCGGTCGCTTAAATGGGTAAGAATCACTATCGGGTTATTACTGGCCAGTCCTGCCTCTTTTAATTCTTCAATCATTTCTAAAGTTCTCTCTAGAGACATGTGAAATACTCCTCTTTCTGGAAACGGCACCGGCATTCCCATAATAAATAAATCTATTTTATATCCCTTAAAACTGCCCATAAAATATTTTCTAGTGCTGCCGGTCATATCAGCGTAATCAGTCATATAAAGAAAAGTTCTTTTTGTTTCGTCATCTTTGATTAAAAAACCAAAAGCTCTTTTGCCAAAACCCCGACTGGCATAGGCTGACTGGTAATAATGCCGGGCAGAAATAAATTTTATCTCGATTCCTGGAAAGGGTCTTATTAAAGTTCCTCCCCTTACTTCACTAAGAATAAGTATCTTTCTTCTGGCATGCAAAATAGAACGGAACTGATAGGAACCTATAACGCCTCGTTTTCTAAATTCAAACGGAAAATAATTTTTCCTGGCCAGCATTTCTACAATAGTATCCACAACTGCCCTCGGTCCATAAACTATAACCGGTTTTTTATTAAATTCAGAATCAGCCCTGGGAGGACAGTCTCCAAGCTTGGAAGCAAAAAATCGATAATTTAAATGGTCTTCATGGGCATGGGTAACTAATACTAAATCTATATCAGAAAGCGAAATTTTTGCTTCAAGCAGACCTAAATCCGAATGGTCATGAAAATCCAGTTTAATACCAAATTTTTTATTCTTTCTTTTTATAAGAACTACTGCGCCAGGATGGCGCCTTGTATAACTTTTTACCCCACGAACATAATAAACAGGCTCAGCTGCTCCGGTTCCGGTCAAAACAATTTCCATTTTTTCATCGGTGCCTGGCACTGGGCAGTAGCGCCAGGAAGACCGCTTAAATAAAGGATTATATGATCAAAATTTAAAAATGTCTAATTTTTTATTTTTTTGAAGATAGTACCTGGCGCCCAATAGTTGTAGTTACCACCATTTCTCAATAATCACTTTTTTGTCAGTAAAAAAATCTATTGCATCCGGAGCCTGTCCGTGAAGAGTGCCGAAAAAAGAATCTTTCATGCCAGCAAAGGAGAAATAAGCAAGAGGCGCAACTGTTCCAATCTGAATTCCAATATTGCCGCATTTTACTCTATGTTTAAACTCCTGAGCTAGCCTTCCGGAAGAAGTATAAATTGAAGCAGCATTGCCATAAGGACATCTGTCAATCAAATTAATAGCTTCATCTAGATTTTTCACTTTTATTATAGCCAGGAGTGGTCCAAAAATCTCATCTTTAGCAATTTTCATTCGGGGAGTTACTTTATCAAAAATACTAGGCCCAAGATAAAAGCCACCCGGATATTTTTTTATCTTAATTTTTCGACCGTCCAAAATCAATTCAGCTCCTTCTTTAATACCTGTCTCTATATAATTTAAAACTCGCTGGCGAGCTATATCTCTTACCAGAGGACCCATATATGTTCCCCTGTCAAGTCCATGACCAACCTTAATTTTTTTCGCAGCTCTCACAATTTCTTCTTTTAATTTTTCATATATACCATCAATCCCCACCAGAATCGAACCAGCCAGGCACCTCTGACCAGTATTACCAAAAGCAGAATTAATAATATTTGGTATTGATTTTTTGAGGTTAGCATCAGGAGCTACCACTAAAAAATTCTTAGCTCCTGCCTGACAGCAGGCACGTTTATGAGTCCTGGCACAGGCCTCATAAATAACCTTTGCTACCGGGGTTGAAGAAACAGAGGCCACAGCTTTAATATCTTTATTTTCAAGAATTGCCCCTACTGTGTCTTTAGCACCATTTATTAAATTAATCACTCCCTCAGGAAAACCAACTTCGTCAATGAGTTCAAATATTTTATTCTGAGTAAGTGGAGTAATTTCAGATGGTTTTATAATGCAGGTACATCCGCAGGCCAGTGCATAAGGAAAATACCAAAAAGAAATCATGGCCGGAAAATTAAAAGGCATAATAATGGCTGCCGGACCAACCGGTTCCCTGATAAAATATTCATCAATGTCCTGAGCGGCACTGGCCAGAATTTTTCCCTGCATAAGGGTTGGTATACCGCAAGCAGTTTCTAAATTCTGGAGAGCTCGTTTCACTTCTCCCCTTGCCTCTTTTAGAGTTTTTCCATGTTCAGTAGTTAAAATCCTGGCAATTTCTTGAAAGTGGTCATCAATTAATCTTTTCAATTTAAATAAATATTCTACCCTTTCCGGAGCTGGAACTCGCGACCAGGTTTTAAATGCTTTCTGAGCAGCCTGGCCAGCCCGGTTCACTTCTTCTTTAGTCGATAAAGGAACTTGGGCAATCGCCTTACCTTTTCCAGGATCAAAAACCGGCAAAAATTGGCTAGTTTTTGAGACCACCCATTGACCATTAATATAATTTTTAATTTTCTTAGCCATTTTGAAATGGTGCCTGGCAATGTGATTATCTTATTATCTGCTTTTTTTTCATTAATTGATATTTGCCAAGACTTTTCTTGAGCTGGCTTCTCTTTGAAACTTCAGGAATCGGTACATCCCACCAGCTGTTATAGCCCGGCGGGAATTTTCTTCCCGGCTCTACTTTAACATGAATAACAAAAGGCCTATCTTTTATTTTTCTTGCCTGACTTAGGGCATTTTTTAAATTCTCAGGGGTATCAGCAAAAATTCCTTTTGCTCCCATACCTTCGGCAATTTTAACAAAATCCATGAGCAAATATTTCCCTTCTAAATGTCCCTTTTTATCTCTAAATCTGAATTCATTTCCAAATTCTGCCAGGCCTGAAACTTTTTGAAGATTCCTTATTACCTGAGGCCCTCCGTTGTCAATAACTAAAATCGTGATAGCAATTTTTTCCTGAACTGCCGTAGCAATTTCCTGGGGAGACATTAAAAAGCTAGCATCACCAATCATAGCGTAAACATTACGCCGCGGGTCAGCTAATTTTACTCCCATTGCCCCTGGAATCTCATAGCCCATAGTGGAATATCCGTATTCCAAATGATAACTCTTTCTACTCGGGTCAGTATTTTTCCAGAATCTTAAGAGATGGCCGGGCAGGCTTCCAGCCGCACTTACTACTATGTCAGAATCTTTCTTAATATCATTAAGCACCCCAATAACTCTGGCCTGGGTCATAGGCTCGGAATTTTCATGAGTAACCCTATCCAAAATTTTTATCCATTTTTTTCTTTCTTCCTGAATTTCATTAAAATAAGCAGGTCTGACAAATTTTTCATTCTTTAATTCTTTGCTCAGCAAGTCAAGGCCTGTTTTAGCATCCCCCCAGAGCTTTATAGCCCTTTCTTTAGCTAAATCAAATGGGCTAATATTGATATTAATAAACTGGGCCCCTCTGCCAAACAGAGTTTTACTTCTGGTAGTAAAATCTGTATATCTGGTGCCAACTCCAATTACTAAATCTGCTTTTTCAGCAATATTGTTTCCGCATAAAGTTCCATCAGGACCTAGAGTAAAAGCATTTAAAGGATGGCTAAAGAGCATGGTACCGTTTCCAGCATGAGTTTGAATTAGAGGAGAAACAATATGTTCGGCTACCCTGATTAGTTCATCCCAGGCCTTAGAATAAATTACTCCTCCTCCAGCAATAATTAAGGGCCTTTTTGCTTTCTTTATAGCACGCGCCGCTCTTTTTAGAGCTCGGAAATCAGGAGCAATTCTTTCCCACTGGCTATCTCTTTCTCTTAATAAAATATCTAAATCGTAATCATAAGACTCAGCCTGGACATCCATGGGCAGGCAGATACTAGCTGGTCCTTGTTCTCCTGGCCGGAGCATTGCTTCAAAAGCCCTGGGCAATTCCTGGCGGAGCTGATCGGGTCTTGCAATTCTTATCCAGTATCTAGAAACTGGCTTTAATGTGTCAGAAGCCATTTCATCTGCAGTGTACCTGCCTTCTACTTGTTGAAGCAATGGTCCGGTTCTTTCAGCATAAGCGTCTCCGGGCAAAAGCAGGACAGGAAGCCGGTTAACAAATCCAGCCGCTGCTCCAGTTACCAGATTAGTAGTTCCAGGACCAATAGAAGCTGTAACCGCTAAAGGCCGGCCTGTCATCTTAGCATAACCCAGTGCAATATGAATTCCGTTCTGCTCATTTTTCACCTGAATAAATTTAATTTTATCCTCGCAGGCTTTCAAGGCCTCACTTAACTGAATATTTCCATGGCCAAAAATCCCCAAGACATAAGGAATTTTTTCTTTTATTAAATACTTAACAATAAGTTGAGATGCAGTAAGTTTCATCCCTCACCCTTCGGCGATGCATTTTTTAATGCAAAGCCATTAATTGTTTTATTTATCTTATTTGTCATTTTTCAAAAATTATTTTTATTTCTCTAAGGACAAAAATGCGGGGCGAACATTATCGCCAAAGGGTGAGGGATTTAGTTTTGCTAAAAATTTTCTTTCCCTGAGCTTTAATCAGCTGATTTACTTTATCACTGGTAACACCTGTAGTACAACCTGGCTCAAGAGAGGCTGCTGCGCCTGCAGCCTGGGCAAAGAGCAAAAGCTCGGTTAATTCTTTATCATCAAAATCAGCAAATTTATCCCATTTAATCAATTTATAAATAATCCCGGCGCAGAAAGCATCACCGCAGCCCGTGGGATCAATCCATTTTACCTTAAAAGACGGCTGCGAAATTTCTTTATCTCCGATAATTAATTTAGCGCCTTTGGCTCCTTCGGTAATGAATAAAAATTTTTTCACTCTTTTTTTTAAATCTTTTATCGCCTCTTTCGCGCTGGGTTTACTAGTAATATTCATAGCTTCTTTTTCGTTGCAGTGAAGCGCATCTACTTGGCTTATGGCCGGCAAAATATAGGCCCATGGTTTTTTATAAGGACGGCAGACATCCAGAAATTTAAAAGCATTTTTCATCCCTTTAAATATCTCTCCTATTTCTAAGTCTATGCCAGAATATCCGGGTCTAGAGCAAAATACTTTTGGCTGATTTTTTTTCAAAACTCTTTTTAGAAAATCTGAATTTAGCTCAAGATTTGCTCCAGGGCTGATATGAAATCTTCGGTCTTGACCTTTAACTACTAAAACCACATCTGTCGAGGTATGTCTTTTCGTCCATTGAATAAAAGTTTTTATGCCATAACTCTCAACCTTATTTTTAAGAAACTCTCCAAAAACATCTTTTCCTAAAGCAATTATTGTTCCTAAATTCTTCGGGTCTATTCCCAGTTGAGCTAAATCGATTACTACATTTCCGGGATGACCGCCGTTTCTCAGAGAAATATCAGTATCAAGATGAAGCATTTCACCGGGCTCAGCGATTTTCGGAAGATTTGGAGCAATAATATCAGCCACAATCATTCCAGAAGTAATTACCAGCATTTTATTTGGTTGTTTAGTTATTTTCTTTTTGGTTTCCATATCTCAGCATCTTTGGTCAGCATCCATTTATGTTCGGACACATATTTAAAACCAGTATAAGGAACTCCGGGCAAATGCCTTACCAGCCAGAGATACCAGAGCCCATAACCCGGAGCTGCATATTGAGGGTGGTCAAGACCATTTAAAATTTTGACAGTGTCATTACTGCGAATGACATATGCGTCTTCCCCTAACTTAGCCAGACCATACCCCTGGGAAGGCAAAAGTCGATAAAAATAAATCTCTGGTTGGGGATGTCCGTGAGGAGGATAACTTGAAGAATTGCCAGGAAAAGTGACTACTTCTCCAATGACTAAATTACTTTCAGGATGAGAAAAGTAGTCCCAGCAGGTCTTCACAAATCTCTGATCAAGCAGTCTCTTCTCGCCTCTTGACTCAGATTTAACCTCTTTGGGCAAAACAATAATAGGTTCGAAATTCTTATTGTTCCTGGTTTGAATTTCCACAAGCTCTGTTTTTTCTTCGGCCTCGATTAACAGATAGTAATCTTTACTTAAAGAAAAAGTGGTAGGATTTTCATCAAATAAACTCTTTCTTTTAAGCCCGTATTTCTTGCCATTGATGCTGGCTCTAATTTCTCCCTCGAGAAGTAAAAAACATTTTTCTCCTTCAAAATCATTACTATATTTTGCTCCTTTCGGCAAAACTCTTATGCCAAATTCCAATTCGTATTTTCTCCTTTTACCGAGCTCGCAAATTTTAGTGTAACCATATCTAAATCCTTTTCTAAATTTTTTGATATGGATCATAGTCCTAATTTTTTTCCTAATTTTGTTAAATATTTAAACGACTCCCTGGCAGCAAATACCGGATTCTTAAAATAAGTGTAAAGTTCTACTGTATAGGAGCCTTGATAATTAATTTCTTTAAATGCATGAAAAATTTTTTTCAATGGCATTTCTCCCCGACCAGGGATTAAATGATAATGGACCGGTCTTTTCTTTTTATCAAAACCTATATCTTCAACATGAACAGTATGAATTCTCTTTCTAAACTTTTTAATCAGGGCCGGGATATTTTTATCTGAAACAAAAAAATGGCCGATATCAAAAGTAAGTCCAAAATTTGGAGATTTAATTTCTTTTAAAACTTCTTCAGCCTCTTTAGCGCTCCCTACTAAGAGTCCTGGTTCGGGCTCAATATTTATTCTTGTCCCTTTCTTCTCAGCATATTTCACTACCTCCTTTAATCCTTTTACCATATTTTCCCAGGCTAATTCTCTCGTTCCCCTTAGGGGACGATAGCCAGAACATGTTGAAATGTCTCTGGCTCCCAGCTGGCAGGCCAAATCAATTACTTTTTTAGTATAGGTAATTCTCTTGGCGCGATATTCTTCTTCGTAGTCGCAAAAACAAGGACCAAATTTCTGGCCGGAAGGACCGCCTCCTTTGGGCGGCTTTTTTGACCAGCCTTTGCGCGTCCAGTATTGAGAACAGGTAAAAGCATTAATAGTAGAATTCAATGCTCTTTCAGCCAGGGTTTTCCTCGTCTCATTTATTTCTTTTTTTGTTACTGAAAATGGCCAGAGCAAGGGACGGTCGGCTAAAATTTCTACACCTTTATATCCAGCCTCAGCAATTTTATTTATAGCCTGAATAAGGGTATATTTTCCGCTTGTATAGGCATTGGTGCTAAAAGAGAGCTTCATAATATTGAGAGCGTTGAATAATTAGTTTGAAATTAATTATTCAACAGTCTAAATATTTTTATTTAGATGGATAAATTATAATTTCAATTGCCTTTCCTTTTCTCATTAAATCAATACCCTTTTTAATTTGACTTAAGGGAAGGCGGTGGGTAATTAATTTTTTTAAATTAAGGTCTGGTCGGGTTAAAATTTTAATTGTCTGGTCAAAAGAAGCGCTAGTTGCATAAGAACCAATGATCTGGAGCTCTTTCTGAGTTACTTTAGTAAAACTTACTTTGTCGGCAAAAGCATTTACATTTTGCTGACCAAAAGTAGAGATTTTACCGCCCGGCCGAACCAGATCCATAGCTTCTTTTATTACCTCTGGTACACCACTGGCATCAATAGCAATGTCAACTCCATAACCGGTCAGATTTTTGACTATGCTGCCTAAATTCTGGCTCGTCGGGTCAACTATTCTGGTAGCTCCTAAAATTTTGGCAAATTTTCTT
>Ga0210017_1005057_pt1 | contig 10684 bp, 7 predicted proteins | sample CryGeyCG2014_020_FD_183966 | JGI IMG/M metagenome (GOLD analysis project Ga0210017, IMG submission 183966) | Groundwater microbial communities from aquifer - Crystal Geyser CG08_land_8/20/14_0.20 (SPAdes) (version 2) | ecosystem: Environmental > Aquatic > Deep subsurface > Groundwater | place... | reverse complement strand
CTTCTATGGACTATGGACTATGGACTGTGGACTACCCTGTCACTCCCTCACTATTTCCAACAACTTCTTCTTCTCATCCTGCTTAAGTGGTCCGAGGGCAGCCAGGGTGAGGTCTTCTTTCTTAAGCAAGTCATTGGCTACTCTTTTCAGGTCATCTGCACTCACCTTATTTACCTGGGTTATTATCTCATCAAGGGTAATCTCCCGCCCGAGGTAAAATTCTGAGCGGGCTAATTTGCTTGCTCGAGTACCGGTAGATTCTAAGCTGAGCATTAATGCCCCCTTCAATTGCTCCTTGGTCTTATTAATCTCAGATTTTCTAACCTTCTTTTCTTTTAATTTATTAAGTTCTTTAACAATTAACCTTACCACAGTATTTAAGTTAGCTGGACTTACTCCGGCGTAAACGCCAAACAGACCATTTTTCCGGTAGCAGTGCTCATAGGAATAGATAGAGTAAGCCAGAGCTCTTCTTTCCCTGATCTCCTGAAAGAGACGACTGCTCATCCCTCCTCCTAAAATAGTGCCCAGAACAGCCAAAGCATACTTGTCTTTATGAGTTTGGTGGACTCCTTTAGTTCCCAGGCAAAGATGAGCTTGCTTGGTATCTTTCTCCTTGATAAATACCTGAGGTGTCAGTCTTGCTTTAGTCTCATAAACCTTTTCTTTCTTCCCTCTTTTTCTAGCAAAGGCTTCTTTAACCTGTCTTATTATCTCTTCTGACTTAAGATGTCCGGCAGCAGCAACAATAATATTATCGGGGGTATAACTTTGCTTTAGGCATGATAATATATCCTCACGAGTTAAAGAATTGACAGCCTCTTTTTTACCTAAGATATTCTGCCCTAATCTATGTCCTCCCCAGATAGTCTGGACAAAGAGGTCATGAATTAACTCATCAGGAGAATCCTCATACATCTTTATCTCTTCTATGACTACCTTTTTCTCCTTTTCTATCTCCCGAGGGTTAAAGGTGGATTGAGTGAGCATATCTAATAACAAATCGAGGGCTAAAGAGGTATGACTACTTAATACCTTAGCATAATAACAAGTATACTCTTTATCTGTAGCCGCATTAAGTTGTCCTCCTACTGCCTCCAAAGTTTCAGCAATCTCCTTGGCTGTCCTTCTTTTTGTTCCTTTAAACATCATATGCTCAATAAAGTGAGATATTCCGTTCTTTTTTTTATTCTCATCTTTAGCACCACTTCCTGCCCATATACCTACACAGACTGACCTTACATGAGGGATTTCTTCAGTAACAATTCTTAGGCCATTTTCCAAAACTTCCTTTCTATACACAGTTACTTCGCTCCATTTTATTTAGTCCATAGTCCACGGTCCATAGTCCATAGTCCACGGTTATTGTCGCTTCACCCCATTGTAAATTGCAGATTTTTAATTCCGCACTCCGCACTCCGCATTCCGCACTACTTTCTATTCCAGGTTGTCCTTGCTTTTGTTGGCGGTGGCAGGACACTCTTTCTACTGAGATTAATTCTTCCCTGTTCATCAATTCCGATTACTTTTACCTTAACTTTTTCTCCAACCTTAATTACATCCTCCACTTTCTCTACTCTTTCCCAGGACAGTTGACTAATGTGTAATAATCCATCCTTTCCTGGTAAAATTTCCACAAAAGCACCAAAGTTTGTAATCCTCAATACCTTGCCGACATAAGTCTCCCCCGGTTTTACTTCTTTAACCAGACTCTCAATCATCTCCACTGCCCTTTTACCTGCTTCTTCATCGGGAGTAGAAATAAAGACTTGCCCTGAATCTTCTATATCAATCTTTGCTCCGGTCTCCTCAATTATCTTCCTAATCATCTTTCCCCCTGGACCAATAACCCCTCCAATCTTATCTTGAGGAATCTCCAAAGTAAAGATGCGAGGGGCATAAGAGGAAAGATTAGCCCTGGGTTGAGGTAGAGTCTCTAACATCTTATCAAGAATAAAGAGTCTTCCCTCTTTTGCTTGATTTAATGCCTGCTCCAAGATTTTTGAAGATATCCCTTCAGTCTTAATATCCATCTGGAGAGCAGTAATCCCCTGCCTCGTTCCGGCTACTTTAAGGTCCATATCACCAAAAGCATCTTCTATTCCCTGAATATCACTTAAAATTGCTGCCTCCCCTCCACTACTAATCAGACCCATGGCAATCCCGGCTACTGGTGATTTGATCGGAACCCCGGCATCCATCAAAGAGAGGGTCCCTCCACAAACTGAAGCCATGGAAGTAGAGCCATTAGAACTCAACACCTCAGAGACTAATCTTATGGTATAAGGGAAAGTAGATTGATCCGGAATCACTACCTCTAAAGCCTTCTCAGCCAGAGCTCCATGCCCAATCTCTCTTCTTCCCGGCCCCCGGATTGGACGGGTTTCTCCTACACTATAAGGAGGGAAGTTGTATTGATGCATAAATCTCTTGGACTCCTCATCACCTAATCCATCAATAATCTGTTCATCACCTACTGCTCCCAGGGTGGCAATAGTAATCACCTGGGTCTCTCCCCGGACAAATAGACCCGAGCCATGGGCCCGGGGAAGCAGTCCCACTTCACAGGTAATTGGTCTTACCTGAGAGAGACCTCTTCCATCTACCCGGATATGGTCACCTAATATCCCCTCCCGCATAATTTCTTTTTCTATCCCGTTAATGACTTCTTTAATCTCCTCTTCTTTGAATGTCTCCTCCTCTTTAGCTGAAAAGTTCGCCAGTGCCCTTTTTTCAACCTCTCTAATCTTTTCTTCCCTCTTACTCTTTTCCAACTTTTCTCCCAAAATATTCTTTAAGTCATTAGTTACAAATTCTCTGACTTTTCTTTCTAAATTGAGATTGGGAGTTAAAGACTCAAATTTCTGTTTAGGCTTTCCTACTAATTCTAATAATTGTTCCTCAAGTTTAATTACCCTATTGATATACTCCTGGGCAAATTCAATTGCCGAGAGGATTACCTCTTCCGAGACTTCCCGGCATTTTGCTTCCACCATACTTAAGTTCTCATAAGTACCAGCTACTATTAAGTCCAGGTCACTCTTATTTATCTGCTCATAAGTAGGGTTAACTATAAAATGATTGTTCTCTCTGGCTACTCGTAGTGCGCCAATTGGTTTTGAGAAAGGAATATCCGAGATAAGCAGAGCAGAAGATGCACCTAACATAGCCAGCACATCAGGAGCATTATCAGAATCAGCAGAAAGGGGAGTGGCTACGATTTGCACATCATTGTGAAAACCTTCAGGGAACAATGGTCTAATCGGTCGGTCAATCAAGCGGGAGGTTAAGATAGCCTTTTCAGTTGGTCTTCCTTCGCGCTTAATAAATCCACCGGGGATTTTACCAGCCGCATATAACTTCTCCTCATAATTACAGGTGAGAGGGAAAAAATCTATATCCTCACGCGGCTCTCTGGAGGCTACTGCCGTTACTAAGATTATGGTATCCCCAAGGCTAACTACTACTGCCCCGTTAGCTTGCTGAGCTATTTTCCCGGCTTCTAAACTCAACATCTTTCCTTCTAAGTCCATTTGCACTTTTACACTCTTCATTTCTTTTTAACTCCTTTAACTTTTAAATTTGTTGGCTCCATTCTACCTACTTCTCGGGTCGGATAAATCCGACCCCTACATCCTTCTCGGGTCGGATAAATCCGACCCCTACATCCTTCTCGGGTCGGATAAATCCGACCCCTACATTCTACCTAACCATTCAACCATTTATTTATCTTTTCAAACCTAACTTTTCGATAATTGTTTTATATCTATCTCCATCTTTCTTGCTTAGATAGTTTAACATCCTTCTTCTTCTACCTACCATCTTTAATAGTCCTCTTCGGGAATGATAGTCTTTTTTATGGACTTGGAGGTGCTTATTTAGCTCTTCAATCCTTTTAGAAAGTAAAGATATCTGAACTTCTGGTGAGCCTGTATCCTGCTCATGAAGTCTATATTTCGCAATTATAAACTCTTTTTCTTGCTTTGCTAACAAAAAATTCACCTCCTAACCCACATATTCCATTATAACATACTTAGAAAAAAATGTAAAGCAAATCTCTGAGCCATACTATTCGTCATCAGCCATGAGCCATCTTGCTTATCTTATCAACTACTCTTTTAAACTCCCCTGTCTTTTTCTCAATAGAGTCTTCTTTCTTCCCAGTAACAACTGCTCCAATCATTATTCCCTTAACCCCAACCTCCTTTAGCTGAGGGACCTCCAAAGGATGAATCTCTCTTTCGGTAGGAACAATTACTGGAATATTTATAGTCTTTACCAAAACAGAATATTTAGCTAAATCATTAAGGTTTAGTCTCTTCCCATAACCTGAGGGCATTATAATTGATGCCTCCAAGGCTTCTGCTCCCAGACTTCCTAATCTTTCTACTTCCTTTAAATTATAGGTGTGATGAAGAGCAATCATCTTACCGAGCGGACTTTTCAGTAAATAAAGAGGTGCATAATGGGAGTAGATATCAAAGAAATCAAAGCCCAGCTGGGCTATCTCTTCCATCTCTTTTTCAGTAGCTACCCTTTCTGCTCCCGGCATAATCCCTACGGGAATACTTACTGCCAAGATAATCTTTTTTAAGTCCTCTTCTTCTTCTTTGAATGAACCAAACTTTGTCTTACTGGCCTGATGCTCTACATTGATATGCACTTTTAGGGCATCTGCCCCCCCTCTCTGAGCCGCCTTAGCTAAATTAGATGAGTTTTTAGGCAAACTAACAATCAGACAAAAACCTTTCTCTTTAATTACCTCTAAGAGTCTTTTCATTCTTTCCTCTCTTAATAATTAACTATGAGCTATGAGCCATTTCCCTTATTTTAACATATCTAAAAAATAAGTCAAGCATCCAGTTGTTGCTCCACTTCCTCCCTAACCTTGGCGGCAAAGGTTGAGAAGGAAAACTTAAAAAGGATTTGGTAAAGGAGTTCTCCTTGATGGGGAGGTCTTAGATAATCTCGAGCCTCAGGAATTTTACGGAATGTCTCTCCCCTCTTTATCTTTCTTATATTAAATAAGAAGAAGATAAGGAGCTCCCTTATAGTGTTTTTTTGGCTGGAATACATCCTTAAGATTTTAAGTTTTAAAAACAGGTCACTCCAGGTTAGGGGGAGACATTGGATAGGCTCTTTGTCGGGTATAAAAGTAGCATATTTCTTAAATATGAATTTATAGTAGTTATTGTATTGAGGAAACTCATATAAGGGAATATTAAGGTCTAACCTTTTCACTGCTTGGACAGTAGTAAAATGAGTAGTATCATGGTCCATATGCCCTCCCTCAAAGGCATCTACATAGATTTGGTGAGGATTAACCTTTTTGATAATCTTAGATAGAGCATCAATTATCTCTTTCATTGAATATACGGATTGGCCATCTTCATACCTTAAAAAATTAAGATTATCTTTGGGCACTCCTAAAAGATTCATTACTTTCCCCGCTTCTTCTTCTCGCACTTTGGGGTCAGCAGTGATTCTTCCATCGGTAACCCAGACACAGTGGACCTCTACTCCTTCTTCTCTCATTCTCTTTAAAGTTATGACAAGGGCTAACTCATCATCAGGATGAGCAAAGACAAAGAGAGACTTATCAAACTTAATAGGTGCCATTTGAGTTAACCTCCTCCTTCTCCTGGCTGATGGCTCATGGCTCATGGCTGATGGCTGATGGCTGATGGCTCATTGTAAAAGATATGAACTATGAGCCATGAACTATGAGCTATGAGCGGTGAACCATATCGGATTAGTCCAGGCAAACTTTCCTTCCTTGTCAATACATTCTACCCGCAGATATTCTTCCTTACCTGAAAGTTCAAAGCCTGCCTCAGTAAGTAATTTGTTAGCCTTAGCCTGAAGGCTTCCTCCTTTTGAGCGGTCGCAAATAAAATTTATAATCGAACAAGGTGAGCAAACAACCAATACTTTGTTATCAACAATCCTCAGGTCAGTTATCTCCGGACCACAACTGGAATAAAACAAGCCTTTACGAATTGCCCGGATGATATTTTCTCTTCTGAGTCTTTCTGCTTTTACCATCACCCATCCTCCTCCGGCATCAGGGATGTGCCAGTGAGAATCATCAACCGCAAAGCCAAAGATTTGCTTCCTGCACACTAAGAGGTCATCCCAGTGGACCCTTGATAAACCATTAGCTTTTCCTAATTCACAGCCGGTATTAAAGACCTCTAGACCAAGATAGTTCTTAAGGAAGGATAGGTCTTTCACATTTGAAGCTGACCAATAAGGATGGGCAATTATTACCTCCCCTCCCTGAGAGTGGATAAAGTCAATAGCTTTCTGAGCTGAGATTCCCTCTGGCAGCCTAATCGTCTCTTCTAAACCTATTCCTACCAAATGATAAGAATTCCCTGCTCCATTCTTATCAGCTTCTAATTCTATTCCTTTAATAACCAGAAAGTTAGGGGAAGATAAAGGCAGAGTATCAGTCACTTTATCATGGTCAGTTATAGCCAGAAAATGGTAACCTCTTTCTTTATACCAGAGGACAGCCTCCTCGGGAGTGAGCTCTCCGTCCGAATTATTAGTGTGAGTATGCAAATTTCCCTTATACCACTTACCGCTTGAATCATAAGGATTATTGAAAGTCATAAAATCTCCTTTTCATTGTTGCTTTGCTCCATTGTAGGGCGTTAGGCGTCTTGAGTTTGTTGAGTTAAAAGAGTTTTAAGAGTTTTAAGAGTTTAAAGAGTTTTAAGAGTTTAAAGAGTTTAAAGAGTTAAAGAGTTTGTTGAGTTAAAATTGTAAATATTAAATTGCAAATTTATCCTTTGTTTTAAAACTTACAATTTACAACTTGCAATTTACAATTAGGTGGTAGGTGGTAGGTGTTTTGACTATGGACTATGGACTATGGACTATGGACTCCTTGACTCCTCAACTACTCAACTATATCTGAGCAAACCTCTAACTCAAGGTGGGACTTTAAGCCGAAGTGAGTGCAAAAGTTTAATCTTACCTTAGCTACAATGTCTTCTTTTATCTCTGATTTTGCCTTAAGAGTAAGAGGAATCTTGACAATTTCTTCAGGCTTAATATCCTTAAGTTTAGCCTCATAATTTTCAAATCCTAATGAGGTAATCTTAATCCTTAAGTTTTGGATAGTAAATTCTCGCTTGTTCTTAAGAGTAAGGATTAACTCAATCTTTGTAGGGGTCGGGCACACAAACCCGAAGGGTTTGGGTCGTATCAAACCCGTAATGACGGGCGAAATATCTGTCGCCCCTACATTTGTAGGGGTTTGATTTATCAAACCCGTAATGACGGGCGTCATAAATGTCGCCCCTACATTTGTAGGGGTTTGATTTATCAAACCCGTAATGACGGGCGTCATAAATGTCGCCCCTACAATTTTAAGGTCAGAAAAATATTCTTTAAAAGCATTAGCCATTGTTAGATGGATATTCCTTAGCCGAACATCATCAATCAATCCTGGGTGTCGGTTAGGGGCATCAGTTAGCTGATAAATAAACCCTCCACTCATTCCCTGCTTTAATCCCCAATCCCAGAGGTCTCGGACAGCCATCTCACCAGAGCTTTGCACCGGTCCCCACCAGGAATTTAATTCCGTAAAGATTAAGGGAATACCCTTCTTCTTAGTCATCCCTAAAGTCTCTAATATACCTGGACGCAGGTTAGCGGCAACTCCCATTGGCCAGAAATAATGGTTAATGGAGACTATATCCTGACCAACTAATATGTTTTGATTGCCAAGATTAGCATAAGTAACTGGTCTAGAGTAAGGGTCCTCTGATTTATATAAAGGGTAGACAGCCTCAAGCATCTTACTTATCTCACCTTGGACTTCATTGGCGCTGTTCCAGTAGATGACATTAGCATAATCCTTAAACATCTTAATAAACTCGGAAGTAAGAGCTTGGACGCCCGGCAGGGGATGATCTTCAAAACGCTGGAATATTTCAGTAGTATTAGTGCAGGTAAAGGGAGCCAAAGGGAGGTAGGTTAGATTTAGCTCTTCAGCTAATTCTACTTGCCAGAGATGAGGATGGTCGGTGCGTAATGAATTTATCCCCACATCTTTCATAATCTCCATTAGCCTTTTTGTATTATCAAGACTATAAGCATCCAGGGAATGGACATTTATCCCCTTAACAATGAAAGGTTCTCCGTTTACATAAATTTTTGCTCCTTTAATTGTAGTTGTCTTCCCTGGACTATGGACTATGGACTGTGGACTGTGGACTGCTTTAATCTCCACAGTGGTAGCAATCTTTCTGACCTCAGTAAAAGCACTTATCTTTCCTTTCTTTACTTCAAATAAGACTCGGTAATAACCAAAATGAGGGGAAGGATTTAAGGAAAAAGACTTCTCTTCCTTAATCTTTAAACTTACTACCTTTTCTTTTAGGAGTTCTTCTTCTTTAAAGATTCTGGTAATTACTTCAAGCGGGTAATCATTAGGATTCTTAAGCTCTACCTTAAAGGGAACAAGAAATTTTTCTCCATCTTTTATCACCTTATTTAATTTTATAAGATTATAATTTAAGGGAAATTTTGGCTTTAAATAAATATCTTTAATTACTATTGCCTTAAGTATATTTTCTTGCTCTAATCGGACTTTTAAGGTTAGCTTCCCAAAGTATTTACTCCGATAAGGGATGCTAAATTTAAACTTCTCATCCGGGGGTAGAACTACCCTTTTATAAGACTGTCCGATAACTCTTTTAGCTGGAGTCTCAATTGTTACTAGACAATTTGCTTTACCTGGCTTTCGGCTATAATTGTGCAAGGTAATCTCAAATTCGTCCTCGACCCCCTTAGAAATTGAGAGCTTTTCAGGATTTCTAACCGGAGTTACCTTCTCAATTATTAAGCTTGAGGTAGTAATATAGACTTTTTTCAGCAAGTAATCGTTAGTCTGCCCAAACATCTGCCTTCCGCAGTCCATAACCAATTTATCTCCGCTCTGAGGGTCTTTAAAACTAACCAGGATATAATGAATTCCTTCCAGTATTCGGGGCTTTTTTAGGGGCTTCCAGTTGCTTGGGTCTCTTTCTGAAGGCACCTCAAGGGAGATGGTATCACTTTCAATAATCTGACCTGGCTTCCACTTGCTGGTAGGCAAGGAAGGGTGATAAGCAGTTTCAAAACGCACATTCCCGTAGAAGTCAGTAAGCCTTAAATGAATACAAAAATCCCTATCGGGAGGACTCTTTCCTACATTCTTCCATCTTGGTGTAATCTTATAACTTTCTCCAATCTTCAGGCTATCGGAGAGCTTTGGCTCCAAAATTAAGATTTTGTAGTCATCCCCGATAACTAAAGCTTGGGCCGGAGAAAGGCTGAGAAAGACTGATAAAGCAAGTAAAGGAAAGATTAAGAAGAAAATCTTCTTCATCTTTGCCTCCCTTCTGGAACAAGTTTAAGCTCACCTTCCTTATATTTTTCTATGTCCTTATTAGAAAATAACATTTTTACTCTCTTTTTCTTCATAAATAGTCTGAGCAGATCTGAGAAATGCTTGCTTTTGATGTGTCCTGATTGCCCTGTATCAATTATAAATTCTGCTTTTGAGGGAGCGGACATGTCAATTACAAAGCGAAGTACTGGACCAGCAGTTACATTGAAGGAGTCCTCTAAGAAGGATGAATAATTCATATTTACAGTATTTCTTTCACCTTCTGCCGGATATGGACCATAAGATAAGAATAAATGCAGTGGTTTTTTGGTAGCAAATGGGTGGCTGAAAGTTATTGTGTTTAACTTACCCCATTCCCAGTCTGATGGGTCTTGGCCAAATTTCTCCTGAAGATAATTAACTGCAGTTGTGAAACTTTCAGATAAAATTACATCCCTATCTTCAACTTGAGGTGTCTTTATATTATCAAATAATTTACTCTTTCCTTCTTCAATCATATTATCTATTGTAGTTTCAAATCTTCTTGAGCCAAAATAGAGCTCAGTAAGGTCTCCGAGTTCATCACCAACCATCTTCTTTATTGCTAATGAATATGCTTTGAAAAATATTGAAGAACCACAGCTATGTATATCTGTTCTGAAATCCCAGAATTTAAGCTCATTAATTGCCTCATTATATATCTTCTCTTTCTTTCCCATTTTCTTGTACGCTTTAATAAAGTATTTTGCCAGCCTTTCTCCTTTCAGTGAATAGTTGTCCAGCTGTATTTTCTTCATATCTTTTAGAGTAAGGTCTTTTCTTCCGGCAAGAAGTTGCCTTATTCTTTCGCTACGATAATAAGGAGAATAGTCGTAGGAAAAGATATATTTATATTTTTCTTCATCTATCACCTTGTTATTTGCGGTGACAATAAATTGTTCGGAAGGATTGGACATTTGGGGAATCTCAGATGGTGGAATAAACCCTTCCCATTCATATTTCCCACTCCATCCTTCTACTGGAAATAATCCGTCACCATTCTTTCTTATTGGTATCAATCCGCAGGGGAGGTAACCAATATTTCCTTTTCTATCAGCAAAAACCCAGTTCTGTATTGGTGATTCATTAAGATTGAGAGCATCAATGACCTCATTAATATTTTTTGCTCTCATCAGGGCAAAATATGAAGCTCCGTCGTTGAAAGCATCATATCCTGCCCACCTTAAAGCTAAGGGAGGAGATTCTTTCAAATCCAGGTAGATAGAGTTAATTACTGGTCCGTGAATAGTTGATAAGACT
>Ga0210017_1005056_pt1 | contig 10685 bp, 7 predicted proteins | sample CryGeyCG2014_020_FD_183966 | JGI IMG/M metagenome (GOLD analysis project Ga0210017, IMG submission 183966) | Groundwater microbial communities from aquifer - Crystal Geyser CG08_land_8/20/14_0.20 (SPAdes) (version 2) | ecosystem: Environmental > Aquatic > Deep subsurface > Groundwater | place... | reverse complement strand
AGTTTGATATTGACACGGATATCATACGATATCTGATGTCCAAAAAGGCTTTGCGCCTTGCGCGCCACCAAGCCTCTCGGAAGGAAGCCACCCTTTTCATATTACCAGGTTAAGGGTGAGAGTTCAGTCTTTCCGCCCGTTTTCCCTTCCTTTTGGATTTGAGAAAGATATGAACTCGTTCTGAACTTCAGCGAAGCGTCCTCCCGTATACTATTTATGCGGGGGGATATTCATTTAAGCGCTGAAATAATTCAGGGAGAACGGGGGAAATATGAACAAGACTTTGCTTGTAGCCGACGACGACAAGGCTTTTCACAGGCTGATAAGCCGGGCTTTCGAGGGCACCGGCTGGAAGGTGGAAGCGGCCGATGACGGGATGAAGGCGCTTGAACGGCTCTCCGATACGCCTCCCGACGTGATACTGCTGGACCTCAATATGCCCCGCCTCGACGGCAGGGAATTGCTGGCCCGCATACGCGGCAATCCGAGGCTGGCCATGATACCCGTGATAATAGTCAGCGGCAGCGACTCTCCCGTGGAGAAGGCCTCCCAGTTCGGGATGGGCGCAGACGATTTCATTTCCAAGCCTTTCGACAGCGTGGAGCTTATCTCCAGGGTGGAAGGGGTCAGCAAACGTAATCGCCTTATACTCGCCGCCAACCCGCTCACTTTTCTGCCCGGCGGGCCGGCGATAGAAGAAGAAGCGGCAAGGCGGATAAAGTCGGGCTGCGACCTGGCCTTCTTTTATCTGGACCTGGATAATTTCAAGGTTTATAACGACAATTACGGGTACCTGAACGGGGATAACGTGATAAAATGCGTAGCCGGACTCCTGAGCGACCTGAGAAACGATTTTGAGGCGGAGGATGTTTTTCTGGGGCATATCGGGGGCGACGATTTCGTTTTAATGGCCGGTTTCCGCGGGGCCGAGGATATTGCCAGGGCAGTGACCGCCGGTTTCGACGCCATCGCGCCCGGTTTTTACGGCGCCGAAGACCGGGCCCGGGGTTACCTGTTCTCCAGGGACCGTCTGGGAATAGGACGGAAATTCCCGCTTATGACGCTCAGCGCGGCTATAGCCACCAACGAGAGGCGCAGGCTGGACCATTACGCCAAAATAGTGGACATAGTGTCGGAAATAAAAAAATATCTTAAAGGACTGAAAGGCCGCTCCGGAAGCCTTTTTCTTAAAGACAGAAGAAGGGATTGAGCGACGGATAAGCGTCTTGTTGTGCCTTCGGAAGCGGTGTGGTATAATATGCGATTAAGGAACGGAGGTTTATATGGCTAAAATACTCATAATAGACGACGATGGGATAGTGCGCGACGCTCTTTCCGTCTTTCTTACGCGGGCGGGGCATAAGGTTTTTACGGCCGCCGACGGAGCCAACGGCGTGCAGGCTTTTAAGAACCTCGTTCCCGACCTTGTGGTGCTGGACCGGGACCTGCCCCTTATGTCGGGGTCTCTGGTTTTCGACAAGATACGGGAGATTTCCAAAACCGCGCCGGTTTTGGTGCTCAGCGGATACAATAATCCCGAAGAGGTCGCGGCTTATATGCGCTGGGGAGCGGCCGCTTTCCTGTCCAAAGCGGACGGACTGTCCCCCGTGCTCGCCGCGGTGGAAAAAATTTTGAGCGCGGATCCGAAAGACCCGGCCGCGGCGGAAAAAACGGCTCCCGCCTCCTGCCGCGTCGGCTCCGGGGAGAAAGGGCGGGTTCTCGTAGCCGACGACGACCGCGCGTCGCGCGACGTGTTTCGCCGCCTGCTCGCCTCCATAGCCTGCGAAGCGATAGAAGCCGAGGACGGAGCCGAAACGCTCGCCCTGGCCCGGGAGCTCAAACCCGACCTCCTTCTGCTGGATATCTCCATGCCGAAGAAAAACGGGGTGGAAGTTCTCAAGGAACTCGTGACGGAACTGCCTGATTCCGGATTTATGATGATCACCGGGAACAAGGACGAAGCGATAGCGAAAGAGTGCCTGACTCTCGGCGCTTTCGACTATGTCTCGAAGCCCGTAAACCTGGAAACCCTGGCCCAGAAAATAAATCTCTGGCTTTTGACGCGGAAAAAATAATTGCCGCATCTGAAAATATGCCTGCCGGATATCCCCGGACCGCCGCGCGCTCCCGGTGTGGGTTTTGGTAATCGGGGAAAGCTCCTGTTTTCTCTGACGGGATTTACTTCGATTCCCGCTATTTGATAAATTTTATCTATCCCTCCGCGCCGCGTCCCGGCGCGGTAAAGGACGGAGAGTTAAAATGAAAAACTATTTTAAATTCGCGGAGCGCGGCGCCGATCTTAAAACCGAACTATTGTCGGGTCTGGCCACCTTCCTGACCATGGCTTATATCGTTTTCGTAAATCCCGGGATACTCTCGGCCGCCGGCGTGCCTTTCGCCGGGGCCGTCACCGCCACCGCCATAGGGGCCGCCTTTATGTGCGTGATAATGGGTCTCGTTTCCAACAGGCCGCTCGCTCTGGCCTCGGGCATGGGAATAAACGCCGTACTGGCTTTTTCAGTCATCGGCTTCCAGCAGGCGAACGTGCCCTGGCAGGTGGGAATGTCCGTTATCTTCGCGGAAGGCCTGCTGATACTGGTTTTGGTTTTGACCGGTTTCCGGGAAGCGGTCATGGACGCCATACCCCTGAACCTCAAGCGAGCGATAGGCGTGGGTATAGGGCTTTTTATAACCCTCATAGGCCTCAACGAAGGCGGGATAATACGCCCCGCCCCTATAACAATGGTCGCCCTGGGCGATTTCTCCCGGAATTATGTCTGGGTGACCCTTATCGGTTTTTTCGCCACGGCTTTTTTAATGGCGGCCAAAGTTAAAGGCGACATACTCTGGGGCATAGCCGCGGCCGGCGCCGCCGCCCTCTTTTTCGGCGTGGCCTCTCTGCCGCAAACTTTCTTCGCCCGGCCGGATTTCTCCACTTTCTTCGCGCCTTTCCAGACGGTCGACGGGTCCATGGCTTTGTCCCGGATCTTCGTTCCTTCTCTGGGTTTCGCCGTCTTCGCCCTGATGCTGACGGATTTTTTCGACACTATGGGAACCGTGGTCGCCGTGGGGGAACAGGCCGGTTTCGTGAACCGGGACGGCAGCGTGCGCGATATTAAAAAAATACTGCTGGTGGATTCCGCCGCCGCCGCTACGGGAGGCCTTTTCGGTTCGAGCTCCATAACCACCTATATAGAATCGGCGGCGGGAGTGGCCGAAGGGGGAAGGACCGGGCTTACCGCGGTGGTGACCGGCCTGCTGTTCGCTCTCTGCGCTTTTTTTTCGCCTTTGATACAGATGGTAGGCGGCGGTTACAGGATGTCCAACGCCGAACATTACGTTCTTCTTTCCAGGAGCGGTTTCCAGGTTCCGCCGGACCTTATGCCGCCCGGAACCGGCGACTATTTCGTGTACCCCATAACCGCCGGCGCGCTGATAATAGTCGGCGCCCTGATGATGAAAACTGTGCGCGAGATAGAGTGGGAGAAATTCGACGAGGCCCTGCCCGCCTTCCTTACCATGACCGGCATCCCTCTCACTTATAATATCAGCCACGGCATCGGCTTCGGCTTTATCGCCTATGTCGCCGTAAAGGCCGCCAGGCGCAAATGGGACGGCATCCATCCGCTCATGTGGCTGGTGAGCGCGGCTTTCCTCTTTTCTTTCGTGATGTCCGGGAAATAGGCTTGTTTTACCGGTACGCGGGCCGGCTAAGCTGTTTTTATCCTCCTTCTCCGCGAAGAGACAGGGGAGCTTCATTTCAAAATAGTATAATATGAATATCGGAGGGGTTTTCCCGACGAAACGATAAAAACCGGAAAAGGAGAACTAAAATGGGATTCAATCTTAAAAACAGAAGTTTTCTCAAAGAACTCGATTTTACCAAAGAAGAGCTGGTTTTTCTTCTTAAATTGTCCAAGGACCTGAAGGCCGCCAAATACGCCGGCACTGAAAAACAGAAACTTACCGGCAAAAATATAGCTTTGATATTCGAAAAAACTTCCACGCGCACCCGCTGCGCTTTCGAGGTGGCGGCCCACGACCAGGGCGCCCACGTCACCTATCTCGAGCCCACCGGCAGCCAGATGGGCCATAAGGAAACCGTTAAGGACACGGCCAGGGTTTTAGGCCGCATGTACGACGGCATAGAATACCGCGGCTTCGGCCAGGAAATAGTGGAAGAGCTGGCCAAATACGCCGGAGTGCCGGTCTGGAACGGTCTGACGAACGAATGGCATCCGACGCAGATACTGGCCGACGTGCTCACCATGACGGAGCATTGCGCGAAGCCACTGGAAAAGATCTCCTACGCCTATGTGGGCGACGCCCGCTTCAATATGGGCCGTTCCCTGCTGGTCATAGGCGCCATACTCGGAATGGACGTCAGGATAGGCGCCCCGAAGGGGCTTCAGCCCCCGGCCGGGCTGATAGAGAAATGCAAGGAAATAGCCAGAATTTCCGGCGCCCGCGTTACCGTTACCTCCAATCCCGCGCAGGCGGTCAAAGGCGCGGATTATGTCCATACGGACGTCTGGGTCTCCATGGGCGAGCCGAAAGAAGTGTGGGCGGAGCGCATAAAACTGCTCAAACCCTACCAGGTTAATTCCGCGCTGATGAAAAAATCCGGCAACAGGAACGTCAGGTTCATGCACTGCCTGCCGGCCTTCCATAACGCGGATACCAAGGTCGGCAAACAGGTTTCCGAACAGTTCGGCCTGCATAACGGCATAGAGGTCACCGAGGATGTTTTCGAGTCCGGGGCATGCATAGCTTTCGACCAGGCCGAGAACCGCATGCACACGATTAAAGCCGTAATGGTCGCTACGCTCGGAAGCTGACAAAAAAGCCTTCTTAATCTATTTGGCGGGACCAGGGACTGCGGCGGTTTCAGTCAGTCCGCGCCTTTTTATCAGTTTTTCAGCCTCCACCGCGAAGAAAACCACCGAAGACAGCGCCAGCGCCAGAAGCAGTTCTCCAGGCGGCAGCGGCGAGGTGTGGAAAATCTTATTGAACCACGGCGCATAAATAACCGTCATTTGCAGGGCGATCGTCGCTATGACCGAGTACAGCATCGGCTTATTGGAAAACGCCCCCATCTGAAAAAAAGAACGCCTCTCGGAGCGTACGGCCAGCGCGTGGCTGAGTTGGCTGAGACAAAGCACCGTAAGCACGATAGTCTGCCAGTGCGCGCCCGTTTTAATGGCCCAGGCCTGCGCGCCGAGACACAGCCCGCCTATGACCAGCCCCACCCAGATAACGTACACCCCCAGTCCGCCCGCAAAAAAACTTTCTTCCGGTTTACGCGGGGGCCTGTTCATTATGTCGGGTTCGGCCGGCTCCGCCGCCAGCGCCAAACCCGGCAGTCCGTCCGTAACAAGATTTATCCACAATATCTGTATCGGCAAGAGCGGTATGGGCAGTCCGAAAAACGGCGCCAGAACGATAGTCCAGATTTCGCCGGAATTACCGGCAAGTATATAGCGCACGAACCGTTTTATGTTGTCGAAAATTCTGCGGCCCTCGCCCACGGCTTTCACTATGGTGGCGAAGTTGTCGTCCAGCAATATCATGTGGGCCGCTTCTTTGGAGACGTCCGTGCCGGTTATGCCCATGGCTATGCCGATATTCGCGCGCTTTAGCGCCGGGGCGTCGTTCACCCCGTCGCCGGTCATGGCGACGAAATGGCCGCGCGCCTGCAGAGCTTTGACGATCCTCAGCTTCTGCTCCGGGGCCACCCGCGCGTAAACCCTGACCTGTTCCACTTTCAGAGCGAAGTCCTCCGGGGAAAGCCGGGCCAGCTCCGCGCCCGTCAGCATGACGCCGGCGGCGCCCGGAGTTATTATCCCCAGCCGTCCCGATATATTGTTCGCCGTAACGGGGTGGTCGCCGGTTATCATAACCGTCATAATACCCGCCGCGCGGCATTGCGCGACGGCGGCTTTGGCCTCTTCCCTGGGCGGGTCGGCTATGCCCGCGAGTCCGATAAATACCAGGTCCTTCTCGGCCTCCGCCTGAGCGGGCGTTGCCGGGAGAGCGTCCCATTGCCGGGCGGCCAGGCCCAGCACCCGCAATCCCCTCGCGGCCATATCCTCTATCGCGGCGCGTATTTTTTCCTTCCCGTCGGGGCTCAGCCCGGAGGAAGTCATTATCTGCGCGGTGTTTTCGAGCAGTCCTTCCGCCGCGCCTTTGGTAAGGGAAAAGTAAGCCCCGCCCTCCCAGCCGGACAGCCGGCCGGCGTGGAAAGTGGTCATGCGCTTGCGCTTGGAGTCGAAAGGCAGTTCAGCCGCGCGCGGGTGCCCGGTGTCCAGTTTTTGCTTGTCAAAACCGCCGGCCTCAGCCAGCGAGCAAAGGGCGGTTTCCGTGGGGTCTCCCGCCCAGCCGCCGTCTTTATGGAGGGAATCGTTATTGAGCGCAAAGCCCGTAAGCAGCCGCGCGTAGAGGTCCGGCCGGTCCGGTTTTTCCCCGGCTTTCAGCGCGGTTCCGTCCAGGTAAACTTCTTCCACCGTCATCTTGTTCTGCGTAAGCGTGCCGGTCTTATCCGAGCAGATATAAGTTACCGAGCCCAGCGTTTCCACGGCCAGCAGCTTCCGTATAAGCGCGTTCTGTTTGACCATCTTTCCCGCGCCCATGGCCAGGGCTATGCTTATTACGGCGGGCAGCGCTTCGGGTATAGCCGCTACGGCCAGAGACACAGCCGTTAAAAATATAATCGCGGGCGGCTCGTCGCGCAGCAGGCCGAGGCCGAATACAGCCGCGCAGACGGCCAGCACCGTCCAGGACAGTTTCTTGCCGAAGAGCGTAAGCCGTTTCTGCAGGGGAGTCTGCACCTCTTCTTCGTCCTGAAGCATGCCGGCTATTTTCCCCAGTTCGGTGTCCATGCCGGTGGCCGTGACCGCTCCTTTGCCCCTGCCGTAAGACACCGTCGTGCCGCTATAAGCCATGTTGCGCCGCTCGCCCAGGGGCAGTTCCTCTCCGGGTACGGCGTCGGCGCTCTTCTCTACGGAAAGAGATTCGCCGGTAAGCGCCGCTTCTTCGGTTTTTAGCGAGGCCGCCTCTATGAGGCGCAGGTCGGCGGGCACCACGCTGCCGGCCTCAAGCAGCACGATATCCCCCGGCACCAGCGAGCCGGACGGTACGGACGCGGCTGCGCCGGCCCTTATTACCGCGGCTTCCGGCGCGGACATTTTTTTCAGGGCTTCCATGGCCTTTTGGGCGCGGTATTCCTGGATAAAGCCCATTACGGCATTAAGGAAAATTATGGCCGCTATCACGGCGGCGTCCAGCATTTCTCCTATAACGCCGGAAACGACGGCGGCTACCGCAAGCACAGCTATCATGAAATCTTTAAACTGGTTAAAGAAGATGGTCGTCGCGGCGCGTTTCGGTTTTTCTTTAAGGGAGTTGGGACCGTATTTATCCGCGCGCAGCGCGGCCTCGCCCGGGGAGAGCCCGGCCGGGCCGGAGCCCAGTCCTTTCAGCGTTTCCTCTACGGTTTTTTTATGCCAGTCTTTAATACCGGCGGAGTCGGCAGTCGTTTCCATAAACGCACCTTTTCGAATATCGTTTCCCGGGATTTTCCCGCGCGGAGTCCCGGGTCTATTTTTAAAAAACGCTTTTTATTTCGGCGCCTGGTTCTATGGCGCGTTCCACAAAAATCCGGAGCCATGAAACGCTCATAACCCTTCTCAAATTCCGCATCTGTCCGGAATTGCGCCCGGTCCGCCGGAGAGATAAGTATAGTTCTTAACGGCCCCGGTATCCATCGGGAATTCTGCCCGTTCCCCTCGGTAGTAATACGGCTTCGCTCCGGAAAGTCTCCCGGCGGGGGTAAGGCGGAAATTTACTTACCGCCGCGCGTATAATTACTAATGGCGGCTAACGCGTTAAAGGCGTATGTTATGAAGGGGGGGTAGCCCCCGTGAGCTTATTCGCGCGGATAGCGCCGGGGCGGCGGGATTTATGATAACCGGCCGCGTCCCTTGCGGGGAAATGCGCGGCGGAAAAAATATGAATATCGGAAGACGCCTGGCTTTGCGGTTTTTCCTTCCGCTGCTGGCGGCGCTGGCGGCCGCGGTCGTCCTGAAGGAGGCCGTCGCTCCCGGGATAGTCCGCCGGCGGCTTATTTCTGCGGTCCGTGAGAATTGCGAAAACTGCGAGCTTTCCCTCGGCCGCGTCCGCGTTTCTCTTTTCCCGCCGGCGCTGAGCGGGCGCGGAGTCCGTTTTACGGGGGGAAAGCCGGACGCTACCGTGGTTAACGCGGAAGCGGAGCGGGCTTTTATGCCGTTCTCGCTTTTTTCGCTTCTCAGGGGGCGGTTCCGCGCCGGCAGAATAGAAATAGAACGGCCGGCGGTAACGGTAACGGAAGGCGATATGGGAAAGTCCTCTCCGCCCGGGTCCGGAGAAGCCCGGCCTCCTGATTTTGAGATAGAAGGCGTCGAGGTGAGAAAAGGCTCCTTTACTTATGTCCGGGAACATCCCGGGAGGAGGGGAATACTGAGCGTCTCGCGAATAAATGCGGTCTTGGGGCCTCTCGGCGGTTCGAAACGGTTTCGGGACTCCGTGGTCGAGGGGAGCGCCGACGGTATGCTGGAGGGAACCGGGTTATTCCATCTGGAAGTCGGAGCCAGGATTTTTAGCCGGCTTCCGGACGTCGATGTTAAATTGCGGCTCACGGGGCAGGAGTTGTCGGGCCTTAACAGGTTCTTTAAGCCTAATGACGGAATCGAGCTTAAAGGCTCGCTTATAGAGGGCAGCGCTTCGGCGGCTGTCCGCGGCTCGCGCCTCGACTCTTACGCTCATATCCGCTACCGTGGCTTTGGCGTGAAGATTAAAAAGACCGGTAAGCGCGGCGCTTTTTCCGCGTTTTTTCAGAATTTAATGGCTTCCGTCATGATGGGAAAACAAAACGTAGACGGGGGGAAATATGACCGCAGCGGAACGGCGAATTTGGAGCGAAAGCCGAAAGAGTCTCTTATCAGTTTTATTCTAAGGGGGATGAAAGAGGCCGCGATGAAAATATCTTCCCAGGGCGGCAAATAGTTTTTTCAGGCGGGGCGCCGTAAATTAAGCGAGGCCTCGTACGGCTGATGTAAACCTGAGCCTTATTCCCGTTTAACCTGGTAATATGAAAAGGGTGGCTTCCTTCCGAGAGGCTTGGTGGCGCGCAAGGCGCAAAGCCTTTTTGGACATCAGATATCGTATGATATCCGTGTCAATATCAAACTCGGAAAGGAGGCCACTTATGGATAATTATATCGGAATGGACGCACACTCGTCAATCTGCGTTTTTTCCATAGTTGACGCAAATGGCAAAGAAGTGAATCAAGCGAAGATTGCTACGAACGGTCAGTTGCTGGTTGAATATATCCGTTCGATTGAGGGATCAAAGAAGCTTGTATTTGAAGAGTGTGAACTGAGCGCCTGGCTCTTTGAAACATTGCGCGGTGAAGTAGACGAACTTATAGTCTGTAACCCGACGCGGAATCAGCAGTATAAAAAGGCCAAGACCGACAAACTGGATGCGCAGAACCTCGCGCGTCTTTTGCGAGGCGGCTTTCTTACCCCTGTTTATCATGACGGTTCCAAAACAGAACACCTGCGAGCGCTTATGAGCGGCTACCAGGATATTGTGGATACAGGGGTATCCATAAAGAACCGGTATAAATCATTGTTTCGCAAAGCGGGATTGCCGGCGCGCGGCGCCGGATTGTACGACGATAGTTCTTTGCTTGAGAATTTGTCGCGGCCGGATCAACGGTTTATAGGGCGCGGTTTTTACCGGCTATTGGAAACGCTGGAAAAAGAGCGTGAACAATATATCGTAGCGATAAGAAAATCAAGCCGCGCTTTTCCGGAGATAAGGTTGTTAAAAGCTATCCCTGGGATTGGAGATATTCAGGCGGCTAAAATTGTTTCGCAGGTGATATCGGCGCAGCGATTCAGGGATAAGCACAAATTCTGGAGCTATTGCGGTCTTGTAAGGCATCGGATGGAAAGCGGCGGTCACATTTATGGAAGCAAACGGAGCTGGGGTAACCGGATATTAAAGTGCGTGTTCAAGATGGCGGCGCAAACCGTGGTGCGTGGAGAGAATGAATTCCGGGCCTATTATGATGAGTTGCGGTTAAAGGGAACCAGTGATAGAGCGGCAAAGAACGCTGTCTCCCGTAAATTGGCGGCGATAAGCCTGAGCATTCTTAAAACACTGCGTCCGTACGATGAGACGCGCATTATGCCGCAGACGGAACAAGCAAGATAATGTTAGCGCGCGCAAAAGTTTTCGTGATGGGAAGGATGACATATTTTCATTGACCTTAAGGTCCAATAACCTGGTTGTCAGCTTCCCCGTTTAAATCGGAAATTACGCTGCTCTACGAGAGCCAAAATAGATGACTGAAAACGAAAATCACATAAACGAGTAATGAAACGAAAACATACATAATGCGCAGCGAAAACAGAGTCGGCTTGTACGGTCGGTGCGGGTGGAAGGAAGCAAGTCAGAGGCGGCATGAAAATGCCGCCAGGGGAAGCGCGCCCTCTTGACTTCCCTTTTCATAGATGAAAATTGCAATTGAAACAGTTTTTCATTCACAAACCTGTGAATAAAAATATTCGGCAATTTTCAGGTGTCACATCCCATCTCCTATAAGTCTTGAGGAAGGGATAGTCCCTTACGACGCTTTTAA
>Ga0210017_1005054_pt1 | contig 10686 bp, 9 predicted proteins | sample CryGeyCG2014_020_FD_183966 | JGI IMG/M metagenome (GOLD analysis project Ga0210017, IMG submission 183966) | Groundwater microbial communities from aquifer - Crystal Geyser CG08_land_8/20/14_0.20 (SPAdes) (version 2) | ecosystem: Environmental > Aquatic > Deep subsurface > Groundwater | place... | reverse complement strand
AAATACTATTTTGCCAGACGATGAAACCGTTACCGAGGAACAAGGAATAGTACAATAAGCCTGAAACTTGAAACTTGCCTGCCCCGCTGGTTGCTCCAGCAGACGGCCTGGGGAAACTTGAAACCTGAATTTTTACTAATGTTTCACGTTTCACGTTTCACGTTTCACGATTTAGGTTTCAGGTTTTACGTTTCACGTTTCACGATTATGGCCGATTTAATGTCAAAAATTATATCGTTATGCAAAAGGCGGGGATTTATTTTTCCGGGATCAGAAATTTACGGAGGTTTAGCTAATGCCTGGGATTATGGTCCTCTGGGCGTGGAATTAAAAAACAATATTAAAAAAATCTGGTGGCGGGATTACGTTCAATCCAGGGAGGATATAAAGGGTCTGGATGCGGCAATTTTAATGAATCCTAAAGTATGGAAAGCATCCGGACATTTAAAAGGCTTTACCGATCCTCTGGTGGAATGTAAAAACTGTCACAAGAGATTTCGAGCCGACCATTTAGTTGAAAAATATAAAAAGTCTGCCAGGTTTGACGAGCATGGAGTGATTACCCCGGAAGAACTGAAAGATATAGGAGAAGCTGTTAAAAAAATAAAATGTCCCGAATGCGGAGGAGAATTAACCGAACCCCGTCAGTTTAATTTGATGTTTAAAACTTTTATGGGTCCGGTGGAAGATGAAGGCTCTTTGGTTTATCTTCGGCCGGAAACCGCCCAGGGAATTTTTGTTGACTTCGAAACCGTAAAAGAATCGTCTCGATTAAAAATTCCCTTTGGCATTGCTCAGATTGGAAAGTCTTTTCGAAATGAAATTACCCCTGGGAACTTTACTTTTAGAACCCGCGAGTTTGAACAAATGGAAATTGAGTATTTCATTAAACCGGAAACAGCTAAAAAATGGCATGAGTATTGGTTAAAAGAGCGATTTAATTGGTACTTAAAATACGGAATCAAAAAAGATAATCTTAGATTAAGAGCTCATAAAAAAGAAGAATTGGCTCATTACGCTGCTGCTTGTTCCGATGTCGAATATAATTTTCCTTTTGGCTGGTCGGAATTAGAAGGAATTGCTAACCGTCAGGATTACGATCTGAAACAGCATATGAGAGAAAGTTCTAAAGATTTTCAATGCGTTGATGAGGAGACCGGTAAAAAGTTTATTCCTTACGTAATTGAGCCCTCGGGAGGCGTTGATAGGGCTGCCTTAGCTTTTCTTTGTTCAGCCTACGAGGAAGTAAAAGGGGGGAGAACTACAACCACTGAGGCGGTAAAGGAAACAGAAGTAGTTTTGCGCCTATCTAAGGAGTTAGCTCCGATTAAAGCTGCTGTCTTGCCCTTAGTTAAAAATAAGTTAGAATTGGTTAAAAAAGCTAAAGAAGTTTTTGAATTACTAAAACCTCATTTTATGTGTCAGTATGACGAGGTGGGTTCAATTGGCCGAAGATACCGCCGTCAAGATGAAATTGGTACGATTGCAGCCATAACCGTTGATTTTGATACTTTAAAAGATGATACCGTTACCATCAGAGATCGCGATACCATGAAACAAGAAAGAGTAAAAATAAAGGACCTCATCAAGATTGTAAAAGAAAAATTAAATGTATAAAAAAACTACTTTAAAAAATGGCCTACGAATCATCACTGTTCCCCAAAAAGGTACTCAAGCAGTAACGGTTTTAGTTTTGGTGGGGACCGGTTCTAAATACGAGAGTAAAGAGATAAACGGTATCTCCCATTTTTTGGAGCATATGTTTTTTAAGGGGACTAAAAAGCGACCCTTTCCGATAGCGGTTGCGGAAACTTTAGATAGGGTGGGAGGAATTTTTAATGCTTTCACCGGTGAAGAATATACCGGTTATTTTGCCAAAGTTGAGGCTTCCCAAACGGAATTAGCTTTAGATTGGGTTTCTGATATTTTTTTAAATTCTACTTTACCCGAAAAGGAAATTGAAAAAGAAAAAGGAGTAATTGTTCAAGAAATTAATATGCTCCAGGATCACCCTATGACTTATGTTCCGATTTTGTGGTCTAAACTTCTTTACGGAAATCAGCCGGCCGGCTGGAATATCGTCGGTACCAAAGAGAACGTAAGGAAAATGGACCGCCGGAAGTTGTTTAATTATCGAAACAAGCAGTATGCGGCCTCAAATACCATAATTTGTATTGCCGGAAAAATAAGCTCCCGGAATATGTTGAATTTAGTAAAAAAACATTTTTTAAAGATACCTTCTGCCTTGCCCTATAAAAAACCAGAAGTAGTTGAAAAACAAAATCGGCCTCGAAGTTTAGTAAACTTCAAAAAAACTGACCAGACTCATTTTTGTTTAGGGGTAAGAGGATATAATTTGTTTCATCCCGATCGTTATCCTGTTGAGATTTTAGGTACAATTTTGGGAAGAATGATGAGTTCAAGATTGTTTATTGAATTGAGAGGAAAATTAGGATTATGTTATTATATAGAAACCAATGTTGATAGCGACCCCGATACCGGATTTTTGGTGACCCAGGCCGGGGTAGATAATAAAAATGTTAAAAAAGCAATTTTAACCATTCTGGAGGAATATAAAAAAATATCTCAAAAAAAAGTTCCTTCTTCGGAGCTAAAAAAAGCCAAAGATAACGTAAAAGGAAAAATGGCTTTACTTTTAGAATCTTCCAATGCTCAAGCCTCTTTTTATGGAGGACAAGAACTTTTAGAGAAAAGAATTTTAACTCCAAAAGAAATTTTTAAACTAATTGATAAAGTTTCCGCTAACGATATTTTAAGAGTAGCTCGAGATATTTTTAAGCCCCAAAAATTAAATTTGGCTTTAATCGGGCCATTTACCCCGTTAAAGATTACAAAACTCTGGCAGAAAACAATAAAGAGAATAAATTTCTAATCTCTGACGGGGTTTAAAGACAAACAATATTGCCAAAGATTACTTAGACTTTAAATCGGCGAGAATCGGTTATTAATCAGTGGAAATCGATAAAAAGATTCCCATTGATGATAGCTGATTTACGCAGATAAACAATGGATCAGCAGGAAAGAGTATTAGATATAAGCTGGGGGACTATTTTGAAAATTGCCCTTGCTTCTCTTTGTTTTTATCTGATTTATCTAATCAGAGATATTCTAATTTGGCTTATTTTTGCCTTGATTATTTCGATTTTATTTAGTCCGGCTGTTAACTTCCTCAGGAAAAGAAAAGTACCAAGAGTTTTATCAACCATTTTGATTTATGTAGGTGTCTTTGGAATATTCGGGAGTTTAATTTATTTAGTTGCCCCTCTCTTTGTTTCAGAAATTCAGCAGTTTAGTCAACTTTTTCCTCAGTATTTTGAAAAGATTGCCCCTCCGTTGAGCGGGTTAGGGATAGAAGCATTCGAGAGCTTAGAAAACTTTACTAAGGCGATAGAAGATTGGCTGACCAGAGCTTCGGCGAATATTTTTAGCGCAATTACTGCTGTTTTTGGAGGAATTTTTTCTACGATTACCATTTTTGCCATCGCCATTTTCCTTTCGTTAGAAGAAAAAGGCGTGGAAAGGGTGATAGGGGTATTGGCTCCAAAAAAATATGAAATCTATGTTCTAAATTTGTGGGAAAAGAGCCAAGTTAAAATTTCCAGATGGTTTGGGTCAAGAATTTTACTTTGCATTTTTGTTGGCTTGCTTACTTTTGTTGCTTGTTATGTTTTAAATATAGAATATGCGGTTTCTTTCGGATTGTTAGCCGGAATTCTGGATATTATTCCAATTATCGGACCGATTATCGCCGGAATGATTATCGTTGCCTTCCTTTTTCTGGAGGGACTGTGGATAAAAGCTTTATTTATTTTGATTATTTTTATTCTGATTCAGCAGATAGAGGGAAACATTCTGAATCCAATTTTAACTAAAAAATTCATAGGAATTCCGGCGGTTTTAGTATTAGTTGCTTTAATGATTGGAGGAAAGTTGTGGGGAATTTTAGGGGCGGTTTTAACCATTCCTTTATTCGGCATTATATTTGAATTTTCAAGGGATTTTTTGAGAAAAAGAAAAGAAAAGGAAATAGTAGCGTTATAGCAGGAAGAAAATAGCAATAGAAATTACTAAAACCTGGCTAAAAATTTTGAATCCCGTCCAAACCTTGCCCTCTAAACTAAATGAATTATTAAAGACGCTAAGAGAGCGGGGATGCGGCGGGTTTTTACTTGCCTTGGCATCTCTCTCCTTCGTTAAAAGGGCGGGGTCCTCAAGAACTTTAAAGAGGTGAATTGTATTTTGATGAAAACGATGATGTTTTCCCAAAATTTTACTTTTTTCAAAAATTAAAGCTAAAAAAGTGAAGCCGTCTGGCAAAACAGCAAAGAAGGCGCCGGCATAAATAATTGGTTCAAAACCAAGGAACAAGTCAGGTTTCGGGCAGGGGTTTTTTGAAAAAAGTAAGATAAGTAAGATCCCAAAAGAAAAGTCTAAAAATATTTTTAAAAAATCAAGTTTGGATTTTCGCCAGCGCTTTTCAAAAATATTCTTAAGAGAATATTCCTGGTGAGGAATAAAATCCAAAAAATAATGACTCAAAAAGGCAAGGCCAAGCGCTAAAGGAGCAGGTTGAATTTTTGAAGCGATTGCGGCTCCGATAAGAAGATGACAGGTTAAAATCATAGAAATTTAATAAAAATGTGATAAAATAAAACTAATAATATTATAACATATGACAAAAAAGAAGTTTTATATCACAACCAGCATCGCTTATACAAACGCACTGCCCCATGCGGGGTTTTCTTTAGAGCTTATTCAAGCTGATGTTATGGCAAGATACCATCGACTTTTAGGTAAAGATGTTTTCTTTTTAACCGGAACTGATGAGCATGGGGCTAAGGTAGCAAAAGCGGCGAAAGAGGAAAATAAGAACCCAAAAGAGTTTTGTGACGAGATTTCAGCCAAATTCAAAGCCCTAAAGAAAATTCTAAATTTATCTAACGATGATTTTATTCGGACTACTGACCAAAAAAGGCATTGGCCGGCAGTAAAAAAAGCCTGGCTAAAGTTAAAAGAAAATGGCGATATTTACAAAAAGCAATATAAAGGTTTATATTGCTCTGGCTGCGAAGCTTTTATTACAAGAAAAGATTTAATCGATGGGAAATGCGCTATCCATAAAAGAGAGCCAGAAATAATTAAAGAAGAAAATTATTTTTTTAGACTCTCAAAATATTCAAAAGAAATTGAGAAGATTATTGGGAAGGATAAAATAAAAATTATTCCCAAAAGCCGTAAAAATGAAATTTTAAATTTTATAAAACAAGGGTTAGATGATATTAGTTTTTCTCGACCAAGAAAAGATTTAAAATGGGGGATTTCAGTGCCGAATGATGAAAATCAAACGATCTACGTGTGGGGCGAAGCCCTTCTAAACTATATTTCTGCTCTTGGCTATGCCGAAAATAGCGAAAGATTTAAAAAATTCTGGCCCGTTGATGTTCATTGTGTCGGGAAAGACATATTGAAATTTCATGGAGCAATTTGGCCCGGGATGCTTCTTTCTCTTGGTTTAGAATTGCCCAAAACTATCTTTGTTCATGGCTTTATTACCGTTGGCGGGCAGAAAATGTCAAAGAGTTTGGGGAACATTGTTGACCCCTTTGAATTAGTCAAAAAATATGGAACCGATCCGGTAAGATATTTTCTTTTGAGGGAGATTCCTTCAGTTGAAGACGGAGACTTTACCTATAAGAAATTTGAACAAAGATATAATTCAGATTTGGCTTCAGGGCTGGGGAATTTGGTAGCCAGGGTGATAACCTTAGCTGAAAGATTAAAAATTAAAAACCAAAAATTAAAGACACAAATTAAAAATTTCACCCCGTTAGATAATTTTATATCTAACGGGGCAAGCAAAATAAAAATAGAAATTGATAAAACGCGAAAAGAATGTCATTGCCTTCTAAATGAGTTTAAGTTTAATGAGGCGTTGGCTGTAATCTGGGAGCTTATTAGTTTCTGCGATCAATATATCGAAAACGAGCGGCCCTGGGAAAAGTCAAAAAAACAGCCATCGGTAATTTATGATTTATTGGTTGCTTTAGCAAATATTGCTTCAATGCTTCAGCCATTTTTGTCCGAAACTGCAAAAGAAATTTTCAATCAATTAGGAATAAAATCGATTGATGAAAAACGAGGGTTCAAAATTTACCCGCCTAAATCCCGCTCCCTTTTGAGAAGGGGCTGGACTTGGCGGGTAAAAAAGGGAAAATCATTGTTCCCTCGAATTTAAGTTGGCGGAGAACCGAGACAAAGCAAAATAGGGACACGTCCAATTTTACAATTTTATGCCTAGGCAAGCCAGAATCATCATTCCTAATTTTCCTTATCATGTTCTAAACCGAGCCAATAATAAAGAAGTCGTCTTTTTAGACAATGAAGACTTTAGATTCTTTCTTCAACAGGTTAAAAAATACAAAGAAAAATTCAGAGTGAAAATTTATCATTATTGCGTGATGCCAAATCATTATCATTTTTTAATAGAACCTCAAGCTCCAGAAAGTCTGGCAAGATTTATGCATGGTTTGATGTTGGTTTATGCCCAGCATGTCCAGCGTAAATATGGCAAGGTTGGCCATATTTGGCAAGAAAGGTACAAAAGTTCAATAATAGAAAAAGAAAGTTATCTGGATCAATGCGGCTATTATATTGAAGATAATCCTCGACGAGCAGGATTGGTAAAAGATTTGAAGGATTGGCCCTGGTCAAGTTATCAATTCTACGCTTTCGGCAAACCCGACCCTATCACAGATGTTGACCCTCAATATTTAAAATTAGGAGCAACTCCCGGAGAGCGACAAGAAAATTACCGAAAATTTATAATTTGTACCCAAAATGAAAAATGGCTTAAAGATATTCGTGAAAAATCGAGTCAAGGAATTTTAGGAAATGAAGGCTTTGTTAAAGAGATGGTAGAAAGATTTAAAATCAAGTTGGTAAGAGTGGGGCAAAGAGGGCGACCTCGTAAGAGTTGATACAAAAATTGGACGTGTCCCTATTTTCTCCATTATTTTTCATTCTTATTTTAGATTTAATATTTTGAATTTTATGTCTTTTTTGTCTCTGGCTTTGGTCGAATAATATTGAGTTAATTTTTTTGCTATCTCTAAAAATTTTTTACCCCCACACCAAAGTTTTGGTAGTGGGGGTTTTCCATAATTTCTGACTAAGGTTAAGGGGCCGGTATAGTTTTCCATTTCGATTAGAATATCGCCTTTTCTCGCCCGCCTAAGTTTTGTTCCGCAAAATTTGGGCGGGTAAACAAGTTCTTTTATTTTTTTATTTTCTTCTTCATTCCGGCCGACAACGATTTTAACCCCGAGCCTGTCAAGGGGCCAGAAATGTCTGCCTAATTTTAAAAGTTCAATGTCGTTTTCTTGGCATTGTGGGAAAATTTCAAATAATTTTTTAAGACGTTTAGAAAATTCGGGATCGGTTAAAAGACAACCGCCGGCCGGAGTAGGGAAGTCTCTTAGTTTAAATTTTTTGGCTAATTCTAATTGCTTTTTTCGCGAACGTCCAGAAATGGCTAATAGTTTGCCTCTATCAACCTGACCCAATTTTTCTGGAATGGTTTTCTTTAATAATTTTGCCGAAAGCGGTCTCAAAAGGCAGTCGGTCAAACTCGATTCTTTTTCAATTAACTCTAAGACTTTTTTATTTTGGCTCATCGGTCTTTCTCCCAAAACTTCTCCGGTGGCAATAAAATCAAATTTTTGTTTTATCATTATCTCTTTAGCCTTTTTTAGCATTAAAATATGGCAATCTATACAGGGATTCATATTTTTCCCGTAACCGTATTTTGGATTTTTCACCATTTTTAAATGCTCTTTTGAAAAATCAATTACCTTTAAAGGAATCTTTAATTCTCTCGCCGCTTTTTTTGCCTGTCTTTCATTAAAAAAATAGCTCTTAAAAGTAAGAGCCGTTACCTTAATTTTCTGTTCCATTAAAATTTTAGCAGTTAAGATGGAATCTAAGCCGCCGGAAAACAAGGTCAGGGCTCTGGGTTTTTTCATATACTTCACCTTACCTATTTTTCTTAAAAAAGTAAATAAAAATAGCGGAGCAAATTAGGCTCCGGCTATTTCGAGTTAAATGTTTCTAAGTTTTGGCTCAAGTAGCGATACAATCTCTCTTCCAATTTTTTCGTTAAAAGCTGTGATGCTTGTTTGCTCCAGCTCGGCATTCAGGATCAGGATTTTTTAATTTTTTCCTTTTTTATTCCCTCAAACTTAATATAAAAAGTTGTATTGTCTTTGATGTTTTCTAAAACGACCGAATTAGGTCCAATTGTACAATTTGAACCAATTAAAACCCCGGGCATTAGAGAACAATTAATTCCTATTTTAGTGTTTTGACCGACGATTGTCCCCAGAGAAGTAAAGCCGGTACTAATTTTTTCTTTTTTTACTACAGATTTTATTTCTTCTCTATCTAATCTAACATTAGCCGTAATCGTTCCAGCTCCGACTCGGCAATTTTGGTCAAAAATCGAATCACCAAAGTAGCCACAATGAGTATGGACATCTTTTTGAAATATACATCTCGTAACTTCGGCGTTAGCGCCAATTAAAGCATTATCTTCTAAATTTGTATATTCTCTTACCACAACATTATTCCCAATGACGCAATTGTTGCCAATATAACAAGGTCCTTTAATTACCGCATTTTCAAAAATTTTAACATTTTTTCCGATGTAAACCGGTTCTTTAATAACGACATTTTTGGCAATTTTGGCCGATTTTTCAATTTTTGGTTTCAAAGATTTATCCATTAGAGATTTGGTTACTTTTAATAAATCCCAGGGATGCTTTAAAGAGGGGGTTTCTTTTTTGGTTATTACAACCCTTGTATCTTTTTCTTTCATATATAAAGCCAGGGCGTCTTCAAGGGCGTACATATTTTCTTTCACCCTCTTATAATATCCAAAAAAATCTAAAGGGAGCAAATAAATTCCTATTACTCTAATGCTTGAGGGCTCCATTCCTTTTTCTGGTTTTTCTATTAAGTTCATCGCCCGGTCATTATCTAATTTCAAAATTCCGTAATTCCACGGTTTGTCAGTTTCCCTTCCCATTAAAATTAAGCCTGCCTTAGTTTTTTTAGATTTTTCTATCATCTCTTTTATTACTTCTCCTGCCTCAAAATGATAAGGATCTAAGACCAAAAATGGTTCATTGATTAAATTTTCTGCTCGAAAAATGGCATTTCCCATTCCTTTTGATTTTTTTTGCACAACGTATTTTATTACCAAATTACGAGACCCGGACTCGCAGTGCGAACTTTTTAACTCTTTCTCGATTTCTCTTTTGGGCCCCTGAACAATAATTGCTTCTTTAACTCCTGATTTTCTTAATCCTTCTAAGGTGTACCAAATTAAAGGCCTCCCCATTATTTTAAGGAGGCTTTTATGAGTTTGATTTAACGGCCAAAAACGAGAACTTTCGCCGGCAGCTAAAATTACTGTCTGCATAACAAAGAGATTAAAACTTTAGATAATTTTTTAGGGTCGTGTTCAATTAAGCCAGGCTTTAAAAGATTTCTGCCGATAAATTTTTTCCGGGGAAGATTTTCGTTGATTTTTACTAAGCCTAATAATTCCGGATGCTCTTTTTTATATTTTTTAATTTTTTCTTTTGACGGAATTTTATTGTTATAGACTACATGGTCTAAATTAGTGCCTAAATATTTCTCAATCTCTTTAGCGAAATCTAAAACTGTAAAATTATTAGTTTCGCCGTATTTTTGCATTAAATTACAAATATAGACTTTCTTAGCTTTACTTTTTTTAATTGCTTCCGGAATTCCCCGGGTTAATAAAATTTGGGCAATCGAGGAGTATAAATCACCGGGGCCTATGGTTATCAGGCCGGCGTTATTAATCGCTTCTATTGCTTTAGGATAAGCTGTAACCCGCGGCTTTAAAAAAACCTTTTCAATCCTTAGATTTCCATCGTGTTCCGGGATGTCAATATTAGTTTCGCCAGAAATAATTTTTCCATTTTCTAAAATTGCATAAAGATTCGATCTATCCAGGGTAACCGGCAGAACTTCCTGGTTGACATTTAAAATTTTTCCAAAGGCTTGAAAACTTTTTTCATAATCACCGCTGCTAAGTTCCATAGCAGTAATAAATAAGTTGGCAAAATTATGGCCTTTTAATTCTCCGCTTTGGAAACGATAGTTAAAAAGATTTTCTATTGCCGGCGAAGTATTAGCCAAAACGATAAATGCTCTTCGGATATCACCCGGGGAGACAATCTTGTAATCCCTTCTTAGCCTGCCGGCCGATCCTCCCGAATCTAACATAGCGCAAATCACCGATAACTTTATCGGATGTTTTTTTAAGCCCTGCAAAACTGCTTTGGGCATGGCATTCCCTCCGCCGAGGCAAACAATTTTAGGAATTTTTTTTGTCTTGTAAGGGATTTTCATAAATTTTACCGGGGACTTATACTATTTCTTTAACACAATTAAAGAAACTTTAAAAGACCCCAACAGGCCGTCTTTAATTTGCAGGTTCCCCACCCTTTTTAGCCAGCTCAAACGTTTTCTGATTTAATTCAAAGTATTTCTTGGGGACTATTTTTTTAACTGCTTTTATTATTGAATTTGATTTTAGCGGAATTAAATTTTTAAAAGAAGCAAAGCTTAATAAGT
>Ga0210017_1005053_pt1 | contig 10686 bp, 9 predicted proteins | sample CryGeyCG2014_020_FD_183966 | JGI IMG/M metagenome (GOLD analysis project Ga0210017, IMG submission 183966) | Groundwater microbial communities from aquifer - Crystal Geyser CG08_land_8/20/14_0.20 (SPAdes) (version 2) | ecosystem: Environmental > Aquatic > Deep subsurface > Groundwater | place... | reverse complement strand
TGAATAATGTCTCCTATCCTCTTTTTATAAAGAATGTTTTACCAGAGGAGATGGATGTTAAGGTGATCATTAAGGGGGGCAAAGAGGAGATGAAAACAAAAATAGAAATAGGAGAAGAAACAAATATAGTGGATTATATCCGAATGCTCATTACCGGGGAGTTTGGAAGCTCTCCAAGGGTTGTAAAATCTGAGAAGATCATCTTTAAGGATGAAAGGATCGAGCTAAGCCTTTTCAAAACCTATATCTGGACGCTCTATACCGGCTATCTCTGTAAAGCAAAGAATATCTCCAAAGAAGCAATAGTTATCCCCGTTCAGCAAATATATCTACCAAAACTCTTGGCGGTCTCTTCCGATAAGGATGTTCTGGACCCAGGAGAGTCAACTAATCTTTATCTTTTAGTAGGAAACTGATATGGCTGAAATAAAATTTAGCCTGCAACTATTAAAGGAAGCAATAAGAAGAATCCCGAGGAGAATAAAAATTATCGGGATTCTAGTGGTTGCCTTCATTCTCTTTCTTGTTGTTTCCCGCAGACCTACTGTCCCTGAAAGGGAGAGAGTAGTTAGAGTTTTTCCTCCTGAAGAGGGGGAAGAGGTTGGGGTTCTTGGTCCGGAGAGAACAATAAGAGATTTCCTTGTGCAAAAAATAGAGAGGATTGAAAGTGATTCAAAAGATGAACTGAAAGCCCAGAGAGATGCTATAGAAAAATTACAGGGAGACTTGAAAAACCTGAAAGAGAAGAATCAAGTATTAGAGCAAAAACTAACCTCTTTAGATGAAAATATTACTAAAGCAGTGGAGAAAGGAATGGAGGCGATAGATATAAAGTTAAGGGCAATTCTCCCTTCTGAAGAAGGCGCTATTCCATTCCCTACCGGGAGGTTAAGGGTCTTGAAGTCAGGGGTTGAACCCTCTGGAAAGGAGGTTAAACCAAAAGAAGAGCCAAAGAAAAGATATGTCTATCTTCCTATGGGGTCCTTTGTTAAAGGGACACTTCTTACGGGCGTTTATGCTCCAGGGAATAAGGAGAACCCTTTGCCCGTTCTTATTTCAATAGATGAGGCTTTCTACGGGCCGAGTATGAGTAGAATCCCGATAAAGGGATGCCTGGCTATCGGGAAGGCAGTTGCCGATATAAACGCCAGAAGAGCGATAACCCAGATTGTAGGTATCTCCTATGTATTCCCTGATGGCAGAACCTTTGAGAAGGAGGGGAACTTAGGGTACCTTACAGGCCAGGATGGGACATTAGGTATTCCCGGGAAATTGGTAAGAAGAACAGGGAAAGAATTGGGGGGAGCATTCGCTTCAGGATTTCTTTCTGGGGTGGCTCAGGCCCTTGGAGAAGAGGAGACAACTACCACAGTTGGGGCCTTGACAGGGACGGCCACAAAGGTAGTTACCGGCTCTGCTCTAAAATACGGAGGTTATTCTGGGTTGGCAACGGCAGCCGAGAAGATGTCGGAATATTACGCTAAACAGTTGGAGCAAATCGTTACCGCAATTCAGGTTGATATGGGACAAAAAGTGTATTTAATCATGCAAAAGGGGGTGGAAATTGAGGGACTTACTCCAGAGAGGGCTTCTATTATGCGTAGCAGTATGCTTGATTAGTTTTAGTGGTGGCTGTAGAGAGAAAGCCATAAAGAAAAGTATCGAGGATGCCTATGCTACAGGTCATGGGGAGGCAGCGAAAGCAGTAGAGGGAAAAGTTACCAGAGAGTTCATGCTAAATGAGGCCTATGGCTACACCAAACCTTATGCCCCAGTGATTGAGTCGCCTATTATTAAGAAGGTTTGGATTCCTGATCATACCACAGCCGATAACTGCCTGGTAAGTGGTCATTGGGTTTACATTATGATTAAAGATGCGACCTGGTACATTAAGGACACAACGATGCCAGAAAAGAAGATTCCGGTTATTATCCCGTCAAAGGGAGGTTACGAAGGTGGTAAGAAATAGCGATATAGAGAAAAGCTTTCAGGAAGGCGAGAGCATAGTAGATTGGCTTCCTTACTGGAGCTATGAAGATGGTATATTTATTCAGGTTGATGGCAGCCTGGGGGTGGTTTGGGAACTAAAGCCGATACCCATAGATCTGGAAAGCCCAGAAAACCTTGAGCGTATAGCAACAAGTATTGAGAGTCTGGTCGTCAGGCTTCCCGAAGGCCTTACCTGCCAGCTAATTCTTCTTTGTGATAATAGGATTAAGGATTCATTGAACCTGTACCAGAATATCGGGAAGGGGGATTTCGGCTATTGCAAGATCTCCACTGAAGGAAAGTTAAGTCATCTTGAAGAAGGAAAGAGGGGCCTCTTCCATTATAAAAATACCAACTACTGTCCTAAAAGAATAAGAATCTTTCTTACGGTAAGATACTTTCCCGCCTGGGCTAAACCAACATTTATAGATAAGGCGGCCTCTTACTTCACAAAATCTTCCCCTATCAGGAAGAAGTTTGAAGAGAACTATGGCCAGGCAATAGCCGATGTAGAAAGGTACTCCAATATAGCCGAAGAGACTCTGAAGGGGGCAGGGATAGAATTCTCCCGGGTAGATGCAGGAGATCTGCTTGGCTTCCTCTATCCTCTGCTTAATCCCCGAAGGACTCTCTCCTCATCTGCTCCGACCTTTCGCCAAGATCTCCCTTTTAGAGAGCAGATCCTTTTTAATTCCCCTAAAGCCACAGGGGAAGGTTTCATCTTTGAGGGGATGAAAACAAGGATAATCTCCTTAAAGGAGATTCCTCTCCAGACCTCTCCTGGGATGTTCACTGCCGAAGCGGGGGATAGACCCCCTCTGCTGGATCTGGTTGAAAACTTCATTATGGTAATGAATATTTATATTCCTGAACAGAATAAAGAACTAACCGCAGTGAAGCAAAAGAAGACCTTTGCCTTTCTCCATCGGGCCAATATCTTCGGGGACAGAGAGGTAGAAAGCACTATCATTAAAGATGAAACTGACGAGGTAATAAAGAAGATTTTTGAGGCCGGACATCGGATTATCCAGTGCCGGACCCATTTTATCACCTGGGGTGAGGATGATACCGCTCTCCAGCAGGCGGTAGATAATATCAATAATAGCCTTCACTTTCTTAGATGTGAAGGGATCCTCGAGGAGATTATCGGGGCTTCTCTGTACCTTCAGTGCCTGCCCTTGGGGTATGATCCCTCCACCGAAAGATTTGTCCATAGGGCAAGACGATTTGTTTCGGACAATATCGCGGATATGCTTCCTCTTTATGGGACATATAGAGGAACACGAACCCCGGCCCAGTTATACCTGAACCGCAGGGGGGAGACCGTTTCCTTTGATTTCTTCGACTCTGACACCGCTCCACATGGAATAATTGCCGGGGTCACAGGGGCGGGGAAATCTTATTTTACCAATGACCTCATTATGCAGAATATGAGACTGGGAGCGCAATTCTTTATTTTAGATAAGGGGGGCTCTTATAAAAAGATTGCGAGGCTCAATAAAGGCCAATATGTCAACATTGAACCGAATAACCCTATCTGTATCAATCCCTTCCTGGAGGCCGAATTGACCAATGAAAGGCAATCTTTCCTTATCCTGCTTCTTTCAGAGATGGCCTCCGGAGGAGAAGAGAGGGAAAGATTAACCAGAGAAGAAAAGGCTTTTATCCAGAAGGGGATTGTTGCTGCCTATGAATCTCATACAGGGAATAAGGAAATTACTCTTTCAGAGGTAGCAGAAAGGATAGGGGAGAAAGGAGAAAAAGCAAAGTCAGTGGCAACCCGACTTACCAATTTCCTTTCTGGTGGACCATACGGGGGTTTCTTTGATGGGCAAAATCAGTTTAACCTAAAAAGTGAATTTACCGTCTTTGAGTTAGGGGCATTGAGTAGTTATAAAGATTTGCAGGTGGTAATGCTGATGAATATTATGTATCAACTAACTAATCGCGTATCTTCTCCAAAATTAAAAGCAAAAAGGAAGTACCTTCTTATTGATGAGGCATGGTCTCTTCTCAATACCCAGAATACTGCCGAATTCCTGGAAGGGGCGTTTAGAACCTTCAGAAAATATGGCACTTCCGCCATAGCCATTACCCAGCAGACACAGGACTTTACCAGAACAACTGCCGGGGAGGCTATCAGAGCCAATGCTCCTAATAGAATCTTCCTGAAGCAGTCTCCAGAGGTAGTAACTAAAATGAAGAAGGACCTTGATCTAACCGATAGAGACATCAAAGTTCTGAAAACCCTTGATACAATTAAAGGCAAATTCTCCGAAGTTCTAATCAAGACAGATAAGGGAGGTGGAGTAATCAGGCTTGTTGCAGACCCTATTAACTACTGGCTGTTTACCACCGACCCGAGAGATGAGAAATACTTGAATAAGAAAATAGAGGAATGTAACGGCAATATAGAAAAGGCCATCAATTTGGCCAGAAAGGAGAATCCCTATGGGATACAGTAAAGTAGCGCCGGTTATTCTGGGTTGTTCATTGATGATTTTAGGTGGTTGCGCCACCACTCAGGTAGCAAATAAGCCGATAGAGGAGACTTATTATAAAGCCCTAACTCAAGAAAAAGCAGTTGATGAAGAAAAAATCTTGAGAGCGACTGAGAAGACAAAGAAGGATAAGGAGTTAGAAAGATTTGCAGAGAAGCAATTATTCTTTGATCACGAGGATGCTTACGCCAAAGGCTACCGGGAAGGTGTAAGAGAGAATATCCAGCAATTCGGGAGGGAATTTATTGGCAATAACTTCCCCTACTATTACTGGCAAGCCCCGTTGGTCCAGAAGGTCTATATTCCTGCCAGGATAGTCGGAGGATCCTTCCAACCTGGACATTGGGAGTATGTCATTATCATGCCGGGATATTGGAGGGAAGAGTTCGGTTACCCGATAGGGAATAAAAAAGAAGGAGACTTGAAATGAAACGACTGATTATTTTATTGGGGATATTTTTCTGGAGCGGTTCTATCTTGCTATCCGCCCCTCTGACACAGGAAGAGAAGCAAGAGATTATCCAGGAGGAGTGGCAAGGAGCATTAGAACCTGCGAAGAAGCCTTACAAGAAATACCCAAGAAAGGAGAGAGAAGAGAAGGTTATTAAAAAGGTAATCAGGGAAGAAAAACTAAAAGCGATTCCTTCCCTGAAGGAAGTTATACCAGAGAAGTTTGAGAAGCCTATTATCTTAAAGGCAGGCCAAGTCCCCTTAAAGGATGTTTTAGGGGAGATCTCCAGGATGGCTGGGGTAGAGACAATTATTGAGAAGGATGTTGATACAACGCAACTGATAACAACCGAAATTGATAACCTCTCTGTAGCCACTGCTCTTCGGGTGATACTCTCACCTTTAGGCTATTCTTTTGAAATGAAAAAGGATAGACTACGTGTATATGCCTTTGACACCAAGATGTTTAAGATTGTTCTCCCTTCCCTCAAACAGAATTACTCCAGCACCATTACCAATGAGGCTATCTCAAAAGAAAAGGATGAAGACGTTACAACAACAGAGGAAAAGGGAGTAAGGCTTGGGGCTAAAATTACCGTGTCCTCAAAGATTGAAGACTCTTCCCTCTGGGAGGAGATGGATGGGAATATTAAGAATATGCTTTCCGAAAAAGGGAAATATACCATCAACACCGTTGCCGGGATGATAACGGTAACCGATTATGGCCTTGTTTTAGAGAAAATTGGGAAGTATATCGATCTGGTTAATCAGGAACTTTCCAAGCAAATCTTTGTCAAAGCCAAAATTGTTGAGGTAGCCCTTAATAAAGACTCTGCTTATGGCATTGACTGGGATGTTATCAAGGAGAGATTTGCTTTCACCAGTAATTTTGCCCTGTCAAATATTACGGGAGCAATGGCTGTTCTTACCCCCAGAACTGCCCCAGGCGCTGGGACGACCATAGATGGTGTTTCCGCAGTTATAAGAGCATTAAAGACTGAAGGAGAGGTTAAGGTTATCTCCCAACCCCAAACTATGACTTTGAACAACCAACCAGTGGTAATTCAGGTTGGGAATATCCAGAGTTATGTTTCTAAGGTCAAAACCGAAACAACCACCTGGGGGACAAGTTTTAGCGTTGATACCGCCGATGTCCAGGAAGGGGTAATTCTCTCCCTCTGCGGTAGAATAATGGATGATGGTACCATTTATCTAAATGTTTCCCCTGTGATAACCTCCTTGAAAAATCTCCGGACAATCAAGTACGGGACCACCACAATAGAAGCCCCAGAAACAAGCTCCAGGGCAATGAATACTACCGTAAGGATTAAGGATGGAGATACCATCATTGTCGGTGGGCTTATCTCCCAGGATAAAATTGAGAGGGAGCAACGAATCCCTATTTTAGGGAGTATCCCTCTGTTAGGTTATCTCTTTAGAAGCAGACAGAAAGAGGATACAAAAACCGAAATTGTTATTTTTCTTACCACCGAAATAGTAACTTAAATGAATTACCTTATCTGGAAAAATAATATTCTTTATACTACTCCAAAGGGAGAAAGAATAGCCTCTATAGAAGATGCTCATCTAGAGGAGTTAAAAGGGCTATTCCAGATCGCTGTAGTAAAAACCACTCCCAGGGTATTTGAGAGCGATTCCACCGATCCCGAAGAGTTAGAAAGAATAGCCCTTCAATCCTTACCAGAGGACTATAGAGTCTGCTACGAAAAGATTGAGAAGAATTTATACCAGGTATTCGGGATTGAGGAAATTCTCCTGGGGAGATTTAGAGAAGTAGTAAATCCTGAGAGGATAGATTCACTTATCCCTTATCAGGCCGCTATCCGCGACTATTTAGAGAAAAAAAATATCCCTACTGAAGAATACACTATCTTTTTGGATAATACTAAAGATGCTGTGCTTTTCTCGGTGTTTCATCTAAAAAGAGTCTCCCCTGTAAGGAGTCTTTCCAGGGAGACATTTGCCAGAGAGTTTGCTGCGGCGCAGGAGGACTTTATAAGCACCGAGAAATTACCCTCCATTAAATTCAAGGTAATAACCAATAGCGAAGAGTTAAAAGATAAACTTATTAAAGAAGGAACCGCACCCGAAGAAGCAATCACCTCTATAAAGGCACTTTACCCTGCTATCGAGGGGTTAAAGATAGGGAAAAGGGAAATAGAGTTCATCCTCCCTGAACAGATCATCCGGAAGCAGAAAGAGGTAAAGAGAAGGCAAGGTCTTCGCTTTACCGCAATCACCGGGGCGGTTGCTATTGTAAGTATCCTTTTTCTTTCTCAAGGATATTATAGTTATCACAAAACTAAAAGAGCAATTGCTCGGTTAGAAATGGAAAAAATTACTCAAGAAAATCTGTTAGAAAAGGCTTTTCAGGGAGCATACCAGGAAATCGTCAGGCAGCAACAGAACCGCCATTCAGTCCCTGCCTTGGAGAAATTCTTTAAGTATGTTCCAATAGGCTTTAATATTAGAAAGGTCAATCTCATCAGGGATAAGGGGGGTACTGTTATAATATGCGCTTATGTTCAAACCAAGAAAGGTCTATTTTTCTCTACGGAGAGTTTAAAAGAGATCTTTCCTACTGCCTTAATAGAAAATAGTTCTATTGAAGGTAGCCCGGCGATTCGGATCATCTATGGTATCGCTAAAAATGGGGAGGAGGTATCCGGGAGTCCCTTTAGGGACAGATGGGAAGCCGGGGCAAAGAAGTGAGGAAATGTAATGTTCTTATCACAGGGTATGGTCTTCTATTCCAATTCTGGAACAGATGTGGAATAGGAGTGGTAGTATTGCTTTAGCATTACTACCAAATACCCCTTGCTTTGGTGAGCGATAGCGAGACAGAGTGATAAGAACATTGGCTTTCCGAACTTCTGAAGAAGGAAGGTCAATCTGTGAGTGAGGTTGTTTGTTGGGTGCGTGCCAGGTCAATGAAATTCTAACGGACAGCCGATAGGTCTGGTAGTTATGGAGTTTATTGACCTGGTGATATTATGCCAAAGTTATGTAATAGGTGCTGTAGTTAGATACGATAACTCTCATTAGTGAGAGTTTTGGTATCAGCACCTACTTAACGAAGGTATAATATCAGCACCGAACCTTCCTGAAGTTTTTTCGGGAAGGCAACAGTCAACCGAAACGAAAAACAGAAAGACCGAAACTGCCCCCGGCGGGGATGGCAGGGTGAAAGAAAAATGTTTAAGAAATCAAAAAAGAAGCCAGAAGGCCGTTCCAGGGGCGCCTACAAAGATCCAGAAAGTTTAATTTCTGCACTTTCCGGACCAAAACACTCTCTCTTTGCTCAAGCCCAACTGGAAGGAGGTTTTCGCTTAAATGATCTACGATACATTAGAGAGAAAAACTTAAAAGGAACAGTTACCGATAGAGTTACAGGAAAAGAGAATGGGGTTATTTGGGTTGAGGGGAGGATGGGAATTATAAGAAATTGCTATGTCTCCCCGAGGACCTATTCAAAAATAAAAGAGATAATTGATAGAGAAGAGAAATTTGCGATAGATGAGAGGGACTATATCCGGGATCTATATTCTGCTTCCAAGAAAACAAACCAAGACTACCAAGGTAGCGATGGGTTCCGCTATAACTTCGCCCGACGGAGATACGATGAATGTCTAAAAGCATTAGAAACTGGTTTAATAGATAGATTTGATATTCCTTTTGAAAAAGGGGATTTAAAAAGGCTTAAACTCAAAGGAAAATCCAAAGAAGAAATGTTTAACATCGCTATCCTTAAAAAAGTAGCAAAAGAAATGGGTAGCCATAGGCCAGAGACTGTAGAACATTATTTATAAATGCCGAGAGTAATTACAGAGAATAGAGTTGTAAAACCCCGCGGTGGTCCAAAGCAACTGTACCTATACCGGAAAAAAGGAGAGGTTCTGAAACTGCGGAAGGAAGGTAAATCTTACCGGGAGATTGAAAAGTGGTTCTCAACCCATCACCACTGGAGGATAGACCATACAGTAATTGCTCGGTTCTGTAAGAGAGAGATAGAGCCAATGCTTAAGGGAGGCAAAATTGAGAGAAAATAGGAGTTGGATACATGGTTATTCTTATTTTAAGAAAGAGGGAAAATACCTCTGGGGAAAATATGTGAAACCTGATCTAAAAGAATTGCAGGAAGACAAAACCTTTTATAAAACAGTGCTATCTTATGGCGAAGAAGAGATCCTTTCTGATTCAAAAGAGGCTATGATTTCTCCATCTTTCCCGATAGAACTGATTTTGAAGTTTCGTTCCGGTATGTTTAATTGTCCGCTGGATTGCTTAAAAGAAACTTTAAAATATTATGCTTGGCGGCAATGTGAAACAGCCATTCTCAATTATGGACTTGATACCGCTATACAGGAAAAAATAGTTAACCCTTCTAAAAGTTCTTGGTGTAATCAATGTGGGGAATGCTGTGTAGGATTAGCAGGGCATATTTCTCTTACTAAAAACGATGAAGAAAGAATTGTAAACTTCTATAAGAGAAATTTTGATAGGAGCGTAGCAAGGTATGACCCTGAGGCATGGGAAGACAGTTGTAAAGAAAGAGTAAAATTTCTTACCCAGTGTGTTGATTTTGTGGAGTTTGACCCATTCTGGATGGATGTAGGAGAGAGAGAAAAAATCTGTCTGGTTGCTTGTCCTTTTCTAGAAAGATTGGATAGCAAAAGAAGCCTCTGCATTATAGACCCCATAAAACCAGAAGCTTGCAGAAACTATAACCAAGAACATTGCCAAAAGGAAAAAGTTGAGTATCACAAGCAAGCCTCATAAATGAGGCAACTACAAATTCCCTTGTAGTCGCTCCATTTATGGAGCAAAACGCTCTATACTTTCCTATACTATGAAAAAGGAGGCAAATGGCTAACTCATTCAGTAAATTCGTTTATTACGGAGAATATAAAGGCCGATTAAGGCAGTTAATTTTGGATCTAAAGATACGACAGAAGCAAATTCACATAGAACCTTTATCCAGGTTTCTGTGTGAGACACTTAATAATGATAAGGATTTACTCTCTGCTGATGTGATTGTCCCTGTCCCCTCTACTAAAAAGTATGGCTTTGATGCAATAGGATTGCTTGCGAAAGAAGTAGGGGAAAAGGTTAAAAAACCTGTAGAAACAGATAACCTCTATCGGACCAAAGAGGTTCTTTTACAGGCTAAATTAACCGCTCAAGAGAGAAAAAAGAATGTAGAGGGTATATTTGCTGTTAGGGACAACAACATACTCTCTGGTAAGAAGGTAATCCTGTTAGATGACATTCTCACGACAGGTGCGACTGCCAACGAATGTTCAAAAACACTTTTGAAGGCAGGAGCAAAAGAAGTATTAGTTTTGACATTGGCAAAACCAATATTAAGAAAGGAAAAAGGAGGTGTAAGTAATATGGCAATCAGATTTGTAGGAAATGTAGAGAAGAAGGTAAGTAAAAAGGGAGAGGAATATCTGACCGGATACATTGATTTGAGGATCCCTGTTCTTGGATTCGCTCAGAAGAACAACAAAAATAAAATCAACTTCTCCATTGACGAACAGAAACTCAACTGGCTTCTAAAGAATCCTGCGAAGAAAGTAGCGCCAGAGACAAAGAAATAAGCCCACAGGCAAGAAACCCCTTTTAATGTGAGAAATGGCTTAAAAGGGGCTAAATCCTGTTTACTTCCGTTTTCGTATATGAAAGCGGAAGTGGACAGGGTAGATAAAGGCTGTTTTAGAAA
>Ga0210017_1005048_pt1 | contig 10687 bp, 10 predicted proteins | sample CryGeyCG2014_020_FD_183966 | JGI IMG/M metagenome (GOLD analysis project Ga0210017, IMG submission 183966) | Groundwater microbial communities from aquifer - Crystal Geyser CG08_land_8/20/14_0.20 (SPAdes) (version 2) | ecosystem: Environmental > Aquatic > Deep subsurface > Groundwater | place... | reverse complement strand
TATGGAGCCAAACCCTCGTATGAAGACCCTGCAAGATACTCTTTTGCTCACGGAGGGAAAGATTCTACTCCATTTCCGGTTGATCGAAAAATCTATGACAAAACTTTAGAAGTAATGGAAAAAGGAATTAAAAAAAGCAAAATAAATCTAAGTGAAAAACAGAATGCTTTAAAAAGGTTAGCTGGTATTACAAAATGAAAAAATACTCATCGAAACAGGCGAAAAAAGGAAAATTGGCTTATCGGACGCCAAGTAGATTTATTTATCAAAAATGCCAGCAGATAACGAAAAGCAAGAGCAAAAGGAAGTAACACCCGCTCCTATTCAAAATCCCTGGAGAATCTTTGCTATCGAGGCTTTTTTATTTTGTTTAACCCTAGGTCTAGGAATTGCTACCGCCTTTAAAATAAACAACCCCCCACTAAATTTTAGTGGGGGGCAAAAAGTTATCCTCCCTCAAATTTCTTTTTGGAAATTTATTTTTTATTTTCTCTCAGCTACTTTATTAATATTTCTAATCTCCTATTTTCTAAAATTTAAAAAAGGGAAAGGAGTCTTCTTTAAAGGCATTTTCATTTTGGCAACTTTTTGGGGAGGAGCATTATTACTTAGCGTCTGGATGTCAGACCTTCTAGCCCTGATTTTGATAGGAATTTTAATTTTTTGGTGGCTTAAAAGACCCTCAATTTTAATTCAAGACCTTTGTCTAATTTTGGGGATAGCTGGAGTGGGTAGTATTTTGGGATTAAGCCTTGCTCCTCAAATTGTGGTACTGCTTTTGGTAACCTTTTCAATTTACGATTTCATTGCTGTTTACAAAACAAAGCATATGGTGAAGATGGCAAAAGAAATGATTGAAAGCAAAGCGATTTTAGCTTTAGTTGTTCCCCCAAATATTTTAGGATTGAGAGCAAGCCTAGAAGAAATTAAACCGGGCGGGAAATTTTTAATTTTAGGAGGGGGAGATATTATTTTCCCTCTACTTCTTTGCGTCTCATTAGTTCCTCAAGGAATTTTAAGTCCTTTAATTGTTGCTATTTTTTCTCTGATTGGTCTTTTCACCGGTTTTTATTTTTTTATTTCTCAAAAAGTCCGCCAACCAATTCCCGCCCTGCCCCCCATTGCCGTATTTTCAATAATCGGTTTTTTAATTACGAGATTAATTTAATGGATAAAAAAGCGAAAATTGAGAAATTAAATAGAGAGATCAGAAATTGTAAAAAGTGTCCCTTATGGAAAACGAGGAAAAATACCGTTCCTGGAGAAGGTTCAATGGATGCTAAAATAATGTTTATTGGTCAAAATCCGGGCTCGACGGAAACAAAAGCTGGAAAACCTTTTATAGGGATGGCTGGAAAATTTTTAAATGAACTTCTTAAAATAGCAAAAATAGATAGAAAAAAGATATTTATAACCTCAGCATTAAAATGTCCAACACCGAAAAACCGCAAACCAAAAAAGGAGGAAATCGAAGCTTGTCTTCCTTATTTAAAAAAACAAATTGAAATTATAAATCCTCAAAAATTTATTTTACTTGGCGAAGTAGCTTTTAAAATTTTTTTCTCTGGTAAAAAATTAAAAGATTTTCGAGGAAAATGGAACAAAAAAGCTGGCAAAGAATATTTTGTCAGCTATCATCCAGCTGCTGGAATAAGGTTCCCCAGGATAAGAAAGATTTTAGAAAAAGATTTTAAAAAGATAAGAGAAAATCTTAAAGATTTTTAATCATATAAGTATCTTTCAATCGATATTTTAATTTTCGGAAGTAATCCCTTGCTCCGATACCGGCAATTACCGCAATTTTCTTTAAGCCCAATTCCTCTTTGGCTATTTTTTCTGCCTCTCTAATTAATCTTTTCCCAAGGCCCCGATGTTGAGGAGCTAAATTTTTTTCGGCAATTGGGACAAGTGGACCGTAGGTATGAATCTCGCGGACTATCGCTTTATTCTGAGAAGTGGTTCGTAGGCGGAGTAAACTATAAAGTTTTGTTCTATTTCTATTTTCAAAACTTAAAAAGATTTCTTTACCATTAGAGGCTTCATAATCTTCTCTAAAGAGAAAAACTTTCTCTTTTGGATTATAATTCTCTCTAACTTCACGACACCTTATACACCTACATTGCCAGTCAGGGGCCCGTTCGCTTTGCGAACGGGAGGATGTGGTCGGGACGCGAGAGCTTCCCGCGTAGCGGGAGCTCCCGTCCTTGGGCGGGTTGTAGTCTTTTTTCATTTCCTCAAAAACTACTTGTCTTAAGTTAGAAATTTTAGCTGGGCCGGTAACAATCCTTTGAGAAGGGATATCTCTAGTTATTCTCTGAATTCTGACATAATAGGGAATTTTCTTTTTAATCTCTTTAATAAGGTTAATTAGTTGTCTTTCAGTATAGGGTTTGTATTTTCCCGCCTTCCACAATTTGTACAAGGGAGCTTCTTTTAATAGGGCGCAAGGATAAATTTTTAAAAGGTCTGGTTGAAAATTTGGATTTAAGAAAAGTTCTTCAAACATTTTTTCATCTCGCTTTAAATCAGAACCGGGCAAATTGGGCATCATTTGGTATAAAACCTTAAACCCCGCATCTTTTAATAATTTTGTGGCCAAAATCGTTTCTTTAATCCCGTGCCCCCGTAAATTTAGTTTTAAAACATTGTCATAGATACTTTGAACCCCTAGTTCAACCAATGTGACGCCTAATTTTCTCAGCCGTTTTATTTCTGGTAGAGTAATAAAATCAGGCCTCGTTTCAACCGACAACCCAACAATTCGATGCTTAGCTTTTTCATTTAATCTTTGAGCTTCTTTTAAGCCCCGCACCAGAAACTTTGTTTCGGTGCGGGACTGGTCCAGCACCGAGCTTCGCTCCGGTGCCGGGCTTTTACTAACTTTCTCATTGCAGGCATCAAAACACTTTTTCACAAACCAACTTTGATAGTTTTTAGGATAATAACTCCAGGTTCCCCCAACTATTCTCAACTCAATTTTATCAGTTGGGTGCCCTTCGCCCTCAAGCATTTCAATTCGTTTTTTAACTTGTAAATAAGGGTCATAATTTAATCTTTTGGCTCTTTCAACTGCCGGCTCTCCGGAAACATAACTTTTGGGAATTCCTTTTTCCATCGGACAATAAAGACATTTTCCCGGACAGGGGTAGGGTTTAGTCAGAACAGAAATATTTACAATTCCCGAAAGAGAACGAATTGGCCGAGTTTTGAGTAAATTTTCAATTTTTTCCGATTTTTTAATCCTTTCTTTCTCGATTAATTTGTGATAAGCTTTTAATAGCTCAATGTTGCTCGGACAGGGAATTTTGTACTTTTTAGCCATCTTTCTTTTCACCAAAGCCAAACCAGCCGGAGTTTTTATACGGTTTTTAATTAATTCTTGTATTGTTAATTCTTCTACCTTCATAAATGAAAAAAAGTTACGCCGAATACCTACTTAAAAAAACTAAAGAAGATTATAGCCTAATTGCTGAGACTTTCTCTCAAACTCGATACTCTCTTTGGCCCGAGCTCACCTTTTTTAGAAAATATGTTCAGGAGGGAGAAAGAATTTTAGATTTAGGATGTGGTAATGGCCGGCTATTTGAATTATTTAAGAATAAAAATGTAGAATATATTGGGGTAGATAATGTAGAGAAATTAATTGAGATTGCCAGAAAAAAATATCCAGAAGCTGAGTTTTTAGTTGGGGAGGCCTTGAATTTGCCATTCCCAGATAATTATTTTGCCAAAGTTTTTAGCGTAGCAGTTTTACATCATATTCCCTCAGGGGAATTCCGACTTCAGTTTCTAAAAGAAGTAAGGAGAGTTTTAAAACCAGAAGGACTTTTAATTCTAACTGTTTGGAATCTTTGGCGAAGGGCTGCCTCTTTAAAATTACTAACAAAGTTTACCATATTTAAAATTTTTGGTAAATCGGAACTAGATTTTAAGGATATTTTTGTGCCCTGGCAAAAAACTCTAGATCGTTATCTCCACTGTTTTACCAAAAAAGAATTAAAAAATCTTACAAAAAGAGCCGGTTTTGAAATAAAAGAGATGGGAATTTTTAAACGAGGGGAGAAAAAAAATTATAATATTTATTTGATTGCTGAGAAATGATGCCCTCATAGCTCAATTGGACAGAGCGCAACCCTCCGGAGGTTGGGATCTCCGTTCGATTCGGAGTGAGGGCACAACAGTTGTGAATAAAATGGGGACAAGGGGAACTTGACAGGGATTTTTATAAAATTAAAATGAAAATTGAGGGGGTACGAGATTTTTCTCGTAGGACAAGCAGTTTTTGATGAAGGAGGCTGAAGGATATCCCTGGTTAATGTCCAGCTAGGTTTGAACTTAGGCCAAGAACAGCAAGAGCTGTGCCCCCTCGCTAAAACTGGGAAGATTTACTTCCCGTTTTTAGTTTGGTAAAACCCCGTTAGAAATTTTCAATAAAAAATAGAGAAACTAAGAGTCTTGCGTTTGAATTTCTAACGGAGTAAAATATATTTATGCAATACAAAATCGCTGTTTCGGGGGCTGCTCGGATTAGCCATTGTTGTAAAGCAATTAAAAAACTGTCTAAGGAAGTTGGTCGAGAGATTGCTAGACAGAAATGTATTTTAATTACTGGTGCTACTACTGGCGTTCCCTATTTTGCTGCCCAGGGTTGTAAAAAAGTTGGCGGATTTTCTGTTGGTTTTTCTCCAGCAACCTCCGAAGCCGCCCATCTAAAAACCTATAAATTACCGGTAGATACTTTCGATATTATGATTTACACTGGCGCTGATTATGTTGGTAGAAATATAATAATGACAAAATCGGTAGATGGAGTAATTATTATCTGTGGCAGAATGGGAACCCTACATGAATTTGCTACGGCTTTCGAAATCCAAAAACCAATTGGGGTTTTAGAGGGGACAGGCGGAACAGCAGATAAAATAAAAATCATTGCTACCGGGCCCTATCGAGGAGTGAAAAAGATTATTTACGAAAAAGACCCCAAAAAACTAGTTGAAAAATTAATTCAACTAATTAAAAAAGAGAAAAAATTAAATTCGCAGCATAAAAGGTCGAAAGAATAACTAAACCACCTTAAAAATTATGGCAAATGAAGAACCTCTTCCTAAAGAAGGGCAATTAGTAGGTGAGGTTACTCACTATTTTGGCAATATCGGAGTGGCAGTGATTGAACTTTCTGATACTCTGAAAGTGGGCGATAATATCCGAATTATTGGAGGTGAAACTGATTTTACTCAGGGCGTGGAATCAATGGAGGTTGAACACAAAAAAGTTGAAGAAGCTAAAAAAGGAGATTCAATCGGTTTAAAGGTTGACCAAAAAGTTAGGGAAGGTTATAAAGTCTACAAATTGTAAATCTCACCAAATATGGAGTTTCAAATTATTTGCCAGCTGCTTTTGGCTACCTTTTTAGGTGCTGCAATTGGATTAGAAAGAGAATACAAAAGAAAAGAGGCCGGACTTCAAACTTATAGTTTGGTAGCCTTGGGCACCTGTCTTTTTACTGTAATTTCTTTTGCTTTATTTGATTCTTTCCTTGCCAAAACTGGTATCAGCTTTGATCCTTCAAGGGTAATTCAGGCAATAGCTGTTGGGATTGGTTTTATTGGGGCCGGAGTAATTTTTCGTCAAACTTCAGGAACTGTTGGCTTGACCACTGCTGCTGGTTTGTGGACGACAGCCGCTATTGGAATTGCCGTTGGAGCCGGACTTTATTTTCTGGCTACGCTTACTACTCTTTTAGCAATTTTAATTCTAGCTGGCTTTGGGTTACTAGAAGAAAAAATATTTAAGGAGAAAAAATGAGGAAAAATTTTCTTTTTGCCCTTTCTATTTTGATTGGTACGATAGTTGGGGCAGGAGTTTTTGGGATTCCTTATGTGATAGCGAAAAGCGGGATAGTTCCTGGCTTTTTTTATTTTTTTATTTTGGGAGGAGCCGTTCTTTTAATTCACCTATTTTTTGGAGAAATAGTTTTGAGAACAAAAGGAAAGCAACGGCTGATTGGTTATTCTCAAAAGTATTTAGGGAAATGGGGGAAATTGTTAATTACTATAGCGGTAATTCTTGGGGTTAGCGGTGCCTTATTGGCTTATTTAATTCTGGCCGGAGATTTCTTAGAAATTTTATTTTCCCCATATACAAATTTAACTAGTTTTTATTTTTCTTTAATTTTTGGAGTAGTTTTGTCTTATTTTATCTTTCGGGGGATAAAACTAATTGCTCCAACTGAATTATTTACAAACCTGCTTTTCTTTTTGGCTATCTTTATTATATTTTCTTTTTGCTTGCCAAAGATTAATTTTTCGAATCTCTCCCTTTTTAATTTACCAAATATTTTCCTTCCTTACGGAGTAATTTTATTTTCTTTAATTGGTTGGTCAGCAATTCCAGAAATCGTAGAAATTTTAAAAACAGCTGAAGAAAAAAAGAGTCTCAAAAAAATTATCATTTCGGGGATTGTTATCGTTATTGTTTTTTACATTTTATTTGCAGCAGGGATAATAGGAATAACTGGTGAAAAAACTTCTACTGATACTCTTTCCGGATTAATACCCTTTTTGGGCGGAAAGATTATTTTCTTTGGCGTCTTAGCTGGATTAATAACCTTAGCCGATTCATTTTTGATTTTGGGATTATATTTAAGAAATACTTTTATTTACGACCTTAAAATTTCAAAAAACTTAGCTTTCTTAATAGCTTGCGGTTTACCCTTAATTCTATTTTTAATTGGATTTAGAAGTTTTATTGGGACTATTGGATTTGTGGGAACAATACTTGGGGCAATTGAAGGCATAATAATTGTTTTAATTTTCAAAAAAGCTAAAACAATGAGCGATCGTCAACCGGAATACAGTTTGAAAATTCCTTCTATTTTGTTATACTTTTTAATAGCAATCTTTATCTTGGGGGCCGTTTCTCAAGTTTTTGTTTTTTGAGACCATGCAATTTATAGCTGATTTTCATTTACATTCGAAATATTCTCGGGCGACTTCTCCTCAGATGGATTTAGAGAACCTTGATAAATGGGCGAAAACTAAGGGGATTAAAATTTTAGGTACGGGGGACTTCACTCATCCAGAATGGTTTAGAGGCTTAAAAGAAAAACTGGAACCGGCTGAACCCGGGCTTTTTAAATTAAAAAATTCTGATTCCGAGACAAGATTTATTTTAACGGTTGAAATATCTAATGTTTATAGTAAAGCGGGGAAAGTTAGAAAAATTCATAATTTAATTTTTTCTCCTTCTTTTGAAATAGCTGAAAAAATTAATACTCATTTAGGTTGGATTGGTAATCTAAAAGCAGATGGTAGGCCAATATTGGGATTAGACGCAAAAGAGTTAGCCAAAATTGTTTTAAATATTTCAGAAGATTGCTTAATTGTTCCAGCTCATTGTTTATTGCCAGATACCTATTTGCATAGCAATCCGGGAGTTAGAAAGATAAAAGATATTTCTATTGGCGATAAGGTTTATACTCACAAAGGAAGACTTAAAAAGGTTAAACAAGTCTATACTAGATTTTATAAGGGACCAATTTATAATATAAAACCGTATAATTTTAACATTGGCCTAAAAACAACTGAAGAACATCCTTTCCATGTAATCAAAAGTTATAAAGATTGTAAAAATTGTACTCATACAATTTGTAAACCAGCATGTTCTTATTATCAAAAAAGAGGATGTTCACATCCTTATTTTAAAAAATATCAGCCACAATGGATTCAAGCAAAAGAAGTTGAAAGGGGCGATGTTCTTATTTTTCCAAGACTCAACGGTGTTATAAAAGACAAAAAAGAAATTAAACTGAGTGATTATCTTTCTAAAAAACAATTTAAAGTTTTCCAGAATAAAATAGCTTGTACCCAAGGAAGAATTGATAAAAAGTTAAATAATGTAATAAAAATAGATAAAGATTTTTGCAGGTTGGTGGGGTATTATATTTCGGAAGGTTATACAGACAATCGAGATTCAATTTCTTTTTGTTTCAATCGTAATGAAAAGAAATATATTAAAGATGTAAAATTTCTAATGAGAGAGATTTTTGGACTTTCTTCACCGAGGATTTATAAAAGGAAAAATGCAGATAGCATAGAGATTATCTATTTTTCGAAAATTTTAGCAGAAATTTTTGGTGAACTTTTTTATAATCACCCCACCATAAAAAGGGCGCACGCAAAATTTTTACCTTCTTGGACATTAAATTTACCACTAGAAAAACAAGTAGAAATTTTTAAAGGATGGTGGAGAGGGGATACAGGTTGTACCTCTTCTAGAGAATTGATGAATCAGATGAAAATAATTTTACTTCGATTGGGAATAATCCCTTCTATCAGCATGCAGTCTAAAAAGGATTTCAATGAGAAATATATTCATAAAATAGGAAATAGAGTTATCCAAGCTCAACATACTCAGCTTATCTTTCACGGTCTTTCATTCTTTCAAGATTTATTTGGATTATTAAAAGACCCTTGTTTTAATAAAAAAAGATTTAAAACTAAATTAACTCGAAGACATGGCTGGATGGATGAAAAATGTATTTATATTCCAGTAAGAGATATCGAAATCGAGAATTATGAAGGAAAAGTTTACAATCTCGAAGTAGAAGGAGATAATTCTTATCTTAGCGAATTTGCTGCTGTTCATAATTGTATGACCCCCTGGTTCGGTATTTTTGGTTCAAAATCTGGATTTGACTCCATTGAAGAATGTTTTGGAGATTATTCTAAATATATTTTTGCTTTGGAAACAGGACTTAGCGCAGATCCTTCAAATATTTGGCGGATTCCTGATGGCCGAAAAGTCGCTTTAATCTCAAATAGTGATTCACATTCGCCAAGTCATATAGGCAGAGAGGCCAATGTTTTTGATACCGAAATTAGTTATCCAGCAATAATTAAAGCAATTAAAGAAAAAGACCCTCAAAAATTTTTATATACTATTGAATTCTTTCCTCAAGAAGGAAAATATCATTATGATGGTCATCGAATGTGCGGGATTAGTTTGTCGCCGGCAGAATCTAAAAAATATAATAACATTTGTCCAAATTGTGGCCGGCCTTTAACTATTGGAGTTTTAAATAGAGTTGATTTATTAGCAGATAGACCAGAGGGTTTCAAACCAGTTGCTTCTATTCCTTTCAAAAGCCTAGTCCCTTTAGCAGAAATAATTGCCGATGCTTTAGGTGTAATGGCAGGGGCAAAACAAGTTGAGGAAGAATATAAAAATCTAATTAAAAAATTTGGAAATGAATTTAAGATCTTGCTCGATGTCTCCCGTCAAGATTTAGAGAGTATCACTTTACCGGAAATTGCCGAGGGGATAATCCGGGTTAGGGGAGGGAGAGTAAATATCGAGCCAGGTTATGACGGAGTTTACGGAAAAATAAGAATTTTTTCCAAAGGTGAACAAAAAAGTTTGTCGAGGCAAGAAACTTTGTTTTCATTATGACTATTGGTATTCCAAAAGCTTTGATGTATTGGAAACAACCTCATTTCTGGGAAACTTTCTTTGAAGAGCTTAACTTTAAAGTTTTGCTTTCTCCCCCGACCAATAAAGAAATTGTTGAAATGGGAGTTAGGGCCTCTGATCCTGAAACTTGCTTTGCTGAGAAAGTCTTTTTTGGCCATCTTTTATGGCTGGATGGGAAATGTGATTACATATTCACCCCGAGATTAAAAACTAATAAAGAAAAATTAGAATATTGTCCAAAATTTTTTGGAATTCCAGATTTAGCAAAAATCCTAGTTAAATCCCCAATTTTAACTGAAACTTTTGATGAAAGGAAGGAAAAATTTGAAAAAACTTTAGGAAGATTTGGGAAAAAATTAAATAAGAACCAAATAGAAATAAGGGAAGCAGCAAAAATTGCTTTCCTAAAAGAAAAAGAATTGAAGGAAAAAGAAAAAGAAGATTTTCTAAAAGAAATGGAAATGAAGGAAAGGAAAATAGTTTTGGTTTCCCATCCCTATAATTTATATGATGATTACGTCAATTTAGGGGTAAAAGAAAAATTGGAAAAATTAGGAGCCCAGCCTATATTTATTGACGAAGTACCAACAAATGAAATCCGAAGCTCGAAGTCCAAAGTCAGAAATGAAGGTTATCCAGAATTCCACTGGGAATTTGGAAAAGAGATAATGGAAAAAATTGACCGGATATTGAATTATAGTATTACTGGAGCACTCGAAATTTCTTCTTTTCAGTGCGGCTGTGACGCAGTTTTAAAAGAATTTGTCGAAAAAAAATTTAAAGAAAATAAAATTCCCTTTCTATATTTAATGATTGATGAACACACCGGCGAAGCCGGAATTCAAACCAGATTAGAAGCCTTTATGGATACAATATGAAACCAATCATTACTTTTGCTAGATGGGGGAATTATACTATTGCTTTTAAGACCCTTTTTGAGCAGCTGGGTTTGAAAGTGATTCCTCCAGAGAAAACGACTTCGGAGACAATTACTGAAGGAGCAAGAATTGCGCCGGAAATGTATTGCTTTCCGATGAAGGTAACCCTGGGCAACTATCTACCAGCTTTAAAAAAGGGAGCGAACACTATTTTTATGGTTCAAAATGTTGGAGGGTCCTGTCGGCAAAGATATTACGGAGTAATTCAAGAAAAAGTCTTAAAAGAGGCGGGCCACGATATTAATTTTTTAGATTTTCGAGCTGCTCCAAAAGATATT
>Ga0210017_1005046_pt1 | contig 10691 bp, 8 predicted proteins | sample CryGeyCG2014_020_FD_183966 | JGI IMG/M metagenome (GOLD analysis project Ga0210017, IMG submission 183966) | Groundwater microbial communities from aquifer - Crystal Geyser CG08_land_8/20/14_0.20 (SPAdes) (version 2) | ecosystem: Environmental > Aquatic > Deep subsurface > Groundwater | place... | reverse complement strand
GAAATCAAGATTAATCCTTTAAGTCGTTCCGGATTTTTAGCAGCAAATTTTATGGCCATTCTTCCTCCGAAAGAGTGCCCCAATAAAAAAAATCCTTCTTTGAGTTCAGGATAAATCTCTAAAAAATTTTCAAACCATTCAACATAATCATCCAAAGTCCAAGGCTTTTTCAATTCATTTTCTGGTCTAAAGCCGGGAAGATCAGGGATAAATATCCTTATTCCTTCTCTTTTAAGGATTTCTTTAACTTTATTCCATTTTTCTTTTGAACTTTGCCAACCATGCAAAATAATTAGAGTTTTCATTTTCTTGGAATAACTTTGAAGCTTCACCCTTACACCAAAAAAATATTTTCCTTCGCAAAAATATTTATTAATGTTTCAAAAAGGGAATTGTTTTTGGGTGTGAGGGCAAGTATTTTTGTAAAACTTTAGGGACGTTTATCTTGCCATCTTTTCTCTGGTAGTTCTCTAAAACGGCAATCAAGATTCTTGGAGACGCCAAGACCGTATCATTTAAGGCATAAACATAGTGATTTTTGCCTTTTTTGTCTTTATATTTTATATTCAATCTTCTTGGTTGCCAATCGGTTAAATTAGAAGCGGAATGGGTCTCGCCATAAGAGTTCCTTGATGGCATCCAGGTTTCAATGTCGTACATTTTATACTTTCCTGCTCCCATATCACCGGTACAAATCTGAATTACTCGGTAAGGGAGCTCCAATTCCTCTAAAATTTCCTGGGAGATTTTTTTCATCTCCTCAAGCCAATAGTTTGACTCTTTGACATCATCTTTACACAAAACAACCTGTTCAATCTTCATAAATTCGTGAAGCCGGTAAAGCCCTTTGGTATCTTTCCCATAACTCCCTATTTCAGATCTGTAACATTGAGAAAAACCACAAGCCTTTAAGGGTAAATCCTTTTTCTGGAAAGTCGTATCGGCAAAGTAAGCGAGAATGGATGGCTCTGCTGTCCCTACCAAAAATAATGGTTCTTTAATCTCTTCTCCAGAAGCTAATTTACCGGGATTGGCAATTTGATAAACATCTTCTTTGCCGAAAGGAAAATGCCCCGAGCCAATAAGGGCGAATTCTCGCAAAATAGTCGGTGGTATCATTGGAACGAAGCCTTTGCTAACTATTTTTAAGAAGGCGTGCCACAACAGGGAAAAATGCAATAAAGCTGCTTCATTTTTTAAATAGTAACCTCTAAAGCCCGAAGCTCGAGAACCCTTTTCAAAATCAATCAAATCCAACTCCTCTCCAAGCTGCACATGACTTTTTACAGGAAAATCAAATTTTGGTATCTTACCCCAAGAATATACCTCTTTGTTGTAAGACTCATCTTTCCCCAAAGGAGTATCATCAGAATAAACATTGGGAGTCAAAAGCAGTAACCGTGCATATTCTTTTTCTACCCCGCTAAGTTCTTCAGCTAAAGGTCTTATTTTCTCTTTCAATTTTTTAGCTTTCTCGATGTCTTTTTTACCTAATTTTTTCTTTTCAGCCCTCAATCCCTCTGACTCTTGAATGAGCTTTCTTCTTTTTGCATCCAAGTCTAAAACCTTATCTACTAAAGAGGAATCAATATTTTTTTCCTTACAAATTTTTTTTACTTTTTGGGGATTTTCTCTAATGAATTTTATGTCGAGCATAAAGAATAATGCGAGGGCATTTGCTGAAGGGAGCATTTCGCAGCCAAGCCCGAGAATAAATCTGTATTTCCTTTAAGCTAAGGGAGGCTTGGCGAGAAAGAGCTGCAGCCGGTGAAAGAGTTATTATTACCTCTGGCTGACAGCGTGCTCCCTGAAGCAAGATGCCCGAGCAGCTATTTCGGCCTCATCGTCGGGAATAATATAACCTCCCTCAAACTGTGGGAATTAGTTAATAAAGCCACTAATCTATCTATTCCCATGCCAAACCCAGCAGCCGGAGGCATACCGTACTCTAAAGCTTCCACAAACTCTTTGTCCATCCGTTGAGACTCTTGAAAGCCCTTCTTGTGTAATTCTTCTTGTTCTTTAAATCTTCTTTCCTGTTCCAATGGATCATTAAGCTCAGAAAAAGCATTAAGCAACTCCATGCCAGCTGCTACCATTTGAAAATTAGCTAACTTGGAAGGGTCTTTGGGTAAAGCCTTAGCTAAAGGTTGAAAACCCAAAGGATGATGAATAATGAAGGTAGGACTCCAAATCTTTGGCTTGCAGAATTTCTTGTAAATCTCATCGGCAATCTCTGCTTTTGGTCTCTCTTTTTCCACAGGAACACCGAGCTCTTTCGCTTTTTTTTGCAAAGTCTCTTGACTAATATCTTCTAAATTTATTTTTGTATACTTTTGAAGTAATTGAGAAAATTCAATTCTTGCCCAGGGGGCTTTAAAGTTCACTTTTTTGTTTTCGTACTCTATTTCTAAAATTCCAAAGATTTTTTTCAACAAGAATAAAAACATCTTTTCTGTCAATTTCATCATCTCTTTATAATCGGCATAAGCCCAGTAAAACTCAAGCATGGTAAAGTCTGGATTATGAGCTTTATCTATGCCCTCGTTGCGAAAACATTTTCCAATCTCATAAACTTTTTCAAATCCACCAACAAGTAGTCTTTTTAAGTATAATTCTGGAGAAATTCTTAAATACAAATCTATGTCCAAAGCGTGCATATAGGTCTTGAAAGGCTTGGCCCTTGCTCCGCCATAGATTGGCTGCAAAATTGGAGTTTCCACCTCTTGAAATCCTTCTTTCTCTAAAAACTCCCTTAAAGCTTTTAAAATCTTTGTTCTCAATTCAAATTTCTTTTTCACCTCTTCATTGAATATTAAATCTAAATATCTCTTCCGGTACCGTTCTTCAATATCTTGAATCCCATGCCATTTTTCAGGGAGAGGCGTTAAAGATTTAGCAAGTATTTTATAATCAGAAGCTTCAATGGTTTTTTCTCCAGTTTTAGTTTGAATAATCAATCCCTTTAATTCGATAAAATCTCCGATGTCAAAATTATCTTTAAAAAATTTATAACTTTTCTCTCCTACCTTATCTTTCCTCAAAAGTCCCTGCAAAAATCCCGAGCCGTCTTGAACATCAATGAAACTCGCTCCTCCGTGAGTTCTTATACCCCTTATCCTTGCTGCGAGCACTACTTCTTTACCTTCAGATTTTAACCTGGTGAAATTACTAATAACCTCTGAAATCTTATGAGTCCTTGAGGAGTTGAGCGGATAAGCATTTATTCCCTTGGTTAAAATCTTCTTTAATTTATCTATTCGATTTTTTCTCAAATCAGCAATATTTACCATACCCCGTAGAGAAATTTCGACAATTAACAATTCAGCATTTGAAGAAGTTACTGAATTTGCATAGCCTAATTTCTCAGGGTTTTAATGATCAGCAAAAGTATTTTAATTATGATGTTTTTCTTTGAAAAACATTAGTCAAAATTCTTCTACTGGGCATACCCCGTAGAGAAATTTCGACTAACTTCGTTATTAGGTTTTCTTTCAGAAAACCTTGTCGAAATTCTTCTACGGGGCATATACCTATTATAACCAAAAAATCTCAAATCTCAAGTTCCCCGCCAAAGTGCCCGCTTCGCCTCGGCCGGCAAATCCCAAAATTGATTATTGGTCATTGGTTATTGGGATTTCTTTAGTGAAACCTCCCCATCCCGCTTTTAGCGAGAATGAGCTTCTTTTTAGTAGAGGCTGAAACCCCGCACCGTCTCGCCCTTAGTTCCCGTCTTTGCGTTCCAGTAAGGGCGGGACTGGTGCTGGGGTGAAGTACCACTGAAGCACTTCCTGTGCCACTTTTTGGGCGGCAATCCTTGTGCCTTTCACATCTTCAATAAGAATTACCAAGAGTATTTCAGGATTGTCAAAAGGTCCAAAAACCGCTATCCAATTGTTATAATAATCTTTTTTTGTTACTTGAGCCGTTCCGGTTTTAGCAGCTACTCTAACCGGCAAAGAATTAAGTAAAAAGGCGGAGCCTGAAGGGCTGCTTACGGCCTGTCTCATTCCTTCTTTGATAGTGTCGAGAGAATCTCTACTGATAAAATCCTTCCTTAGTATTTTTGGTTGAACCTCTGTCTTTTTGTTGCCATCTTGATCTAAAATCTCTTTAACTATTTGGGGTTTAAAAAGCGTCCCTTCGTTTATTAAAGAGGCAAAAGCATTAGCTAATTGAATAGGTGTTACTAAAATGTATCCTTGACCAATGGAAAGATTATAGGTATCTCCGAGATACCATTTCTTGCTTTGAGGGTCATCAAAATAACTTTCTTTCCAGGCGGGGTCAGGAACCCTTCCTTTCGTTTCCCCTGGCAAGTCAATTCCTGTTTTTTGTCCGAGCCCAAAAAGTTCTAAATATTTTTTGATTCGCTCAACCCCTAAACCTTCGAAGTTTTTTGGTAGTCTTGAATCAGCAAAATCAGGAGCTACATATCCTCCTCCAATCATATAAAAAAATGGGTTCACTGATTCAGCTACGGCTTTTTTAATGTTAGTTAAACCATGGAACTCCCAATCAGAGAAACATTCTTTCTCACCGGTATACTTATTTTTTACGCAAAGTTCTAAAGGGCAATAAAGCTCTAAGTTCTTTGTGATTATTCCCTCTTGTAAAGCTGCACTTCCAATTAAGGGCTTAATCGTTGATCCGATGAGATAAACTCCTGCAACGACCCTGTTGAGTTGAGGATTCCTTTCATCCTCGTTGAGTTTTTGAAGTTCTTCAGAAGCTATCCCTTCAGCAAAAAGATTGTTGTTGAAAGAAGGAAGGGAAACTGAAGCTAATACCTCCGAGTTTCTCGGATTCAAGGCAATAGCTGCTCCAGCTTCCGAATTAACTTCTTTCAAAGTCTTCCTTAGAACCTCTTCAATTTTATTTTGCAAAGATAAATCTATTGTCAAAACTAAACTATCTCCGGATTGAGGATATTCTATTATCTTTCTTGAAATTTCTTTACTTTTTGCATCTCTTTCAATCTGGATTATCCCTTTTCTTTCTCTTAAAACCTCTTCCAAAGAACGTTCAACTCCTTCTCTGCCAATATAATCATCGAAAGCATAATCTTTAAAATCGTTAAGTTGTTTGGCAGAAATTTTACCAAGATATCCAAGAATGTGGCTCAAGCTCTCCGTGTTATTATAATGTCTTAAAAGCCTCTTTTTTATTAAAAGATTTGGATAATCGTTAAGCTTTGTTTGAATTAAAATTAAATCTTGATGAGAAAGATCTTTTTTTAATAAAACCTCTTCTCCGTCTTGACATCCTTCAATTTTTTTCTTTAAGTCCCCGGAGTCTCCGTTAATAATACCAGAAATTTCTGTTATAAGATTTTGCCAATCTTTTCCTTCCTCTGTTTCAGAATTTTTAAACCAAAGATCAAAGCTAACTTCATTAAAAACAATCTGCTCTTTGTTTCTGTCGTAAATTATTCCCCTCTCTGATTTTATGTAAGAAGTTATGAATTTATTTTCTTGAGCCAAAACGACATAATTCTCTCTTTCTAAAATTTGGAATCGAAAGGTAAAAAATAAAAACATTCCAAAGACAAAGAAACCAAGCAAGAAAAGGGTCAAGAAGTTTATCCGCTCCAAAGGCATCTCAAGCTTCTTGACCGATATTTCGCTTTCTATATCTTTTTCTCTGGATAACTTGTCTAAAAATAATTCTTCAATTTCAATCTCTTGATATTTATTTTTTTTCAGCCGCATATTTTTTTAATAAAAAGAGAAATAACGAAGCAAAGAAAAAATTGTAGCTAGATTCCAAAAAAAGAGAAGTCAAGGAAAGATTAAGGAAAAACCTAAAATCTTTATGAAAAACAAAATTTATCATCCCTGATAAATAGAAAGAAGAAAACCTATAAAAAAAGAAGGAGGGAAAGAAAACCGTTAAAAAGGAAAAAAAATTTGACTTCTGGAGCATCCCCAAAGATTTTTTAATCAAAAAACTTGACATTCCTAAAACCAAAGTAAAAATTCCGAATGGAGCAATTGAATAAAAATCTAAAAAAATTCCTCCCAAAAATCCGGCAAAGATTCCAAATTTCTCCTTTTCTTCTTCAAGAAAATTCAAAAGAAAAACTGAAATAAAAACAACATTTAATGAAGCCCCCCACATTGTAAAATGAGTGAGAAAACTCCCTTGCACAATCGAGGCAAAAAATAAAAACAAAATTAAAATGAGGTATTTTTTAAACGGCATAAAGGGTTTCTAAATAATTTTCATTGATTTTCTAATTGCCTTGGTAGTTTTTAAAATTAGTAATGATAAATACCAATTTAAGATCAGCCTTTGTGAAATAAGGTTTTATTTCTCCCTCTTGAAATGGTTCGGCATCGCTTTTCCTAACCTTTTCAATCTCACCTACCAAAATTCCTTTCGGGAAGCTACCTCCCAAGGCAGCAGTCAAAACTATGTCACCCTCTTTCACTTCATCCTCCTTAGGAATTAACTTAAATCCAAGCTTCAAACTTCCTTTACCTTCAGCCACCCCAAGAGAATTCTCCTCTTTTTCTCCTTGGATTTCTATATCGAAGGTGTTTTTTCTTGCTGAAATCAGGATTACCTTTGAAAAACTCTCAAAAACCTCTTTAATCTTTCCAATTAAAACTCCTTCAGAGGTTACGACAGGCATATCTTCTTGGATACCATCTTCTTTACCAGAATTGATTAAAAGGAAATCTCCATCGGTTTCTTTTGTTATTACTTCACTTAAAAAAAGGGTAAAATTTTTTTCTGATTTTAAGTCTAAAGCTTCCCTTAAATCTTTATTCTCTGTTCTCAATAATTGAAGATTGGAAATTTCTTTTTTCAGCTCAAAATTCTCTCTCAAAAACTCTTCATTTTCTTTTTTTAAAATTTTTGCTTCAAAAATAACTGCGAAAAAATCGGAAGTGTTGTCCCCTAACTTCCAAAAAAATCTCTGGGCTGGAGAAGATATTAAATAAAAATAGTGTCTCAAGAACCCAACGCCAAATTTATTCAAAAGAAACAAAACAGAAATACTTAAGGTTATTAATAAAATTTTTTTATTCTTAAAAATCATAAGATAAACCCCGCATGTCCTCGCCCTAAAGGACGGGCTTTTTCTTTTTTATATTGAATAATTCGTTCATCCCCAGCCTTAAGGCCGGGACTTTCTGGATGTGGGGGTAAATCATTAAAAATTCCCTCAAACAGATTATAAAAAAATTTGAAATAAATTAAAAGAGCAAGGGATTTTACTCCTTGCCCCCCCACCAATTTTAATTAGAGAGGAAAACACAATTCTGGCGACGACCTACTTTCGCCCAAAAGGACTATCATCGGCCCTGAGCGGTTTAACTTCTCTGTTCGGAATGGGAAAAGGTGGTACCCGCTCGGTATTATCACCAGAACTCTATTCTCCTCAAAAATTGGTGGGGGGTGAAGAATGGGAACAGGCTTGCCCGCTTAAATTTTTGCTCTGCAAAAAATTGTGGCGGGTGAAGAACACTCCCAGTATAACCCATTTACAGTAACTACAATTATAATAACTACAGTTATAATCTCCAGAAGTGTGCTTATTTTATTACAGGCGGAATGGGAAATAGTTTCCTCTGGGAAAATGGAAAATGATTGATATTGATTGCTGGTTGAGTTTAATGAAAAGAAAACAAAACGATCTATTAGTACTTCTCGGCTTAGGACGTTGCCGTCCTTACACCTGAAGCCTATCAACCTCATCGTCTTTGAGGGATCTTATGCCGCTGCTCCGCAGCGGAAATTCCAAATCCCAATATCCAATCCGCCAGCTGGCGGATTGGTGCTTGAAAATTGGAGCTTCCGTTGCGAAGCAACGGCTTTGAGTCCTAATCTTGGGGTGGGCTTCGCACTTAGATGCTTTCAGCGCTTATCCCATGCTAACTTAGCTACCCAGCAATGCTGTTGGCACAACAGCTGGTAGACCAGAGGTTGACTCGTCCGGGTCCTCTCGTACTACGGATAACTCCCCTCAAGACTCAACGCCCACGGTAGATAGGGTCCGTACTGTCTCACGACGTACTGAACCCAGCTCACGTACCACTTTAATTGGCGAACAGCCAAACGCTTGGGAGCTTCTCCGCCCCCGCGCTGTGATGAGCCGACATCGAGGTGCCGAACAGGGCCGTCGATATGGACTCTCGGGCCCTACTAGCCTGTTCATACTTTTTTAAGTATAGACTATATCTTCACCCTATTAAATAACCCAGCCCTTTTTGCGAAAAGAGCGGGGTTGCCCAAAGGGCGTTTAACAGGGGACGGCGTTTTAGCAAGGTTTATCAATTTAATTAGCCTTGCTCCGCTCGCAATGGCGAGCAAGTCGTTACGGGGTCAAGAAGAAAATTTATAATCAAACAAAGGTATTACATGCTGTCTTATAACATTATGTAAATTTTTTGTTTGCTCTGGAGAAAAATATATCGCATAACCTTTCTTTTTGCTTTTTACCCGGCTTAAAAGATTAAAATTATCTTTTAAGGCCTTCCGGGTAATTTCAGCTTCATTTTGGCTGACATTACCTAAGTACAAATAACTGCACTTATCTCGCTTGTAATAATAACCATCATCCATGTACCAGACTGCCAAAGTAATTGGCTTCAAGTATTTTGCAAGAATAGTCGGTATCTGCTTTTTACTGTTTGGGTAAAATATTTTTCTCATCTTACCAAGATATGGCATTGCTTGAGATTGAATTCTCCAATAGCGATAAGTTCTTTGCGTTTGCGGATGGATTCTTTTGATATATTTTGGCTTGCCTTGAAAAATGGGGGCAAGCATTTTTATTTTCCACAAAAGGAATTCTTTTTGCCGATATCCATGCTCCAAACGCAACCTCGCGTTTTTATCGCCTGTTTTTTGAAGATATCCATCACCAAGAATAACACCATACAAAACTGATTTTTGCTCTTGGTTTAAAAACATAATTCTTCCGACTTCCCACGGTATTGCTAAAACTTAAAAACTCAAAATTAATCAAGAAAGACCAGTTTTAGTTTTACCGTTATAAGCCGTACATTCCCATCCTTACGGCCAGAGCACAAAATTTTTGTGCTCGGTCGAGCACATAACAAATTTATGTGCTCAAAATGGGTTGGACAACAAACTCTTTTTTCCGCCGATCGGCGGAGCAGAGTCTATCCCCGGGGTAACTTTTATCCGTTTATCTTTGCCGCTTCTATAACCAGCAGCATCGGTTCACTAAGTTCTGGTTTCCCAACTGCTCGACTTGTCCGTCTCGCAGTAAAGCCGGCTTTTGGCTTTGCCCTATCTCCCGCGTTTCCATCGCGGGATAGCCGACCTTTAAACTCCTCCGTTACCTTTTAGGAGGAAAGTGCCCCACTTAAACTGTCTCCCAGACACTGTCTCCCGCTGAAAGCGGGATTAGAACTTTAATTCTGAAAGAGTGGTGTTTCATTGACGACTCCATGCCGCCCGAAAGCGACACTTCAAAGTCTACCACCTACGCTACGCATCCAAAACCAAAGCTCAATATCTGGTAACAGTAAAGCTCCCGGGGTCTTTCCGTCTAGCCGTGGGTATCCCGCATCTTCACGGGAATTGCATTTTCATCGGGTACCTCGTTGAGACAGTTTCCTAGTCGTTAAGCCTTTCATGCGGGCCGGAACTTACCCGGCAAGGGATTACGCTCAGTTTTGTTATCGCCGAGCACATAAGAGTTTATATGCTTGGCTTCTTTTGGTCGCCCAAAAGCTCGGACTATATCTTCCGAACACTCGAGTTTGAATGCTCGGCTTGACATATAGTCTCTGAGGATGATAGAAATTTAAATGCGGATAAATCCTTAGATGCTTTTCTATGAGTCATATCTTTTATTATTATATTTGCAATTTTTTCCATTCCTTTTACTGTTAAATGTTCTTTTTTCTCAATCATTTTTATGACTTTAACAAATTCTTCAAAATCTTTTTTCTTGACAACACTCTTCGGTGGATATTTTCTAAAAAATGGAATAATCTTTGTCTTTAATTCTTCTCTTGACCTTACACAATACTTATAAAGAGTATCCCATTTTTTCTCTTTTTTCATTCTTGTACGATGAATATAGATATGACCACAACTAAAAAAACCTTTTAATTTGTGAAGAAGATCTATTCCTTTTAATGTTTGAGAAACATTAAATTCAGGAAAAATCTGCCAACCCATTTTTGCTCTTGGAGATTTAAATAGGTTGACTAAAAAAGATCCTTCTCCATCTACGAATCCTGTTATCCATCCGCACATTTCTATCCTTTCCTGCTGATTGTCTGCACTGGAAGCTTTGTCACCCGACATAATATTAAAGGGGATATTTCTCCTTAAATCATTATACCATAGGTAGCTCCAGATACACCAGAGTTTCCAGCATATAGTCAAGTTTTACAAAGGCATCGCGTTTAATACCTTTGGACGGTCAGAGTTACCGCCGACGTTTACTGGAGGCTTAGTTCGCTCAGCCATCCTCCGCTCCTCACTTCGTTCGGAGCTACGGAATGGCAAGCTTCTTTTATTAAAACTTGTCGTTCCGAAGCTCTTTGCGAAGCAAAAAGCGAAGGACGACCGGCAATTTTGACACTCCAGCACTGGTCAGGCCTCAGCCCCTATACATCCTGTTACCAGTTAAGCAGGGACCTGTGTTTTTGATAAACAGTCGCTAGGAAAACTTTCGCTGCGTCCCGCCCTTTCTAAAC
>Ga0210017_1005044_pt1 | contig 10692 bp, 10 predicted proteins | sample CryGeyCG2014_020_FD_183966 | JGI IMG/M metagenome (GOLD analysis project Ga0210017, IMG submission 183966) | Groundwater microbial communities from aquifer - Crystal Geyser CG08_land_8/20/14_0.20 (SPAdes) (version 2) | ecosystem: Environmental > Aquatic > Deep subsurface > Groundwater | place... | reverse complement strand
CGCTAAATGTAAAGCCGTGGTGCCGCTGGAAGTGGCGACCGCGTACTTCACCCCCAGCCACTTAGCCATTTCCTGTTCAAACTTAATTGTTTCTTCACCTAAGCTTAAATTCCCGGATTTGACCACTCTGGCTACTGCTCGGACATCATCATTAGTAATCAAAGGCGGCCCTAAGAGAATCTTCTTCATTTATTAATTTCCTTTACCGGCACTCCGGCCACTACCGCATTGTCTTTAACGTCTTCTTTAACTAAGCTGTGAGCGCCGATTAAAGCATTTTTACCAATTGTCACTCCTGGTAAAATCACTGTGTGGCTGCCGATTTTCGCACCCTGCTTGATAATTACTTTACCCCTAGTATTGTCGATTGTATTATGGGAATAAATACTGCAGTGGCTGCCGATTTGGACATCGGCTTCAATTAAGACTCCAAACTTAGCATTAATATAGGTAAAAGCCCCAATATCCGTATTTTCTCCTAAATTCAGATTTTCTTGGTATTGGCACAGCCACTGCCATTTTGTCATGCCGTTTTGATCAAATTGAGGCCTTTGCCAGTGAGTAAATCGATTCATATTGTTTTTAAGAATTTTATCACCCTTTGGCTGGTTTTCCCATCGCCGTAAGGGTTTTTAAGGCGGTTAAGCCGCCAGCCCAGGGCCTTACTGATGGCTTTGATAATTTTTCCCCGGTTATAGTCCACGTCAATGACATTTTTCGCCCTCTCCCGGCCTTTCTGTCTTGGACCGATGTTGACCGCCGCTAAGTTAAGAGACGGAGCTTCAATTAAGCCGCTGGAACTGTTACCGATTAAAACCCTGGCCTGACCCAACAAATGTAAAAACTTCAACCTTTCAATAGTAGGGTAAGTTTCCATTAATTGCGGATATTGTTGCTTGAATTTTTCAATTTCGGCAATCATGCTCCGGCCGCCGGCATCGGCATTCGGGTAAATTACTTTCACCGGCAACTTAAATTCAATCACTGCTTCCAGGGTTTGCTTAATTTGCCAGACAGCTTCCTTTTCTTTGGCATCCGGGTGCTGGAGGACTACCAGGCAATCTCTTTTTGCTGCCACTGGCAAGTCTTGGATTTGATCCAATCCCGGCGCGCCGACGACTCTGATCCGTTGCTTATCAATTCCCATCTGCCTTAATTTTTTAGCCGCCCCCCGGCTTGCTGGCAAATGCCAGTCGGCCAGCATAGAAATTGCCTTTCTGGCCTTGTTGTCAATAGTTGCAGTTTGCTCGCCGCCATGAAGATGAATTATGGGTATGGCTAGATAAGCAGAGGCAATGGCCATGGCCAGTTGTTCTCCCCGGTCGCCCAGGACTAAAACCAAATCCGGTTTAGCTTCGGCCAAGACTTCGACCAATTGACTGAAAGCGCAGCCCACGAAGCGGGCCATGGACAAACGGTTGTCGTCTTCATAAGTCGCGTCAATAATTTTTACTTGGGGAAATTCAACCTTTACTTCATTAATCGTTTCGCCGAACTCTTTCAGTAAGTGCATGCCGGTAGCCAGTAAAATTAATTCCAGTTTCTTGTCTGCCTCTATTCCTTGGAGGATTTTTTTCATCAAGCCGAATTCCGCCCGCGTTCCGGTTAAATAACAGATTTTCCTCATGAAGCTATTTTAGCACACTAGAAGTCAGTTGCTTGGATTTGGGTATCAGCCTGAATATCTCGTTTTGCCGCCTTACCGACAATCTTTTCCAGTTCTCGTGGCTGAAGACCGCCTTTAGCCGGCCGCTTAATGGTCAACATGGCGCTAGTGATTTTAGTGCCGCTAGGAATGTCCTGGGCGGCAATCACTGCTTTTCTGGCCATTTCGCTAATCGTTAACTCGCTTTTAAATGGTTCTTTTTTACCGCTGCCTAATAAATTGGGTACCCGCCTGATTCCTTCGACCATGGCTTTTAATTCATCAGGTTCCAGTGAGTTTTTCTGGTCCGGCCCGGGTAAATTCCGGTCCAAAGTAAAATGCTTTTCAATTACCGTGGCACCCAAAGTCGCGGCAATAAGCGGTGCCACAATCCCTTCGGTATGATCGGAAAAGCCGACCGGATAATCCGGGAAATGTTTCTGAATATCCAGCATGGCTGAAATATTGGCTTCCTTATCCGGGCAGGGATAATTCGTGGTGCAGTGAAGGATAATTATATTTTTATTCCCTGTCGTTTCGATAGTCTTAACCGCGGATTTAATTTCTTCAATTGTGGCCATGCCGGTGGAAAGAATAATCGGTTTTTTCGTTTGGCCTAAATAGCTTAAAAACGGCAGATTAGTTAAGTCGCCTGAGCCGACCTTCCAAATTTCTACCATTGGTTCAAGGAACTTGGCGGAATCAATATGGCCGTGCGGGGTAGACATGAACATGATGCCGGCTTGGTTGCAGGCCTTGATTAGACGGGGATAGACGCTTTCTTTTAATTCCAGCGGCCTAAGTAAATTCCACTGTGGGGAAAGTTTAGTGGTCACCTGTTCGGCTTTAAAGGTTTGGAATTTAACCGCATCCGCCCCGGCTTTAGCCGCGGCGTAAACCAGTTTTTCGGCTAAAGTGACATCGCCGTTATGATTGACTCCGGCTTCAGCAATGATAAAACAAAGGTGTCCCGGCCCGATCTCTCTGTTGCCGATTTTTATTGGTTTTACCTGATTGTTTAAAACAGTCATGTTAATAATAAGCTTAACTTTAATGTTAGAATAATTCAATGGATTCAATATTATTCCAAGATTTTTACAACTTGTTACAAACCAGTTATTTATTTCCGCATTGGTCCGCTTCGAGTAATTATGGCTTTGGCAGCCCGATTTTAATTTTCACTCCGTCAATTTCTTATTATTTAGGTTCAATAATTAAATATCTTTTCGGATTTTCTTTTGAATTCAGTAGCAAAATTAGTATTTATTTATTGTATATCTTGATTATTTTTTTATCTTACGGATTATTTGTTTCAATTAAAAGACAAAAATTTTTCAGAACAGTAATAATTCTATTTTTACTCTCTCTTTCTATGAATTATCTTATGGTGATAGTGATAACAATATTATTAATTTTACTGGCATTTACATTAAAAAAGAAAAATTTAATTTTATGTTTTCTAATGGCTTTATCAATGAGCGCTTTTTATTGGTTCCCTGCCTTAATGGAACATTTTCAATGGCAATCGTTTCAAAGAAAACTTAAATTTATGAATTTAACCATCAGCCAAGAAGACAAATTACAAGTCTTATCCGGAAAAGAAGCTTTGGAAATTAATTATTACTATAATATCAGTCAGCGTTATCAGGCCTGGGAGTTAGAAAATTCTCAGCCGGTCAATTTTTCATATCACCAACTATATTATCCCGGCTGGAAAGTAATTTTGGATAAAAAAGAAATAAATTTTTCTAAAAACAAATTTATCGATTTTACCGTGAATGAAGGCAATCATATATTGGAAATAGTTTTTACGGATACTCCGATAAGAATTATAGGGAAAGTTGTCAGTTTTTTATCGATAGGTTTTTTTATTAGCTATTTTAGTTATGATTACTTTAAAAAAAATTCTTAAATTACCACTGATTTATATTTCTGTAATTAGTTTAACTGCTTTAATAGGTTTAATGAAACCAGGCGTTTGGGACTCGCATGATATTAATCATCACTTAGCAAGAGTAGCGGCTTTTTACCAATCTTTAAGTGAAGGCAATTTTTATCCCAGATGGGCAGGAAATCTTAATAATGGTTTTGGCCATCCTTCTTTAATGATGTTTTATCCGCTGGTTTATTATTTTGGATCGTTATTCCATTTAATCGGATTTTCTTTTGTAAACAGCCTAAAGGCATTAATAGTTATTTCTTATTTGCTGTCTGGAGTTTTTGTTTATATTTGGCTAAAAAAATGGCTGGGGAAAAATTCGGCCATAATGGGAACGATTTTGTATCAATTTGCGCCTTATAGATTTGTTAATATTTATGTTCGTGCGGCCCTAGGAGAGCATTTAGCTTATTTATTTATTCCGCTTGTTTTTCTGTTTATTTATGAGTATGTCAAGACTAAAGATAAAAAAACTTTTAGTTTATTATGTTTTAGTTTATCAGGCTTAATTTTAAGCCACCAATTTTTCTTTATCATAGCTTTTCCGTTTTTTTTGATTTATTGGTTGTATCTGAATCGATCGAGGCTTGTTAAGTTTTTAATAGCTATATTAATTGCTTTATCAATGACTAGTTTTTTCTGGGCGCCGGCGTTGATAGAAGGCGATAAATATACTCGTAGAAGCGATTTCGGTAATAAAACCATGTATAGCCAGGCTTATTTGAATTTTGAAGAATTAATTTTTTCATCTTGGAGATATGGCGGTTACGGCGATACTTACAGTCGTCATGAATTTTCCGTTCAGTTAGGTTTTGTTCACTGGCTTGTCGTTTTATTGGGAATAGGTTGGTTAGTTTATAAATTGACCAAACATAGCAAGAAGAGCGGTGAATTTTTTATTTTATTGTTTAATGTAATTGTTTTTTTTACAGCCTCATTTTTAATGCTCAAATCATCAAATTTTCTATTGAAATTTATGCCTTTGGAATATTTTCAATTTCCGTTTAGAATGATTAATTTAACCGTAATTAGTAGTGTATTTATTGGTTCAATCATAATTACCCAAGTAAAAACTGTTAAGCAGAAAAAGGCTGTTTTAGTATTAAGTATTTTAGGTATATTGTTTTCAATTCCTTGTTGGCGGGCCAAAAGTTTTGACAACGATATAAAAAGTTCAGATAATTACTGGCTTTATCAATATCAAGGAACCGGGGATAGATCGGAACATTCTCCAATTTGGGCGCCGACAAAATATTTAGAGAAAGCTCCGGCTAAAATACAGATAGCGTCTGGGGAAGTTGAGGAAATTAAAATAGGAAAATGGCTTAACCAGGAACATAAATATTTTGTGAATACTAAAACGCCAACAAGATTAGCAGAAGCTACTGCTTATTATCCGGGATGGCGGGTTTACGTTGACGGTATAAAGCAAAATATTGAATTTCAAGATTTGTATTGGCCGGGAATGATTACTTTTGGAACTCCGGCTGGTTATCACGAAATAAAAACTGTTTTTGGCGAAACGAAACTAAGATTGATTGTTGATATTTTATCTCTATTAAGCTTAAGTGGCCTGTGTTTTTGGCTGATTAAAGGAAAGCATTACAATAATTTATAAATCTTATATTTAGAATTTTCCCATAACAACTTAAATTTGTCCATTTTATCAGGATTAACTTGAGCCCAGGTTGCTTCAAAAGGCCCCCAGAGCCAGTAATCAGTCGGGTAAGTTAACTGTGGTGTCATTAACTCATATTGAATTAAAATTTGTTGTAGTTTGTTTTCAGGTATCCTGCAACTGTAATAATCACTGCCATTAAACTCTCTGAAGTATAAATAATGTCCGGCGCAGGTGTCAAAATTAAAACGTTTTTTATTCTTTAACTCATTATTATCTTCAAACATTTTTACCAGCATTTCACTCTTGACGCCGGCGGTTTTATTAACTTCCAAAAATCTTTGCAGCAGCTCTTGGTTGCTCGCTTGGCTTAACTGGGCTTGTTTTAAATATGACGTGTTTTGAGTATAAGCCGGCAGATAAAGGCTGTCAGCCAGGCTGTCAGTAACCACAACACTGTTTGCCGGACTGTTTTGCCTCAGCCAATTAAAAGCTTCCAGTTTTGCTGGTTCCATCCTGAAAGCAAGAGCATTATTTTTAAAATACTGCCAATGCAACCTGAACTGAAAGCCTAAGACTAAAAAACAGATCAATATCAACAGTACCGGCCTTAACTTTAATTTATTAAACAAGCCGATAATCATTAAAATTGCCGTTAGCGGATTAACGACGCGTAAAAACCAGTGGCCGATTGGGTCATCGGGTCCGAGTTTTAAAAACACGGTAAATATGAGTAAAGTACTGATTCCGGAATAAAAAGAGAGCCAAAATTTTTGTCTCCAAGCCAGCAAAAATCCTAAAGCCAAAAGCAATAGTTGGTTGATAGTCGGCGGTAGGTAAAAATAATTCCTCTGCCAAAAATCAACAGCCGGCAATAAACGGATTACAAAAAACCAGTAAGGTAAGGTTAAAATAAACCAAACTGTCAGAATTTTAATTAAACGTCGGTCAAAATAAAAAAATATCAGCCATATTAAGGCCGCTGTCCAGTAGAAAAAATGGGTGTAAGTTAAAAGCGCCAACAGCAGGGCTATTAACCACCAAGAAGACTTTTTCCAAAGAAATGCAGCAAAAATAAAAAATAATCCTAAACTGATTTGGGGATGGAACCCTCTGATTAAACTTGAATAACTGCCTTCTTTCCAGTATTGAACCATTAATTTAACAACCGAGGGCAGATAAGGAAAATATGTTAGATAGTGATAGAAAGTCAGCACGAACAAGGTTGCGGTTAGCGCCAGCAGTCGGTTTTTCAGCCAAAGGTTTAACAGATAAGCCAAGATCAAAAATGTTAGCGCCGGGAAAATAAAATCTGCCAGTATAAAAGCCTTGTCGATTCCGCCGGAAATTTTAGCCAGTATCGCCATACTAATGACCCCGACCGCTTCGCCGGTTTCGGCTCCGTCTGGCCACCGGCCGTTAAGGATCTTTCTTACTTTAGATCCGTAGTAAAAAGTTTCATCAACGGCAAAAGATGGAGAATTTTGGTTTAAAACCAAGGGTGAATAATTTTTTACCTGCCATAAATTAGGGATAGCCCAATGGTAAAATGATAAAACCAATCCCACCAATAAAGCTGCTATAATCGTCAATCTCATGATACAATAATACATTATGGCTATAAAAATTTCTCTGGTAGCTCCGGCCCACAATGAAGCCGGCAATTTGCCGGAGTTTATCAAAAAATCACACGCAGCTTTAAAAAAAATTATCAATTCTGGTGGCTAAAATCAGGACTTACCCAAAATAACTTATTTTAGCTGAGCAAAAGTCAATGTCGTAAAAGGAGGGATATCTTCCACCACTGTTTTACCGACTAATTCATAATATTGGCTGGCTTTGATTTCTCCGTCCGCCGGCCGCATTAAATAGACCCATAGGGGTAATGTTTCTTGGGTCAATTTCGTTCCGGCCGGAATGCCTTTGGCGCCGCTAGCGGCTGATTTTCTGACAACGGCCATCACTTCCAGTTCTTCCTGGACGGGTTTTTTCTCTTTTGTGCCTAAAATTTCCTCAATTACTTCTGAGCCAAATCCTTTTTTCAAGGTCTCAATCGACCGGGGATGGCGCACTCGGTTAACAAAGTCAGCGCATTGTTCTGGATTAAGTGAAGCCTGATGATCCGGGCCCGGTAAATTTTTGTCAGTTGTGATATGCCGTTCAATTGCCACGGCTCCTAAGGCGGCAGCCACCTCCGAAGCTAAATTATCTGCGGTGTGATCAGATAAACCCACTAAACCGCCGGTTTTTTCTCTGATTGACAGCATTGCCTGAACATTAACATTTTTTCTGTCTGCCGGATAGTTAGAGGTGCATTGGTAGATGATTTGCCTGTCACAGCCAGCGGTTAATAAATCATTTATGGCGGTCATGACTTCGGTCATTGTCCCCATTCCCGTTGACCACATTACTGGTTTGTCCCGTCTGCCGACCTCGTCATGCATTTGCGGATTATCCAGTTCGCCGGAACCGATCTTGAAAAATGGCACCCCAATATGTTGATCGAGAAATTGAAGACTGAAAGGTTCATCTGCCGTGGAGATAAAAGTAATCCCGACTCGATCGGCGTAGGTTTTTAATTCCAAAAAAGTCCAAAATGGCAGTTCTAATTCGGCAATCATAGCATATTGGTTTTGTCCGGCTCCGCCGGCCACTTGAGTTTTTTGATATTCGGCTTTTTTAGCTTCCGGCCGGCACATTAATCCGGTAATCCAGGTTTGAAACTTAACCGCGTCAAAACCGGTGTCCTTGGCCAATTTAATTAAATCTTTAGCCAGTTGAAGATCAGGTTTAATCTGCCAGTTGTGGTTAACCCCAGCCTCGGCGACTAAGTAAATTGGCTGATTTTGGCCCACAATTCTTCCTGGAGTTATTTCAAAATTTTGCCTGGGTTTAATCATTGATCAGAAATATAGTATCTAGTTTTTATTATGTTACAATAATAGCATGATTAAGCCAAGAATTTCTGTAATAATTCCAGTTTTAAATGAGTCCGAAAATATTAGCATTATTTACGAGGAAATAATTTCCGTATTTAAAAAAAATAATAATAGTTTTGAAATAATTTTTGTTAATGACGGTAGTCAGGATTCGACTCAAGAAGAAATTGAAAAAATATTTAAAAAAGACAAATTACATATTAAAGCAATTCAATTTCGCAACAATTTTGGTAAGGCCTCTGCTTTGCGGGCAGGATTTCAATTAGCCAAAGGGGAAATTATTGTCACTTTGGATGGTGATTTACAAGACGACCCCCATGAATTGCCGAAATTTATCGATAAAATTGAAGCAGGCTATGATTTAGTTTGTGGTTGGAAAAAACACAGAAAAGACTCTTTTATTAAAAATAATTCCTCAAAACTTTTTAATGCCTTTACTAATTCAATTTCTGAGGTAAAACTTCATGACTTTAATTGCGGATTTAAAGCTTATCGATCAGAAGTAGCCAAAGGAATCAATTTATATGGAGAACTGCATCGGTATATTCCTGTTCTCTTGGCCTCCCAAGGCTATAATATTTGTGAAGTTTCTATCGAGCATCGAAAACGAAAATATGGTAAGTCAAAATATGGCTCTCAACGATTTATGCATGGTTTTTTTGATTTATTGACTGTTGTTTTTATTACTAGATTTAAAACAAGACCATTGCATTTTTTTGGATATTTTGGTTTAAGTTTTTTCTTTTTAGGTTTAATATTTAGTTTGTATTTGACTTATATTAAACTTTTTAACCATATTGCTATCGGAGAAAGACCATTATTACTTTTTTCAATCATGTTGATGATCATGGGAGTGCAAATTGGGGCAATCGGAATTGTTGGCGAACAGATTACGACAGTAATTAACAGAAATGAATCAAACTATTCAATTAAAAAAATTCTTCAGAAACCAGATAATGAAAATAACGAATAATTACAAAAAAAATAAAAGCAAAAATTTAATTCAGAATTGGTTAATAGAAAACTTTTACAAGAAATTATTAAGGCTTGTTGTCAATTTACAGATTGAGACGATTTTAGATGCCGGTTGTGGAGAGGGTTTTACTCTTTATCGTTTTTATAAAAATAAGATTGGTAAACAATTATTAGGAATAGACTTTTCTTCTGACGCAATTAATTTAGGGAAAAAGATCTTTCCTTTTATAAATTTCAGAAAAGCGAATGCTTATTCATTACCTTATAAAAATAATTCTTTTGATCTTGTTGTTTGTTGTGAAGTTTTAGAGCATTTAGTTTATCCGGAAAAAGCGCTTACAGAAATCATCCGTGTTTCTCGTAAATTTTGTCTATTTTCAGTTCCTAATGAACCATTTTTTGCTCTGGCCAATTTTTTAAGAGGTAAAAATTTATCTAGATGGGGAAATGATATTGAGCATATTCAGCATTGGACGAATCATCAATTTATTGCACTATTAAAACAAAAAGGATTGACTATTAAATCAGCTCGCTCTTCTTTTCCCTGGACGATTGTTCTCGTGGAAAAATAACTTATTTTTTTTAAATTAATTTTTTTGTAAAATAAGTTGATAGCTCATTGTTAATAGTTCTCTAAAAATTGGTAAATACTTAATCCAGTTAATTTTTATTTCCAATAAACTGGGAATTTTAATTATATAATTTTCCTCAATTATTTTAAATTTATTCATTATCGCTAGTTTTTTTATTTTATTAATAGAAATTTTATTCAGGCTGATAAATGTTTCCCAAGCATCTTGTGGCGATCTAATTTGGTAAGCTTTCTTCTTAAAAATTAACCATTTAATAAACTTTTTGGGTAAAAATTGTGCCGGTAATAATGTAAAATTATAAAGATGATGTCCGGCTATTAATGAAAAATATGGAGTTGCTTCTAAAAATAAATACCCGTTTTTCTTTAAAACGCGGGACATTTCCTGCATCGATTTATTCGGGTTTTTCACATGTTCAAAAGAATCAAAGCTAAAAATTACCTCAAAAAAAGATTTTACAAAGGGTAAATTTTCATTGTTGGCAATTTTGACATTAATTTTTTTATCAGGGTTGAATTTTTTAAATAAAGCCAGCGATTTTATTGATGGGTCAATTGAATAGATTTTTGATTTTTTTGGATTTAAATTAGCCGCGATTGGTCCGAAACCACACCCCACTTCTAAAATATTTTTATCATTGAGCTGACAATATCTTTTTGCCAAAGCAACTAACTTTGCTGCTCTTTGTACTCTCCATCTAAAATAAAGCTTGAGATCAGACAATGCTTGGTTAGGAGAAATTTCTTTAATCATAAATATTTTCACTTAAAATCATTATATAATTAAAATCAGGTTTATATGAAAAGGATCTTTCTTTGGCTGATTTTTACCATTATTTTTAAAATTTTAGTTTGGTCTTTATTTGTGCCGATGTGGCACACCCCCGATGAGCAGGCCCATTTTGGCCATGTGGCTTATTTAGCTGAAGGCGGGCAGTTGCCGATGGGCAGGCAGAAAGACTTAACTGAAGAGATTGCTATTTC
>Ga0210017_1005042_pt1 | contig 10695 bp, 7 predicted proteins | sample CryGeyCG2014_020_FD_183966 | JGI IMG/M metagenome (GOLD analysis project Ga0210017, IMG submission 183966) | Groundwater microbial communities from aquifer - Crystal Geyser CG08_land_8/20/14_0.20 (SPAdes) (version 2) | ecosystem: Environmental > Aquatic > Deep subsurface > Groundwater | place... | reverse complement strand
GTTAAATATGACCTCAGAGAAACAGTTAAAGATAACATTCCGGTTAATCATTTTTGCTGAAGTGTGTACGATGTTATGACACAGTTAGTGCTACTAAGAACTGTGTACGATGTTATGAAACTTGCCACGTAATCATTAATTGAAATTTCCGGATGCTGTTTTTCATAAATTTGCTTTTCGGCCGTTTTTGCTTCCTTATAACGCTTTAGGACAACTTCACCTACATCTTTTTTTAATAGTAACAATTTCAGTGCGCTGCAAATTTCTTTTTGGTGATCGAATCCTTTCTGCAAATCGTTACAGGCAAACACATCAAATTTCAATGGGAAATTTTCCCATGTTTCTAGCAATTCAGCGGTGGTCATTTTATCTAAAGTATTATCAGGAATCTTACATGCATCAACCATTTCGGCGTGAGTATTAAAACTCTTCCATTTTTCGCTTCCCGGTTTAAAAGGGTAATCCCATTTTACTTGTGCATTTGCACTTACCGTTAAGAATCCAAGAAATAAAAGGAATAATAACTTTTTCATGACATCCTCCGTTTTAGTTTTGAAAGAATTATTTGGGAGAATAGTTAATAGAAATAACCCCCAGTTTTGTCGCTAACCATACATCGTTGTTTTTATCAATCTTTATATCTCTTATGAATGGATTAATAGGAAAATCCTGTGCAATGTCTGATAAATTATTCCAAACGCCATTTTTAAAAAGAGATAGATTGTAAGGATATTTCCATTCTGTCTCAGTAGCTATCCATAGATAACCGTATTTATCACAAACGATCTCTGAAACTCTATTGGATACTATTGCTTCTGGATTATATACTCCATTAGGATGTGGACTGTAATCTGTCCAATTTTGTCCATTGAATTTCTGTAATCCACCATGATAATATCCATATTCTAAGTACAACCATGCTTTATAACCAATCCACAAATTCCCTTCCAGATCAGTGGTTAGAGCATCAACAGAATTATACAACAATTCTGAATTTTGTTTTGTGTAAACACTCCAATTGCCATTATTATCAATTTTTACCAATCCACCGCCTTGAGATGCGCCGACACCAATACCTGTACCTATCCATTTATTGTTCTTTTCATCTACATGAATAACCTGTATGATACTGCAAGGCAACAAGGAATTTTCCGGTATGTATAGTTTCCAATTACTACCATCAAAGGAAAGAACGCCGCCTGCTGTTGCATGCCCGCATCCGATCCATAAAATATTATCATTATCAACTGCTAAAGAAGAAATAACATGATAGGGTAAAGGTGAATTTGTTGTATCATAAATCATCCAGTTATGATCGTCGTATTTTGCAAGTCCGTTATCGGTACCTATCCAAACGTTGTTATTACAATCGACTGCAAGGCTTCGTATTTCATCACTTGGCAAATCTGAATTTTGAGTATTATACATTGTACAACTGCCACCATCAAATCTTATAACTCCATTATGAAACATTCCTACCCACAAATTATTTTGATTATCGACTGCCAAAGCTTTTATACTATTATCTGGAAGACCAGAATTCTCGTTATTATATATTTTACATTTCTGAACAACAATGTTAATGTCTATTTCCTCTGGAACAGTTGGCTCGGTGCTTTTGCACACACAAAAAAATATTGATGAAAACATTATTAATACCACATTTAGTTTAAATAAAGCATTTGTTTTTAATTGTTCAATCATATTTTTGAGTGTTCCTTTAAACATATTTCATACTTTCTTGATCAATGGAGATCAGTGTTTTCAGAGTATTTTAAGATTCCGCCATAATTACCAACCGCCCATCCGGTTTCGTTTCCTAAAAAATGGAAGGAATTTATCCTTTGTCTAATCTCTGAATCATATTGCCATGTTAAACCACCGTCGCTGGTTCTTAATATTCTATCAAAAGGGAAATTACACATCCATCCTCTATTTTTATCAATGAAATAAAATGATAGAACTCCGCAGACTATTTTAAAGGAATCTTCTGATATTCTAATCCATTTATCACCACCGTCAGTGGTTAAATAAAATCCCAGCCAATCATCCCGGCTTCCCGCCCAGCCATTATATTGATCCATAAATTGAATTGTTGTAAGAGATGGTCTAGGTGATATGTTAAAATTTCCCTTTATCCATGATAATCCTACATCAGTAGTATAAAGAATTGTTCCGCCAAAACCGCATATCCAAATATTTTGTTCATCAACAATCGAAATATGGGTAAGTCTTGGCAATCTGTTTAGGGATGCTTGCTGCCAGGTTTCTCCACCATCATTAGTTTTAAGCAAAACACCTATGCTGGCAAAGGATCCTCTCCCTCCAACAGCAAAACCGGTATTCTTATTTAAAAATTGTATATCAAGGAAATAGCCATCTTCTAAATCCTCAGTATATTTTATTTCCCAACTTTCCCCTCCATTCGTTGTCTTTAAAATAGAATTCCGGCTACAAATCCATCCAAAACTAGTATCTACGAAATCAACCGCAATTAAAATTTCATTTATTGGACATATTTGCCGTCCCCAAGTTTCACCTCCATCTTCTGTATTAAGAATTACACCGCTATCTCCAACAATCCAACCATTTTGGTAATCAGTAAAATCAATATCACGTAACCAACTTGTTACACCGCTTTCAACTTTAGTCCACATTCCAACTTCACTATTCACTTCGGTTATATTTTCTTTACAACTTTGTATGATGAAACAAAAAATTAAAGGGGCTAATATTTTTAATTTCATACACTGACTCTTTTGTTTCTGAAATCTCAAATTCATCGAACAGCTCGCAGATGCATGGGGTTGAGAGAATACATTTAGTATTTCTTTATTCGTTTTCATATTTATATATCTGCCCATTATAATTGATTAACCAGCCAACATTTTTATTAATAAAACATATATCCTTTGAATATAGAAAATCATCTTCCGGACTAAAGTCCAAAGTCCAACTATTACCTGAGTCTCTTGTTTTATAGATATTTTCTATTCCTCCAATCCAACCGTTATTCTGATCAACGAAATATATACAACTAAATCCACTGTCTTTAAGATAGTCGGACAATTCCCAATTATTTCCGCCATCAATTGTAGACAATATAGGAAATTCAGTAATTATCGCGCCACCACTTCCGTTACTTAAGGTAACAAAACCACGATTTTGATCTGTAAAATAAAAGTTTGAAATGGCATAATTCTTCGGCTTTGGAATACTATCCGATTCCCAGTGTTTGCCACCATCACTAGTATAATATAGTTGCCCTGATAGGCAATAGGCCGTATTTGCATCTAATACTGCTAATTGAGCACCGCCAAAATTATCGTTTTTTACTATTTCCCATGAACTACCACCATCAACTGACCGTAGTATTTCTCCGTGATTACTGCTCATCCATCCGGTATTTTCATCGAAAAACTTTAATGTAACAAATATTCTATCGGAGGTACCAACCGACAACAATGCAGTCCAGGATTCTCCACCATTATTCGTTTTCATAATTGTATTATTACTTCCACAAACCCAACCTACTTGCTCATTAATAAAACTTATATCCCATAAATCTGATGTTACTCCACTTTGCAGTAATATCCAGGAATTTCCGCCATTATCTGTTTTTTTAATTGTTCCGTCATATCCAACAATCCACCCGATATTTTCATTGGCGAAATTAATTCCGCCGTATATTATATTATCCTGATTGTCATATTGTAAATACCATCCAGATTCATCGGTAGGTTCTGTTATTTTGTTGCAATAAATAAATGTAAAAATTAAAAAAATTAATAAACACTTGAATTTCATAAATGCCTCCTCTTTGATTATTTGTTCATCCCGGATTTTTATGAGTCGGTCACAGTTCTCTCTCTATAAAAGATATTCAAATGGTAATTGCGAAACTTGCTAACATCAGATAAAAGCACCATGTTTTCTTTTTCGTACTCATCATATCTTTCTAATTAAATTGCTTCATTTTGTTTTCATAAAGAAAGATAATTCTCACTCCATTCTTACTTTAGTTTCACGCACTTCTTCACCGCCGTAAAATCCCCGGCATTCAGGCGAATGAAATAAATTCCCGAACTCGCGTTTTGGGCGTTCCAGACCGCCGTGTAATGTCCAGCCGGTCTATTTTCATTAACCAGTGTCTGTACCAGCCGCCCGGTGAGATCGAAAACCTGTAATTTAACTGGAACCGTTTGGGGCAGATCATATTTGATTGTGGTAACCGGATTAAAGGGATTCGGATAATTCTGAGATAGAGTGTAACAATCTGGAATATTAAAATCTTCAGATTCAGGCGCAATGATAGGTTTACTTAATGACCAGGTCACGATTTCTCCAATTGCCTCACGAGCCATATATGTCAGATCATCTTCAGGGTATTTTTGTTTTAACATTTCTGTATATTTAAGGGCTTTCTCTTTATCACCAAGGTCATTTAACGCGGCCAAAACCATAGCATATATTGCCATTTCTTCTGTCATTGAATTTGGATATTTACTTATTATCTTTCCAGTTTCATAAAGTGCTTTACTTACTTCTTTATTATCCAAATATACATTTATTAATAACGAATTTGCCATCGGATAAACATTGCTATCTATTTTTAAATTGCTCAATAATCCGTTCAGATAATCGGATAGTCCTTCTTTACCGATTTTATTGTACAAGTGATACATTTTTACTAAAGCTAGATTTGCATATTCATTATTTGAAAAATTCTCTACCAGCAGCTGATATACACCTATAGCATCTTCAATCTTTCCATTAAGAAACAGATAATAACCCCAGAGCCAGAGATCAGAAAGGCTGTTTACATCGGGATTATTGGGATCGAAACCATTCCACTTATCTTCAGAAAGAATAGCCGATTTTGCCAGCGATGAACCGCCACCGGGATCACTTCCGAGTGCATATGAATAATTTATAGATGATCCATAACTGGCCAATCTGACCGGCGAAGTTCCCCACCAATTATACTCAGCTTCAATATCTGTATAAAAGTAAGCAGTCGCATCTCTGACGGAATTATCACAAATACTGTTATATCCGCCGATTCTGGCGCCCGGGTAGTAACCGTGACTACCCATGAAGATGTCCGAATAATACTGGGCATATATTCCATATGAATTTTCTGTAATAACATTATTGCCTTTCCCAGATCCAGAGGTAGGACCAAATTCCGGACTCGAACCCGACACAAAATATACTCCGTGAGTATTATTATCTTGAATAGTATTATCGAAGAATTTCGGAGAGCCTCCTGAGAATAAAGCACCACTGCCATTGTCAATTATTAAATTGTCAGTAATTGTTGGACTTGAAGATGTTCCATAAAGACCATTTGAATTATTTAAAATAGAATTCGTTTCGATATATGCCGGAGAGGATTGATATAAATATATACCATAACTTGAATTAGATATTGAATTGGTCTGAATCTTTGGATTTGCCCGGTTACAATAAATGCCGTACTGGGCATACTTTATATCACAATATTTTATCTTGCATGAAGCATCCACACTGGAATCCTCAAGCCGGATGCCGTACCAATCATTCTTTGCCGGATTCTCATTAAACGAAGTAAAAACAATCGGATTTACATCAGTTCCCTCTGCAATCAAGGTACCGGTAACTGTCAACCGGGTATCTTCATCAAACAATACAAACACTCCGGAATCGATTTCCAACGTCACGCCGCTATTTACAGTCACATCTCCCATCACATGAATAAAATTGTCCGTCCAGGTTGTATTACTGCTGATAGTCCCCGATACTTCGGTTAAACCACCATAGTCAAAAAAACCCCTTTGATCAAATATATTCAGAAGAGTGGTCAGATGTCCACCATTATACAAGTCACGATCCGCTTGTAACATACCGTAAATAACGTCATGAACCGGAGAGGAAATACTTACATGCCTCACACCGTCCAGTAGTAATGTCGTGGCAATATCCCTTCCAATTGAACTATTTTCCTCAATATCCATCATCGTCGAAGCCCAGAGAGTGCCTTTCATGTAAATTATTTCTTCATCACTAAGTCCATAAGGTGGAAATAACCAATTCTCTTCATAATTATAATCATCTTCAAGGGTGCGCCCACTCCAGGATTCGCCATTACCATCCCATGGGAATATTTTATCCGGTTGATAAGAAGACAACTGTCTTCGATAACTTACTGCAAGGTAATCGGCAACGCCTTCAGTGACGCCGCGCTGATCGCCACCAAATCCGTAACCGGCGATAAAGGCATCGTGAATTGCATGTCCATATTCATGTGCTATGACATCCTGATCTTCACCATCGTCTACGTAGTCATTTTTAAAAGATATGCGACAAAATGAAGGATAATATCGAGAATAACTTCCATGTGCATCATAACGCATATATTCACCTGTATCCCAGATAGGATTAAAACCTAACGAACCTACATACTCCCTCATAGTATTTATGTGGTAATAGATATTCACCTCTTCAAAGCCTGTCTGACTACGGTTATATATAAAAGATGGACTTGCGTTTGTCACAGGTGAGATATAAGGTGATTCTTTGTCTACGGATTGTGCATATTTCCCTTGTACACAGTAAACACCTCCGACTGCATCGTTCAAATTGGGCAGTGTTACGGTTTTATAGGCGCCTTGAAGATCCTGGTAATCCGCATCATTCTGATCGGTCAATGATGCATCGCTAAGAGTGCTGATCGGGTCGGGATTAAACACTTTCCCCTGCCCATTGACATAATTAACGCTTATATCATCAATCTTTAAAACTTCACCGGAAGAGGCGTCAATAAATATTTGCCAGTCACCAAGCGGTTCACCAGCGCCAAAATTCACTTTCCAGACTAACCTTGCGCAGGATAGAGAGTCCTGATAAATATACAGATCGCACTGGGGTGATGCAAAGAGAGTTGTTCTATTCACGTTTATCTTTTCAAAGGCATTTTCAATGGCTTTTTCACTACTGATACTTGCATCAGTAGACCTTAAAGAAGTAATATTCTTATTGCCATTGACAACCATCGTTATTCTATTATGTTTATTGATACTAACCACAGTTTCCGTACCAAATACAGGAATTCCCTGATAGGTTTGTAAAAACGTTACACTCTTCCCCGAAGGGCTTTCGATAGTCTGGATAGGCTTCAGATTTGAAACATTGGAAATGCTAAATAATTCTTTATTATCTTCCAAATATTGTCTGGCAATCTGTTCCGGCGTTCCCTGATAAACCTGTGACTTGATATTATACTTAGCCGCGATGACTCCGGTTTTAGCATTAATCCTGCAATTATTCCGATATTCGTACATATCCGCATTTCGTTGTTGCGCAATAATAAACGTACCCATGAAAAGAGCAATAAAACACGATCTCATCAGTAATGTTTTCATATTAGCCTCCTTGGTAAAATAACATCATTATTTCAATAAAATTAGTTTCATTCTTTCCATTCTATCACTAATGATAAGCTGACATATATAAATACCCGACTCCAGCGGTTTACCAGAGTTACTAGTTCCATTCCAATTTACCTGATAATTTCCCGGATTATGGTTTCTACTTACCAGAGTTCTAACTTCTTCACCAAGAATATTAAATATCTTCAATACAACATAAGTATTTTGATATATTATATATCTAATTGTGGTTTGTGAATTAAAGGGATTAGGATAATTTTGATATAAAGAAATCGCGTGAGGTAGGGACATTTCGTCCTTAATTATTCCTGTCAATCCACTCAAATCGGCACGATAAATAACGAGCGTATGATTATCCATATTGTACCCAACGGCATACGCCATTCTGTCCACATTAAGAATTCTCAGTTTTCCAAAATTACAATCAAGATTATCTATCTGGGTCTCCCAATTCGCTCCGCCATCACAAGTACGTAATATCTTTCCGCCACTCGCCAGTATCCAGCCGTGATTGTCATCGAGAAAACCAATATCTTTATAAGATCCCTCTCCACAAAACTGCTCTATATCCCAGTGAATTCCACCGTCAATCGTTGAATAAATAAATGCCGTTGAAAACTTGAAGTCGGTGCCGACAGCAAAACCATTTAACGAATCAATAAAATCTACTCCGGTTAATATTACTGCAATAGAATCCTGATATTGCCAGGTTCTGCCTCCATCAATTGTATTTGCCAAATATCCGGAATCAGTAGCATATTTATTAACGCTACTAACTATCCAGCCTAGCTGATGATTGAAAAAACAGACGTCGTCGGGGGATTCGTTCTCAAACAAATCATCACCCTTTTCCCATGTATATCCGGCATTTGTAGTAAACCAGCGATTATCATTAAAGGCAATCCCATTTCGACTATCAAAAAAATGTATCTCTGAAATATTTGAAGCAAGATGTTCATTTGCCATTTTACTATCAATCCAGGTCTCACCGCCATCTTCGGAGATCAATACTCCGGCAACACTGTCATTATACATGGCTATGAAATAATCCGGTTCCATCGAATAAATCGAATACGTATTAGCATACTCAGTTTTAAATTTTTGGCTACTAATAAATTTTACACCCCAAGTATTGCCACCATTTTGTGTTCGAAATATTTTTCGTACTAAATCATAGTTACCAGATTCATTTTTTTCTGCTCCAATAGTTGATATCCATCCAGTATCTTTATTTGTAAAACAAATATTACTGCTCCAATGAAAACCCATTGTATCATCAGGTAAAATATGCATTTTTACTTCTTCCCAAGTTTGAGCGAATAACATCTGACTGATTAATACGAAAAATAAAGAATATGTTAATCTTGATTTGTTGTGAGAATTATGCATTGTTGCTACTCATTGATATTCATCTTATGATTCATTTTTACTTCAGTAAGAGAATTTTTTTATTGTCAGTTCTTTTGCCCACAATTAGTTGCCCGATATAAATACCCGACTCCAGCGGTTTACCTGAGTTACTAGTTCCATTCCAACGTACCTTATAAACTCCTGGGTTCTGATTTTTACTTACCAGCGTTCTTACTTCTTCTCCCAGAATGTTAAATATCTTTAGCTCAACCTGAGTATTTTGATCTATTTTATATCTTATTGTGGTTTGCGAATTAAATGGATTAGGATAATTTTGATATAAAGAAATCTCGTGAGGTAGAGATATTTCGTCCTCAATTACTCCAGTCAATCCACTCAAATCGGCTCGATATAGTTTGAGAGTATAATTATCAACACTCCCAATAACATACGCCACTTTATCCTCCTTTAGGATGATTAGTTTCCCTCGTGAAAAGGTGAGGTTTTCAGATTGTAATTCCCAATTCTCACCACCGTTGACCGTTCGTAATATTCTACCATCACCTGACAGAATCCAGCCATATTTGTCATCAAGAAAACTAATATCCTCATAATATCCTTCTCCACATAATTGCTCTACATCCCAGTGACTCCCCCCGTCAATCGTTGAATAAATAAATGCCGTGGAAAACGTGAAGTTTGTGCCAACAGCAAAACCTTTTAATGAATCAATAAAATCAACTCCTGATAATATGACAGTAAAAGAATCCTGGTACTGCCAAGTTCTCCCTCCATCAACCGTATTTGCCAAATATCCGGAATCAGTGGCATATTTATTGCCACCGCTGACTATCCAGCCTAAACTATCATTGACAAAACAGACATCAGTGGGAGTTTCATTTTCGAAGGAATCATCACTCTTTTCCCAGGTATAACCGCCATCTGAGGTAAACCAACGATGCTCATTAAAAGAAATTCCATTTAATTCATCAAAGAAGTGAATCTTGGATATGCTATTTAAAAGATGTTCATCCGTTATACTCCTAGTAATCCATGTCTCGCCGCCGTCTTCGGAAATCAACGCTCCGGCAACGCTGTCATTGTACATGGCAATAAAATAATCCGGCTCCCATGAATAAATTGAAAATACCTTTGCATATTCAACAACTAACTTTTGTTTGTTGATGAATTTTTCCACCCAGTTATTACCGCCATCCTCGGTGCGGTATATTTTCCGAATAAAATCATATTTACCTGATTCATTCTTTTCAATCCAAGCAGTTGACAACCACCCGGTGTCCTGATTTGTAAATGTCGTTAGATCACTAAATTTTCTTTCTATTGAATCGCCAGGTGGAAAATGCATCTCTACTTCTTCCCAGGTTTGAGCCAGTAATATCTGGTTGATTAATATGAATAATAAGACAAACTTTGATTTAAATATTTTTCGAGAATTTTCCATCGTTACTTCTCTTTGATATTTACCTTGTAAACCATTTTACTTCAGTAAAATAATTTTCTTGCTGTCAATTTTATCATCAACAATAAGTCTCCCGATATAAATACCTGATTCCAGTTGTTTACCAGACTTGCTTCTTCCATCCCAACAAACCTGATAATTTTCAGGATTCTGGTTTTTATTTACCAGCGTTCTGACTTCTTCTCCCAGAATGTTAAATATCTTCAGCTCAACATAAGAATTCCGACTTATTTCATATTTTATTATGGTTTGGGAATTGAAAGGATTCGGGTAGTTCTGATATAAGTGAATTTCTTGAGGTAGAGGTATTTCGTCCTTAATTATTCCTGTCAATTTACTCAAATCGGCTCGATATAGTTTGAGAGTATAATTATCAACACTCCCAATAACATACGCCACTTTATCCTCCTTTAGGATGATTAGTTTCCCTCGTGA
>Ga0210017_1005040_pt1 | contig 10698 bp, 9 predicted proteins | sample CryGeyCG2014_020_FD_183966 | JGI IMG/M metagenome (GOLD analysis project Ga0210017, IMG submission 183966) | Groundwater microbial communities from aquifer - Crystal Geyser CG08_land_8/20/14_0.20 (SPAdes) (version 2) | ecosystem: Environmental > Aquatic > Deep subsurface > Groundwater | place... | reverse complement strand
CTCCCCAAAAACAATATATTGAGGATATTATCAAAAAGGGCAAAGCTCTTGATGATGTTTGGGACATACCAATGATAGTAAGTACTTCAAAAGAGCGCTTAGGCTACGAAACCCAAAAGCCCCTTGCTCTACTGGAACGCATCATTAAAGCCAGTTCCAATGAGGGCGATGTAGTTCTCGACCCCTTTTGTGGCTGTGGCACAGCACTTGTTGCTGCTCAAAAATTGAATAGACGCTGGATAGGCATTGACATTACCCATTTAGCCATTAACCGGATACGCAATCGTCTTAAGGATAGCTTTCCCGGCATCCAGTTCGAGGTCATTGGCGAGCCGAAAGACCTGTCTGGGGCTAAGGCTCTGGCTCATCAGGACAGGTATCAATTCCAGTGGTGGGCGCTGGGCTTGATTGGTGCCCGACCACTTGGCGAGAAAAAGAAAGGTGCTGATAAGGGTATTGATGGGGTTATCCAGTTCATTGATGACCCCACTGGCAAGCCAAAGCGAGCCGTTGTCCAGGTAAAAAGCGGGCATGTAGGCGTTAACGCCGTCAGGGAATTGAAGTCAGTGGCTGCCCATGATGCTCTGGGAATATTCATTACCTTAGAGCCGCCCACCAAGCCAATGCAGACTGAAGCGATAGGCGCTGGCTATTACCATTCCCCAATCTATTATGATAAGGACTACCCTAAAATCCAGATACTGACCATAGAGGAGTTATTACACGGCAAGACGGTTGATATGCCACCGCAAACCCAAACAAGTGTCACTTTCGCTAAAGCTCCGAAGATAACCCAGAAGGAAGGGGTACAACCAGCGATGGGCAGACTAAAGTTCAATATGGGAGACATAGTGATAGGGAATGACAGAAAAGCCTCGTTTAGAGACCGTAAGGGGACAGTTATTGGCTATGAGCCTCGCACACATGAGTATCTTGTCCGTTTTGATGATGGAAGAAACGAGTATGTAAATCCCAGTTGGTTGAATCGGGGAGTTTAAGAGGGGCAAAGCCCCTCTAAAAAACAATCTTCCCTTTATTAAGGGGAAGGGGATAAAGGGGGTGGGGTTACCAAGCAATGAATATAATTAGTGTAGACCTGCCTTGGAAGCCAGATACAGAGAGGCGGAGGGCCTTGGCTATTGCTGGCTTAGATGGTAATGTCAAGATTGCCCGGGCTAGTGATGATAAGGAACTGCTAGGATTAGCTCGTGATAGTGCTGAGCCAGAATCTATTATTCTTCTTGATGTACCTATAGATGGCTGTGATAACCTTGATGGTGAGCATTTCCGACCGATTGATAAGGCTATTGCTCATCAAAATATATCAGTATTACCAGCATCTAAGGCTAAAAACAGAGGTAAGAAACTTAAAAAGAGGCTTCTGGAGAGGGATGAAAAGAGGCTTAGAGTGTATGAGATATACCCTTATGCTATTTATAAATTTCTTGCCTATTTGAAGCATAAAAAACTGCTTGAGTACCTCAATTTTGGTAAATTTGACTCCTTGCTTGACAAGAGATTTCGTACTACTTATAAGTGGTCACGAAAGTATAAACGAGAGAAGGATAGGGTTCAACGCATTAGGAATATGAGGTATTTATATTCGCTGTTGACCGATTCAAGTCTTGGTTTGACGTTTTCACCTCCACTTCATTGCCCTGATATTTCATATACCGGCAAGGGATTAAATGAATTATGTGATGAGTATGATGCCTGTCTTGGGGCTGTAGTCGGCCTACACTTTGCCAATAACCGGAGTTATGCCTGGATAGCTGGTGATACCAAAACAGGTAATATGCTAATATTAGCTGACCAGTGGCTAGTTGGTCAGCTCCGTTTAGAAATACCAGTTTATAGACTAGGCCAAAAGGAACAAAGATTATGAAATCAGCCATCAAAGAGCTGGAAGAAAAAGGAACGGCTGCTAAGGCAGCTTCAAAAAAGCTTGCCTTTCTTTCCACGGAAATTAAGAATAAGGCTTTGCTCAACATCGCTGAAGCCCTAATTGACAAGCAAGACGAAATCCTGGCGGCCAATAAAGTTGACTATGAGCAAGCCAAAGCTTCAGGGATGAGTGAAGCCATGCTTGACAGGCTTATGCTTTCGCCATCCCGCCTGGAGGCAATGTCCCAGGATGTGAAAACGGTGGCTGCCCTGCCTGACCCTGTGGGCGAGGTATTCGAAATGAGGACCCTGGCAAATGGCTTACAAATAGGCAAGAAAAGGGTCCCCCTAGGAGTGATAGGTGCCATATATGAGAGCCGCCCTAATGTCACCGTAGACATGTCGAGCTTGTGCCTTAAATCAGGTAACGCTGTTATCCTTCGCGGCGGAAAGGAAGCGATAAATTCCAATACCGCACTTGCCAGAGCAGTCCAGCAATCTTGTTTAGAAGCTGGAATGCCTGATGGGACAACTCAGTTTATTGAATCTACAGAACGAGCTCTGGTTAACCACATGCTTAAGATGAAAGGCATTATCGACCTGATAATCCCCCGCGGCGGTGCTGAATTGATAAAGCTCGTCTCAGAGAATGCGACTATGCCCATGGTTACCGGTGGCGTGGGTGTTTGTCACACCTATGTGGACAAAAGCGCTGACCTCAATAAAGCCACAGCTATTGCCTATAATGCCAAGGTGCAACGCCCAACAGTATGCAATGCCCTGGATTGTGTTTTGGTGCACAATCAAATTGCCAAAGATTACCTGCCTTCCATCGCTAAAGAGTGGGCAAAAGCTGGAGTGGAAATGCACTGTGATGAGCGAGCCATGGCTATCCTTAAAGCCAACGATGTCATTCTGAACGAAGTGAAGAATCTCTTAGTTCCGGCAACGGACGAGGACTGGGGAAAGGAGTTCTTATCCTTAACTGCCGCTATCAAGGTGGTTGATTCTCTGGATGAGGCTCTGGAGCATATCGAGAGATATGGTTCAGGGCATTCCGAAGCCATTATCACCGAAGATTACTCCGCTGCGATGAGGTTCCTTAATGAAGTGGATGCTGCCTGTGTCTATGCCAATGCCAGCACCCGCTTTACCGATGGCGCACAATTTGGCCTGGGCGCCGAGATAGGCATAAGCACTCAAAAATTCCACGCTCGTGGCCCTATGGCTCTCAAAGAGCTAACCAGCTATAAGTGGATTATCTTCGGCAGCGGGCAAGTCCGCCCTTAAGATAAAGTCTTTACTGCTTCCCTCTGAGCTTTGAACAGCCTTGTTATTCCCTGCTGGGCTAATGAGAGCAGTGAATCGATAGCTTCTTTAGAGAAAGGCTTACCTTCGGCAGTTCCCTGGACTTCTACAAATTCGTTTCTATCAGTCATAACCACATTAAAATCAACTTCAGCACGATAATCTTCCTCATAGCAAAGGTCGAGCAGCATATCACCATTAACAATTCCCACGCTAATACCAGCTGCCATCTTATTGAGCGGCATAAAGGGCAATACACCTTGTTTTCTCAAATTATGGAACGCTTGATACAGGGCAACATATCCGCCGGTGACCGCAGCAGTCCTGGTGCCGCCATCTGCTTGCAATACATCACAGTCCACAATGAAAGTTCGCTCACCCAGAGCAGCCATATTAGTTATCGCCCTCAAACTGCGACCAACAAGGCGCTGGATTTCCTGGCTTCTTCCCCCCATCCTATCCCGTGGCACGCGGGTAAGCGTTGAGCGAGGCAGCATAGCATATTCCGCCGTCACCCAGCCCTTTCCACTATCCCTGAGAAAATTAGGAACCCTTTCCTCCATACTTACGGAGCATAACACCCTCGTCTGCCCTACCTCTATTAACGCTGAACCTTCGGCAAAAGATTGATACCCCAAGGTTATACGCACCGGGCGGATTTCATCATTCGTTCGCTTGTCTATCCTCACCATTTCAGTCTTTATTGTCATTGCGAGCCGAAGGCGTGGCAATCTCGGTGGGGCTACGAGATTGCTTCGTCGCTAACGCTCCTCGCAATGACAAGAAGGGTATGCCTCACTCATCAAGTATAGCACCGCTCACTGACATCAACAAAATCAGGAGTAAGCTGCAAAAATGCCTATTTTGCTTTAGCAAAGGGCGAGATTGCTTCCTCGTCCTTCCTCAATTCAATAATGCGGTCGCGGAGTAAAGCAGCCTTCTCAAATTCCAGATTCTTAGCCGCCTTCTTCATTTGAGATTCTAGCTGTTTAATGAGGCGATGCATCTCCTCTACAGAGATAGGGGCAGCTATGTAAGGAGTTCGAGTCTCCGCTACTACCTGAACCCGCTCAGTGATATCCTTAATCGCCTTCTTTATTCCCTGTGGTGTTATGTCATGTTCTTTATTGTAAGCCTCCTGAATTCGACGGCGCCGCTGCGTTTCTTCTATCGCTTCATGCATAGACTTGGTAATAGAGTCAGCATACATTATCGCATGAGCATTTACATGCCGCGCCGCCCTACCCATGGTCTGGATAAGCGCTTCTTTTGACCTTAAGTAACCCTCCTTATCAGCATCAAGTATGGCTACCAAGCTCACCTCGGGTAAGTCCAATCCCTCTCGTAATAAATTTATGCCCACCACGACATCGTAAACACCAAGCCGAAGGTCACGCAATATCTCTATCCTCTCCAGGGTCTCGATCTCGGAGTGAAGATAATGAGTTTTTATCTCCATCTCCCTGAGATAGTCACACAATTCCTCAGCCATCCTCTTAGTCAAAGTAGTTACCAGGCAGCGTTCGCCTTTATCCACCCTCGTCCTTATCTGATAGATGAGGTCGTCGATTTGCCCTTTAGCTGGCTTAATTTCTACGCTAGGCTCCAGTAGACCTGTAGGGCGAATCAATTGCTCCACAACTTGCTGGCTATGCTCATATTCATATTGTGCTGGCGTAGCCGAGACGTATATGGCCTGGTTAACGTGCTTCCGAAATTCGTCAAAATTCAATGGGCGATTATCCAACGCTGAAGGAAGGCGGAAACCGTAATCAACCAAGGTCTGCTTTCGGGATATATCTCCATGATACATCCCCCTTATCTGAGGCAAGGTCATGTGGGATTCATCAATAAACAACAAATAATCATCGGGAAAATAATCAAGCAACGTCCAGGGTGTACTTCCTGGAGCACGCCGCTGAAGATGTCTGGAGTAATTCTCCACACCGGTGCAATAGCCCACCTCTTGAAGCATTTCAATATCGTAATTAGTGCGAGCTTCAAGCCTTTGAGCCTCAAGAAGTTTGCCCTGACTCTTCAGCGCCTCAAGCCTTTCCCTTAATTCCTCCCCAATATCCTCAATCGCCGCCATCAACTTGTCATGAGGAGTAACGAAATGCTTGGCAGGGTAAATGTCTACCTGCGAAGGCTGAGCTAGGAGTTCACCGGTAAGCGGGTCGATTTCCACGATACGGTCAATTTCGTCTCCCCAGAACTCAATTCGCAGTGCCATTTCCTCGTAAGCTGGCTGGATTTCCAGCGTGTCACCCCTGATGCGAAATTTACCTCTGGTAAGCTCAAAATCGTCCCTCACATACTGCATATCAACCAAACGACGGACAAGCTTATCACGGTTATAACTTCCACCTTTTTTCACAGTAAGGGCAAAGCTATGATATTCCTCAGGGGCGCCTAAGCTATAAATACAAGAGACTGAAGCCACGATAACTACATCTCGGCGCTCGAACAGAGCTCTGGTTGCAGCATGACGCATCTTATCGATCTCCTCATTTATATCGGTCTCCTTTTCAATATAAGTATCGGTGCTGGGGATATAAGCCTCAGGCTGATAGTAGTCATAATAACTGACAAAGTATTCTACGGCACTCTCAGGGAAGAATTCCCTAAACTCAGTGGCTAGTTGAGCAGCTAAAGTCTTGTTGTGAGAGAGAACGAGTGTAGGTCTTTGTACTCTCTCAATGACATTAGCCATGGTGAAGGTCTTGCCGCTGCCAGTCACACCCACCAATGTCTGCTCGCGATATCCCCTTTCCAACCCTTGGACTAACTTCTCCACTGCTTGTGGCTGGTCCCCGGTGAGATGAAAGTCAGAAACGATTTTGAACTCAGGCATAGTAGTTCATTTACTCCAATAAAAGACACCCTTGATGTACCTAGTGGCTTGTATTACCAGGCTAAATTACCTATTGCCCGCTTGGCCCACTTGCCAAATATTCCTGTTGCTGTTCAACAAGTATCAACTGAGCTTCGATATTTCTTTTTTCATAATTTCTCAGTCTTAATTTATACTTCGTCTCAATTTTACCTTCTTTTAGTCTGTCAAGAATCATCATATAATATTTTTCGTCAATCTCAGCGGAGATATAGTATCTCTTGAGAATTTTGCATACTTCTATTTCAGAACCACTACCGCCAAAGAGAATCAAAACAACATCGTTTGGCATAGTACAAGATTTTATTAACATCTGGGAAAGTTTTTGGGGAATCTGGCAAGCATGTAATGTTTTTTCCCGGCTTACATTTTTGACCAAATCAAAGTAGAACCAGTCATATGGCATCCTTCCCTTTGAACCATTTGCCAAGTTTCTTAAAATCCGTCTATCTGTCGGATTCTTGTAAGGAACGGCAACATTATCTTTGTAAAATTTACTATTTTTTGACTTCTGGCAGTGCAGGATACTTCTATGAGCTGTGGTAAAACGCTTAGGAGTATGTCCCACATTGGTATTGTATAACCAGACATAATCAGAAACCCCGCAGCATGCTTGGTCCAAATATTTTACCCTCAAGTAAGCGTTCTGCTTTGGGTAATTTATTAAAAACATATTCCCTGTATCTTTTAAAACCCTAAGGGATTCCTTTGCTAATTCAATATACCACTCAACATATTCATCAAAGGTTTTAGTGTAAGATTTATCGCCATATTTTATCCCAACATTATAATCAGGATCTCCGTAAACCATGTCAATGCTCCTATCGGGCAACTCTTTCAAAAGATCCATTACATCCCCTAAGAAGACTGTGTTTAAATATTTTTCAATATTGCCTCTAACGTTCATCTATACTTCTTTCAACGCACTATATAACATTGCTCGCCCCTGGTAATTCCAATAAACAATGTCTTCCATAATAAACATCCACTTCACCACTTTCAAAAGAATTTCAACCTTCGCACCTGTCTGAAACGAAGTTTGTAAATCAGGATATTTTTCCAGCAGCCGGTCAACATCGTTTTCTGAGCACTCATATACTTCAGTAATAGCCTGTAATAACTTCCTAAACTTCTGTTCATTTTCCTGCTTCTTATTCCTCAAGTCCACCTCAATTTCCCCATGACTTCCTCTCCCAAGCCCTAATTCCTCTGGCACTTCCACTTTAAAATCAAAGTTCCACTTATTTAAACCTCCTGGCCTGAAAATAAAAAGTGGCCTGTTAATCGATGACAAATTCTCCACGGGGTAATGAAATTTTACTCCTTTTCCTCTCTGTTGGCTCTCAGTGTCAATAAATGTATTCACAATTTTCCTCACTATTTCATGACGAGGTAAAGAACCTTTAATTTCGATGGCTTCTTCTGTGATAATAATGACTTCCCCTTTTTCCCTCATACTTTTACTTCCTCCTTAAGCAAACCTGAATTTTGCTCGGGGTAACTCCATTTGATTACTCCCTGTCTTACTTGCTAGCTAATTCCTGGAGTGCTGTTTTAACTTTTTCTTCCAAACTTAGCTCCGAGGAATTTGGGATGCTGGAAACAACCTGAATAACTTCCCTCAAAGAGTAGCCCAGGCTGGTTAAGGCAGCTATAGCATCGCTATCTTCGGGAGCTAAGGGCAAAGCGGCTTCCTTCCACTCCCGCTCCAGCTTGTCTCTGAGCTCGACAACGAGGCGGTTTGCTATCTTTTTGCCGATGCCAGGTACTTGGTCGATAAGGGCAACATTACCGCTGATAATCGCTGTGGCTAGTTGTTCCGCACTCAGTTTAGAGAGCAATGCTAATGCTATCCTGGGACCAATTCCTGAGATAGAGATAAGATTCTTGAACAGAGCTACCTCCTCACTGGAGGCAAAGCCATAGAGGGAGATATTATCCTCTTTTACATAGAGGTGGGTATAAAGTGAAACTTTATCACCAATAACTCCTAATCGACTTAAAGTTAAGCTGGGAACATATACCTGAATACCAACACCACCCACCTTGATGACAACTGAACCGATACCACAGTGTTCCAGTATTCCCTCTAAGGTGGCTATCATCTCAACCTTCGTTAGCAAGCAACTTATCAAGGCGACTTTGCTGGATATGGCAAATTGCCACAGCTAAGGCATCACTGGCATCGCTTGGCTGAGGCGACTCTTGAAGTCCCAGAAGCATTCTCACCCCTTCCTGTACTTGTTTTTTATCGCTCCCTCCGTAGCTGGTCACTTGCTGCTTTATCTGAGCAGGAGAATAACAATGTACTGGCAATCGCTGATTGGCAGCCACCAAAATAGCTATAGCTTGCGCCCTGCCAATAGCCAGTGCTGAATGGATATTACACCCAGCGAAGGGTTCCTCAATAGCTACTTCGTCGGGATGATGCTTGGCAACAATTTGAGATAATCCATCATATATGGAACGCAATCTTTCCTCCAAACGAGCATACCGTGAAAGGCTTAGCACTCCATAATCCACCATCCGCATCTCCTGGCCATCGTCTACCACTCCATAGCCTAAATTCACCGTCCCGGGGTCAATGCCAAGAATGCGCATTAATTTATCTCTGAGAGCGTAGTTTCTCTAAGGTAGTATCTGAAAAATCAATGTTAGAGGATACCCGCTGTACATCATCCAGCTCTTCTAACTCATCAAGAAATGCCAAAGTTTGAGTTGCCTCCTTTTCACCAAGCATCACCGTGGTTTTGGGCACTAAGGATAATTCTGCGGAGATTATATGTCGTCCTTCGCCGATAGCTTCCTTTACCTTCTCCATATCTTGTGGTTGAGTATGTATCTCAAGGTAACCCTTTTCCGTCTTAACATCTTCAGCGCCGGCATCGATAGCTTTTAATGCTATTTCCTCAGCCTCAGAGCCATCGCTTTCCACCACGACCACACCCTTATTTTCAAAAAGCCAGGAAACACAACCACTTTCACCTAGGCTGCTATTATGGCGAGTAAAAAGACGACGCACTTCTGGAATAGCCCGTTTACGGTTATCGGTCAATACCTCCACCAACACTGCTACTCCGTTCGGACCATAGCCTTCAAGCGTTACCGAGGCTAACTCAGAGGCCTCACCCCCTCCACTAACACGATTTATTGCCCTCTCGATATTTTCCAAAGGCATGTTACCATCACGAGCTCTTTGCACTGCCAGACGCAACTGAAAATTAGTTTCCTGGTTTGCCCCTCCTTGCTTTACCGCGACTATGATTTCTCGAGTAAGCTTGGTAAATAACTGACCACGCCGGGCATCAGTCACTCCCTTTTGCCGCTTAATCTGTGACCACTTAGAATGCCCCGACATAGCTAAATTTTAACACTATAAGTTACAAAATCAAAGTAAAAATGTCTTTATGAAGGCAAAGAAATAAGCGTTATGTTAACTTCTCGCCTGCTAAAGGAACGCCAGAATACTCAGAATATCTCATAGGATGGCGGGGTAAACCAAATTCCACCATGGCAATTAGATTCTTACACATTTTATTGGAGATAGGCACCATTAAAAAGAGTTCTAAATCTCGATAAGCTCAGCCTAAAGATGATTAAGGTTACTGTATATCATGCTGATGGTAACTCTGGGCATAGCCAACTATGGCTACTCTTTTAGCCATTACGCCTCCTTGAACTATTTGAACTAAAAGTTGCGAAAACCTAGCTATATTGAGTTGGCTTTTCAGAAATGCCAAGCATCTGTCTGGCTTCCTTGGGTGTAGCTATCCTGCGCCCCATTTCCCTGGCCAGTCTTACTATCTTCTCCACCTGTTCGGCATTGCTCTGGCATAATTTCCCAGGCTCAATGTAGATATTGTCCTCCATGCCAACCCGGACATGACCGCCAAGAATAATTCCCATGGTAACCATGGGAATCTGATTAACACCCGTGCCAATCATACTGAATAGGGAATTCGGCGGTAAGTGCTGAACCAAATTTAACACGTTCGCCGGCGTAGCATACATGCTTGTTTGAAAGCCCATGACAAACTGAATCCAGTAAGGCGGGGCAACAAAGCCACCTTTAATTAAGCTATCCACAAACCAGAACTCACCAGGGTCATATATCTCTAGCTCGGGCTTTACCCCCTTCTCCTTCATCTTCGTAGCATATTTCTCCGACTCGCCATAAGTCCAGGGTATACAGACATCAAAGGACAGCGGCTCCTGCCCAGCCTCACGTGCCTTTATGACCAGACGCATTATAAACGCATGGACATCCAGACTAGCCATCTCAGGTTTGGCATGCTCTACACAAGCTAGCCTTTGCTCTATGGGAATCCCGGGAAGACCGCTCGTGGTGTTATTGATAATTATATCGGGGCACTTTTCCCTGACTAGAGCATTGACCTCCAAATAATCATCGCCACTATAGGAAGTCATCCTCGGGTTATCTCTCAGGCGACGATGAATATGCACGACACTTGCCCCTGCTTTATAGGCATCGTAGGCTTGTTCTGCTTGCTCTTCGGGCGACTCCGGCAAGTTGGGATTTGCTTCCTTGCCATGCACGCTTCCCGTCAGTGCCACCGAGATAATCATTGGTGGCAAACTGCTTAAACCATGGT